>Ga0315277_10010493_pt1 | contig 11723 bp, 9 predicted proteins | sample YL17G05_15_MG_FD_203695 | JGI IMG/M metagenome (GOLD analysis project Ga0315277, IMG submission 203695) | Sediment microbial communities from Yellowstone Lake, YNP, Wyoming, USA - YL17G05_15 | ecosystem: Environmental > Aquatic > Freshwater > Lake > Sediment | place: USA: Wyoming | collected...
CATCCGGTGCATCTTTGGGGAAAAAAGTGATAGGTTTAAAGGTTCAAATGCTCAATGGTGGTAAGGCAACTTTCGACAAGGCACTTACCCGCAACATAAGCAAGATTTTCTGGCCTCTGTTCGTAATAGACATAATAATCGGCTTTGCCACTCCAGGGCCAGATCCGCGTCAGCGATACTTCGATCGCGTCGCAGGAACAACCGTGATTTCCGTAAAACAACCGTTTGCGCCTCCTCCGCCTCCTCCGCCTCCGTGAATATCGATAACTGCTGCCTACTGCAGTGCAGACTGACAAACAAAGGAATTTGTTCATAGCAGGAAAATCGAGATACCTGCAGCGAACTAGCTTAAGGCGAATTATGTGACAGAGGCACTTACTCCGCCTCCGCCACCGCCTGCACCCAGTCTTGAAGACGGATTTCACGGCCCAAGAACTAGCTTCTTTCCAGGCATCGGAAGGCAATTGACTATTCTGGAGCAATCGTCTCGATCTGGAGGCGTCGCAGGAGTCAAGAGGGGACTGGCTGTAGCTTTCATCGTCGCAGGGGTCATAGGCTTGCTCGCTTCACTTGCGGTACAGTGGGCATTATTGTCTGTCGTCGGTTTTCAAGTAATAGCTGTGCTGTTGGCACCGTTGACTGAAGAGCCGTCAAAAGCCTTAGGCGTGGTTGTCGTCGCCCTCTTCGTATGGAAAGCTGTTCCGAATCGGCGTTATGGAGCAGCTTTGGGAGCTGCTGCTGGTCTAGGTTTCGGGGTGGTCGAGAGCATTATCTACATAATAAACATCACGTCGGCTAGTCTGCCAGCGGAACTAGAAGGCGCACGCGCAGGACTTGTCCTAATGAGAGTTGTTGTTACACCTCTTATGCATCCACTTTGGTCTGCATTTATGGGCATTGGAATATTTGCTGTGCTCGCCAAAAAATCTTTGCCGGAGAATTCTCCGACATCTCCCGCATTACCGTTGCTTTTCATAATCATAGGCATAGCCAATCACATCGTCTGGAATGCGATCTCCGTATTCTCAGGTCTAGGATATGTCGCAGTAGCAACAAACGCAATGGTCATCTTCCCACTCTTTGCGATAATATTGAGAGATTTCCTTGGCGGGCATTTCAACTTCCCGAACTTCTTCGAATCGCTTCAGGAATCACCGTCTCCCGCAGAGGCTTTCGTCCCACCACCTCCACCTCCTTAGTCTGACTGGCAGTTTCACCCATGATAGTGATCCGCATTTGCAGCGCGCAACTCAAGAATAAGAAAGAACTGGAAAGGCAACACTAGGAATAGTCATAACGATGTTGAGCTTGCGACACACCATGTTCTTCCAAAGAAGAAAACAACATAGGGAAACGACACGCAGTGACGCTCCTGCGCCATTCCCGAGCCCCTAGATCAACTGAAACATGTGAACCTTCAACATCGCCACCCACACCCAACTACTCCCGAATAGTTGCAACTAACGCTGCAGGAATGATGGTGACTAAAGTACAGGTCCAAGCAAACATAGCCCAGCCAACCATCCAAACATGGCAAACAACTGAACCAAAAATACAAACCCCCATACTAGCGCGCGCTGGGCACTATTTTCCATTACGTGGCTTTTGATCCTAGGATTAACATGGCTTTTAGTCAAAAATGTCCAATAGACTGATAAACACTGTGTTCTACTGGCCAATTATGGGAGAAGAACTAAAGATTGCGTGCGGAGTTTTCGCAGCCGCAGATTACAAGAACCAGCCCATATTTCCATACATATATTGGGGTCTGAGAGCTCAAAACCACAGAGGGCACCAATCGCATGGTTTTCTCACCTTCAATGATGGAAAGTTTCATGTTCACAGAAGCTTAGACCTTGTGCCGAAAATAAAAACCAACGCAATCCAGGAATGGTTCGGACGGCTGCCTGGAAATATCGGGATAGGGAATGTTCGATATACGACTTCTGGAAAGACTGACGAAAAATCATTGATAAAGGGCACGCAACCAGTCATAGCTTCAAAAGGAAGGCTGAAGCTTGCAGTTTCCTTCAATGGTAACGTTGTTAACACATTCCAAGTTAAGAAGGAGATAAACACCGAGTTCCAAGGTTTTACATATGAATGTGATGCAGACCTGATCTGTCACAAGCTTATGATTGAACTGCTAAAAGGTAAGGATCTGACTTCAGCCGTCGAGACATGCATGGTTGACGTCGACGGAGCTTTTTCAGTAGCCGGTGTGACTCAAGATGGCGAATTCTTCGCCTTCAAGGATCCGCATGGAATAAGACCTCTGTGCGCAGGCCACAGCGAGAACGAGTCAATCTATGCTTTTTCCTCAGAAACCGTCAGTCTTGACATCAACGGCTTTAAAAGGGATTTTGAGCTGAAACCGGGAGAGTTTGTGCGGGTTTCAAGAAACGGGTTTGAAAGACAAGAGCTTGTCAAGAGTGAACGAAAGGCCTTTTGTTCCTTTGAGTTTGCCTACTTCGCAAGACCAGACTCGCATTTTGACGATAGATATGTTTATGAAATACGCGAGGAGTTCGGCAGGAACCTTGTCAGAGAAAATCCTAACATCGTGAAAGACGCGGACATAATTCTATCGGTGCCTGAAACAGGGGACGATCCGGCAATGGGAGTTCATGAGGAGTCCGGACTAAGATGGGAGAGGGCTTCACGCAGGCATCGATATGTTACTGAAAGAGCCTTCTTGCTACTCAGCAGGGAACGCCAACCTACAATAGATCGAAAGATCAACATTCTGGCTCCAAAGATCAAAGGAAAACGTGTTATAGTAACCGAGGACAGCATTGTACGAGGCGATACCACAAAAGTAATAGTGGAAAAGCTTCGGAAAATGGGAGCAGAAAAAGTGTACTTGTTTGTCACATTTCCACGCATCATCGGGCCATGTCTATACGGAATAGACATGGCGACCTACGGTCAACTCATAGGCTCCAAGCATACGCCGGAAGAAATAGCCAAGATAATAGGCGCAGACGCCGTATGCTATCAATCAATAGGGGGCTTGGTAAAGGCAACAGGCTTTACCCGCAACGAGCTGTGCACTGCATGCACCACTGGGGAGTATCCAACGCCAATGGCTCAGAAAATGGCGGATACTATGAAGAAGAGGTTTCAGGAAGGATATGAGGAAACAGGAAGAATCTACGAGATTGAAGAGGCAATCAAAAACACGTAGTGGCAAGGCAAATTAAGCATCTACTTACCTGATTTGGCTGATGGTCAGTTATGGAGAAAGTGGGTGTACTCGTTGTTTCCTATGGAGCTAGGGAAACGGCTATAATTGACACTCTCATCCGAAGCGAAAACTACAAGGTGGATGTTTATGTTGCAGACAAACAGAAGAACCCTTTCAACGCGAAAATAGCCGCCAGACATGTTGTCCTCAAAGATCTGAATGTACAAGAAATCTGCCGATTCGCCGAGGCTAACAAAGAGAAGATCAGTTTTGGAATAGTTGGTCCTGAGAAGCCGATAATTGAAGGTGTACGCGACCTCGTAGAAGAGCGGACAGGCATACCGATGATTTGCCCAACCAAAGAATATGCCATAGAGGAAAGCAAGGTCCAGCAGCGGCTACTATTCCAGAAGATAGCCCCGGAAGTAAATCCTCGGTTTAAGATCTTCAGTCCTGAAGACTATAAGAATGTGACAGACACGAGGAAGTCAGTCTACAATTGGCTTGACGAACTCGGAAACAAAGCAGTTGTTAAGCCAGACAAGCCAGCGGCTGGAAAGGGTGTGGGAGTTTGGGGAGACCACTTCGCAAATCGTGATCAGCTTTTCGAGCACTTCCTCTCAAACTTCCAGTTTGGCTCAGTTATAATTGAGGAAAAAATCGAGGGTGAAGAATCAAGCTTCCAGGCTTTCTGTGATGGGAAACACTTAGCACCGTTGCCAGACACCAGAGACTACAAGCGGGCCTTTGACAATGACAAGGGACCAAATACTGGTGGAATGGGTTCCTACAAGGGTGTCGGCGACGTGCTACCGTTTCTTAACAACAATGAGAGGGCGAGAGAGATAGAAATTGCACAAAGAATCTTTTCCAAATGGAAAAAAGGAGATGCAGCAGGTTTAAGAGGCATACCACTCTACGTGGCTTTCATGCACGGGAGCAAGCAAACGAAAATTCTGGAGAACAACAGTCGCCCAGGAGACCCCGAAATAATCAACATTCTGCCGATCTTGAAACAAGACTTTGTTGACGTGTGCTTCAAGATATTGGAAGGAAACCTGACACGCGTAGATCTGGAGAAGGCAGCAACAGTTGTCACCTACAAAGTTCCACCGAACTATGGAGGATATGCCGAAGCTTTTCCAAGCCTCGTGAACACAAGCGAGATTGGTACACCAATCAATCTAACCCAAGCTTACGAGTTGACCAAAAAGTACGGCCACAGATTCCGCGTCTATCCCGCGTCAATGGAAGTACGCCACGGCGAAACATATGCCCTCAAATCCAGAACCGTAGCAGTCTTAGGAACAGGCGAAGACATTGAAGCAGCCAGGCAAATCTCGATCGAAGGTACAAAAGCCATCAAGGGCGGGGCACTTTGGTATAGAACAGACATAGCCTCTGAGCAGCACATAGACCAAAGCAAGAGGCACATGGAGAACCTGAGGCTTAAGCAGTGAAAGGAGCTTTCATATCAGATTGTGAAGGCCCAATTTCAAAGAATGACAATGCCTACGAAGTTAGTGCGCACTTCGTCCCTAACGGGTGCAGATTGTACCCGATCATCAGCCGTTACGATGATGTGCTTTCGGATGTTTTGAAACGATCTGGCTATAAAGCTGGCTACACGTTGAAGCTCATTCTGCCTTTCCTAATAGCCTATTCTGTCAAGGATCGGAAAATACACGAATTTTCTGTCAAAAACCTTGTTCTGGTACCAAACATAAAAGACACTCTGCAACATGTGAGAAGCATAGCAAGTGTTTTCATCGTCAGTACCAGTTATAAGCATTACATAAATGCGCTGTGTCAAGCTCTAGACTTTCCGTTCGAAAACACCTATTGCACAAGAGTCAGTATCGACAAATACCATATAGCAGAGCAGGAAAAAAACCGCTTGAAGGAACTTGCTAAAGAAATCGCAAAAATGGCCCTGATCCAAATTCCGCCAAATGCAGAATCTATAAGTGATTTTTCAAAGGGCGATCAGAATTCGATTCGGCGACTCGACGAGATCTTCTGGAAGGAGCTAGCGGGCATGAAATCAGGAAGAGTCTATTCTGAGGTCAGCCCAATGGGTGCAGGCGAGAAGGCTGAAGCTGTACAGGATATCGTCCGAAAATTGGGCGTTCGTTTTTCCAATGTGATGTACGTAGGCGACAGCATCACGGACGAAGAAGCCTTCAACCTTGTAAGGGAGAATGACGGCTTGACCATCTCTTTCAATGGAAATCGGTATGCTGTGAGAAGTGCTGAAATCGCCGTGTTGTCAGAAAACAGCATCCCTACGGCGATTATTGCGGATGTTTTCTGCAGATTTGGAAAGCAGCAAGCCATAAGAATGGCGGAGAACTGGAACGCCGAAGCGTTAAAGAAGAGCCATGTAAACCCAAGTTTGCTAGAACGTTTCTTTAGACTCTATCCTAGTAAATCATCCAAAGTCAGAATAGTAACTGATGAGAGTATTGAGACCCTTGCGGAAGAGAGCTCTGAGTTCAGAAGGAAAGTTAGAGGCGAAGCTGTCGGGAGGCTGGGATAGATGGTTCGGAAGAATCTGATTGAGGACACTTTTGCAGAAGCTTTTGACGGCATCTACTGTCGGCTAATCATTACTGCGGATGACAAGAATACGCTGAAGCAAGCAGCTGAGGATGCTACTGCGACGCCATCAGGGGTTATTGGAAGACTCGACAATGGAATTGAAAGGTGGATGGCTGGGAAAGAAACGCCGGACGGGCGGAGGGGCGCAATTCTGCAATTCTGGAAAGGCTTGGACAAGGAAAAGCCGATTGTGGATTCAATCAAACGTTTCGAGAAGGAACTCTCCTACAGAATCCGCCAAGACATTCTCGTGAAGCCTTTCACTTCTGTTTTTGACGCTCTATCTGTGAAGCCTAAGGGGAAGATTGACATGATGGAAAGAGTCGGACACTGCGGTGATGGGTTTGAGTGGGAGAAGCAGGTTTATGGTCGTCACATGATTGTGGTTCCCCTGATGGTTCCAGACTTTCTTATAGAGCGACACGTTGGTTATGCCCTAGGAATATCGGGAGGTAATTTCTGGATGATGTGTAAGACCAAGAAAGCTGTGATGGACGCTGGAAAGGCAGCCCTAGAAGCCATAAGAAAAGTTGAAGGTGTAATCACTCCTTTTGACGTCTGTTCAGCAGGCTCCAAAACTGAGACGAAATTTCCGTTAATAGGACCTACGACAAACCATCCTTACTGTCCGTCTCTCAAAGGCAAGCTTGGCCGAGACTCCAGAGTTCCAGAGGATGTGAAGTATATTCCAGAAATAGTGATCAATGGGATCTCAATGAGTGCCGTCAAAGAGGCAATGAAAGCTGGTATAATGGCGGCACTAGACACTAAAGATGTGATGAGAATCTCGGCTGGAAACTATGAGGGGAAGCTTGGAAATCATAGGATAGATTTGCAAGAGTTGTTTCCATGACGGTTTTTGATGCCGTAGGATTTGGCGCGTTAAACGTTGATAGACTCTTCAATGTAAACCGGATAGCCTTAGCAGAAGAAGAAAGCATCATAATAGACTATACGGAGGCATGTGGCGGCTCAGCAGCTAATACCATGGTGGCGCTTGCAAGGCTCGGCTGCAAGGTTAGTTTTATTGGGAAAGTGGCACGTGACAGAGAAGGAAAAATGTTGCTCAAAGATTTCCGTATGGAAGGCGTTGACGCGACCGGTGTGGTCCCTGCAAAACACGGGAGGAGTGGAACAGTTGTCGGCTTCGTTGATCAAAAGGGTGGAAGGGCTTTGTACATTGATTCAGGCGTAAACGACCAAATAGAACTTGGAGAGCTCGACACGGGGCATGTCTTTCAGTCAAGATTCTTGCATTTAACGTCGTTTGTTGGAGAGAAGTCGCTGCAAACTCAGAAACAACTCCTACAGATGCTACCTGAGAATGTTTTGGTAAGCTTCGACCCCGGCGTTCTATATGCAAGGAGGGGTTTGAATGAGCTGGAATCTGTGATAAAGAGAGCATTCGTCGTGATGCCGAACGCAGTTGAGCTTGAGCTTTTGACTGGCAAGACTGACTATCGCAGAGGTGCAGACCTTCTGCTTGCGAGAGGCGTTAGCGTAGTGGCGACCAAGCTCGGTGCTGAAGGTTGCTACGTGACTGATGGTAGGGAAAGCTGTCTGATAGAAGCACACAAAACTGAGGTCGTAGATACGACTGGTGCAGGCGACGCCTTTTGTGCAGGCTTTCTTTATGGCCTGATTAAAAGGAAAAAAATCTTTGACTGTGGGAAGATAGGGAATTTTGTGGCGTCAAAGTGCATAGCAAAGGTCGGCGCTAGAACAGGGCTTCCACGTCTTAAAGACCTGATCTCTTACTTAGGAATTTGACTAGGCTTTCAAAGATCAGTTTGCCATCACCGTATCCAGCTCTCTGCGACTGTCTCGTCCAGTCGGGCTGCTGCCACCAATAGAATGCTCTTTCAGGATGTGGCATTAGACCAAATACTGTCCCCTCGGGATTGCATATTCCTGCTATATCGTAAAAAGAACCGTTTGGGTTGGTTGGGTAACTGCCACCTGCATGTTCACCATCTTCATCGCAGTAGCGAAAAACCAGCTGATCATTCTCACAGAGCTTCTTCAAAAGCTGCTTCTCTTTTTCCTTCGAGAACATGAACATGCCTTCTGAATGCGCTACTGGCATTCGCAAGACTTTTCCTTTCGGTATTCTCGATGTAAAAACGCATTTTCCATTGCTTTCATGCTTTAGCAGAATCCATCTGCAGTTGTAGCCAGGTGGAGCATTTGGGGCGAGTGCAGCATCTGGGTAGGCACTAGTCCCTTCAAAAGCTGGCAGCAAACCAGCTTCGACAAGAACCTGAAAACCATTGCAGATTCCGAGCACTGGGCGGGCATCGTCAACAAAAGCCTGTAGCTCTTTACCTAATTTGGCAAGTATCCTCTTTGCCCATATTGCCCCAGCACGCACATAATCTCCATAAGAAAATCCTCCTGGAAACACCAGCGCATTGTATTCAAGAAGGTTTCGCCGCCTCACTATTTCGTTCACGTGGACGATTTCAGCCCGCACACCTAGCTCCTCAAAGGAACGTTTTGTCTCCGCATCGCAGTTTGTCCCGCCGACACGCAACACGCAGATCTTAATATCGTGTTCTTGCATGGATCAAGCCTCACTGCTGAGCGTCTGCTTCCAACTTGCCCGCAGATCCTTAATTGGAACTCCAAGGGCAACCTCTCCATCTAGCCCATTGACACATAGTCGAGAAGTCTTGGTAACCGTGCCGATTTTCGCACAGATTTTTCCTCTCATCAGGGCCTCAAAATCATGTTCAGCCTTGTCTGAAATTTCCACTAGAAAGCGACTGTTGGATTCAGAGAAGAGCACAAAGTCGTCGCGATCCACGGCGCTTCTTGGGACTCTTCGCAGGTCCAACTCGATTCCGTAGTTTCCCGAGATTGCCATTTCAGCCGCTGTCACGGCTAAACCTCCTTCTGAGAGATCGTGGCAAGCCCTAACTAGACCTCTATCAATCGCCTTTGTAAGGGCATTGAATCCCTCTTTGGCTGTTTTGGCTCTTGTCTTTGGCACGCTTCTTCCCAAGAGTCCATTAAGCTTATAGTATTCTGAGCCGCCTAGTTCCTTGTAGGTCTGTCCCACAATATAGATAGAATCGTCTGCTGCCTTCGCGTCAATAGAAACTGCTTGGCGAATGTCCGGAATGATACCTAAAGCTGTGATTAGAAGAGTAGGTGTTACGGGGCCAAGCGGGGACTCGTTGTAAAGGCTGTCTTTGCCTGAAATGAACGGCGTTTCATAAACCTTCGCAGTATCATAGCAGGCAATGCAAGCCTCAACTAGACTACCAAGCCTTTCAGGCTTCTCCGGGTTGCCCCATGTGAAGTTGTCAAGCAACGCTATTCTCCTCCCGCCGACTGCGACATTGTTCCTTACGGCCTCGTCTATTGCTGATGCGGCCATACAATAGGCGTCAATCTTCCCATAATTAGGGTTCATTCCGCTCGAGATCGCTATCCCCTTCCAAGAGCTTCTCAGAGGCTTCAATACGGCTGCGTCGTTGGGCCCAGCATAACTACCCTGCAGTGGCTTGAGCACTGTGTTCCCTTTGACCTCGTGATCGTAGGTGTGCACTACACTTTCCCTGCTTGCAATGTTAGGTGACGACAATAGCTGTAGCAATATTCCGTCTAAGTTTTCTGGCTGTGGAATGCGCGGTTCGCTGGATTTCGCTGGTTCGGGTTTTGCGGTTTTCCGAGACTCAGGAGGTTTGAAAAGAAATGGAATGTCTATGTTTGCGACTTCTACGTCTCGATAATTAATCTGCAATGCTTCCTCTTTCGTGAGTTTTCCAATTGCAGTAGCTTGAACGTCTTCATTCTCGAAAACACTTTGCACGCGTTCAAGATTGTCTACGGGCACAACTAGAAGCATTCTTTCCTGAGATTCGGAAACGTAGATTTCCCAAGGGATCAGGCCAGCATATTTTAGCGGAACACTTTCAAGATCTACGGTTGCGCCGCATCCGAATTTTTTGGCAATTTCTCCGACTGCTGATGATAAGCCGCCTCCGCCTAAGTCTGTTATAGCTGAGGCCAATTCCAGGTCTCGAATTTCGATTATGGCTCTCTTCAGTTTTTCTTCTTCTATAGGGTTGGCGATTTGCACTGCAGGACGGGAAATTTCCTCTGATTCTTTGGTCAATTCGGCTGACGCGAAGGTCACGCCATGAATGCCATCTCGGCCGGTTTTGCCGCCTGCCAGGACTATCATGTCGTTTGGTTTGGCGTTTCTTCTGAACTTTTTTAATGGAAGAAGCCCCAAACATCCGCAGTAGACCACGACATTTGCGACATAGCTTTCATCGAAGAATATGGCTCCGTTTACCGTTGGAATTCCCATGTTGTTTCCGTAGCTTCCGATGCCAGCCACCACGCCCATGTAAACGTATTTCGGATGCTTCACTCCTTGAGGCAGTTTTCGATAATCGAAATCTAATGGTCCGAAACCCAAAACATCAGTGCATGCTATCGGGTCTGCCCAAACGCCTAAGATATCGCGGATCACTCCTCCGACACCCGTGGCTGCTCCGCCGAAAGGTTCCACTGCTGAAGGGTGATTGTGAGTTTCCACTTTGGCCGCGATTCCATAGCCTTCGTCGAATTCAACTATGCCTGCGTTATCTTCAAAGACTGAGAAGCACCAAGAAGCGTCGATCTCCTTCGTGGCTCCTGCAATGTATGTTTTGAAAAGGCTATCAATGTCCTTTCCCTTGTACCTTATTTTGCCTTTGAAGGTTTTGTGAAAGCAGTGTTCCGACCACGTTTGGCCAAGTGTCTGGAGCTCTATGTCTGTCGGGTTTCTTTCTTTCATTTTGAAGTAAGCCTTGACAGCGTTCATTTCTTGGAGGTTTAAGCCTATCCCAGTCTGTCGGCTTATTTCTTCGAGCTGCTCGTCTGAGGCCTCAAGCACGTTTGCTTCGAACAGCAAGAACGTGGTGTTCTTGCGGACGAAGACGCTAGTCGTCATCGCCCTTCCTCAATCGCTATTGAATAGTCATCTTTGGTCGGATTTGCCAGAAGCCTCTTGCACATTTCTTCAGTTTTGGCTTCAGCCTCTTTATGTGATGTCGCATCAAGAATTACCTTATACAACTTGCTCACATCTATGGATCCAACTTTGTAACCGAGTTCTTTCAACAGCCGCGCAGTAGTCTCACCTTCCGGGTCGCTGTATCCCGGCTTCAGTTTGATCTCGATTCTTATCTGATATTTCATGGATTAAGTGTGAATTTCCAAGGAATTTAAACACTTTCATCAGCAATAAAGCAACGGCTATTTCAGAACGATTTTTCGATTCTTATAGAGGATTTCGATTCGTTTGGAGCTCGTGATGCTGCCAATCTGCTCGGCGTGAATCCGCGTTCTTTCCAGCACATCAATCGCTTCATCGGCGTCAGAACTGTTCACGACTATTGCGAATCCCCATCCCATATTGAAGGTTCTAAACATCTCCTCATCAGTGATCATGCCGCCGATTTCTGATGCGGTTTTCTGGATGAGGTCAAAGATCAGGTGCGGATAGAAGTTGGAAAACTTGAACCCTATACCTTTTGAAAACTTTGCCAGTCTGTCAAACTTCAGGTAGGCGTCGCCAGTGATGTGCACTGCTGCCTTTAGTTGAACCTCATCAGTAACTCTGAGCAATGGTGTTACGTAGATTTTGGTCGGTTCCAAAACAATATTGATTATTTCTCTTTCTAGTCCTTCTGGGACATCGTGGGGTTCGTATTTTCCGCCCCACTTTTTGAAAAGGGTTCTTCTCGCTAAGGATATGCCGTTGCTGTGGAGTCCTGAGCTTCGTAAGCCTATGATGGTGTCGCCGGGTTTTATGTTTCTTCCAGAAATCATCTTCTCTTTGGTAACTTCGCCTATTGCTGCGACTATCATGTCAAAGCCTCTGCCCTCGCTTAGACCTCTTATCAGTTCTGCTACGTCCCCAATTTCCCCGCTTGGC
>Ga0315277_10010494_pt1 | contig 11723 bp, 12 predicted proteins | sample YL17G05_15_MG_FD_203695 | JGI IMG/M metagenome (GOLD analysis project Ga0315277, IMG submission 203695) | Sediment microbial communities from Yellowstone Lake, YNP, Wyoming, USA - YL17G05_15 | ecosystem: Environmental > Aquatic > Freshwater > Lake > Sediment | place: USA: Wyoming | collected...
AGAGGATAACCAAGCGTGTCAAGGCCATAGTGCTCGTGTCGCCCAACAATCCCACCGGAGCAGTATACGCCAAGGACGCGATCAAGGAAATAGGTACGCTCTGTGCCGAGAATGACCTTTACTTCATGACTGATGAGACCTACGAACATTTCGTGTACGATGATGCCCAACATGTGAGCGCCCTTGAACTCGATAAAGGCATTGAACATACGATCTCGCTGTTCTCCTTCTCAAAATCATATGGCATGTCAGGCTACAGGATCGGCTATGCAGTGTTTCCAAAGCACATTTACAATGAAATGCTCAAGGTCCAAGATACGCTTACTATATGCGCACCCAGCTCGCTCCAGGTTGCCGCAGAAGCCGCGATGAAGCTGGGCGCAGCCTATCCAAGGCAATTCATTCCTCGGATAGAGAAGGTGAGGAGGATATTCATAGAAAGATTGAGCAAGTTAGAGTCGGCTGAAATGCCAGTCACGAAGGGAAGTTTCTACTTTCTGCTCAGGCTTAAGACAAAGAAGAATGACTGGGATATCGCGAAGAAACTCATCGAGAAGCACGGAGTCATAACAATACCCGGAGGGGTTTTTGGCACAAGGCAGCCCGCGCTGAGAGTAGCATACGCGAACGTAGACGAGCGTCTTGCTGAGGAAGGAATTTCACGGCTCACGAGAGGGCTGAAAGAAGTGCTGTGAGAGTATGCGTATGCATGGATGCACTTGCCTTTTTCCGTGAACTATGCGATTCTAATGTTAGCTGATCCTTGCTTTCCATTAGCCACTTGTGATATGCTAAGCTCGTTAAGGCTGAGGAAATCTTTTCGATTCAGGAGCAGGGGGCCTGATGAGAAGGACGGCGGTTATCAGGGGCTGGAGAGTATCGCTGCGATATCGTTACGATAACCTTATTTGCAGATTCAGTACATGCGGCGAAGAGATCGGTGTCTTGAAGCTCCTTCGAGAGCCTTACCAGTTGCTGTTCCTCTTGATGCTGAGGGATGGGCCCGTATACGGGGTGAAGCTTGCGGGTCGTATTGAGGAAGCGTCGAAGGGGCATTTCAGAGTGAGCTACGGCACTATCTATCCATTCCTGCGTCGTATTGAGAAGGCTGGGCTGATAAGATCCACGAAGGACGGCACCTCGCGGAGGGTATACTATGAACTCACGTCGAATGGTAAACACGCCGTGACAGATCTGCTGGATGAACTTGATGAGCATCGAGAGGACTTCGAGGAGAAAATGCTAGGCCTTCTCGCGATCTATCAGGAAATCTTCGGACGACGGAGTCTAAGGAGAGTATTGAAGCGAATAGAATGAGGGAGCAGGGCGGTCAACAGATGTTGAATCGAGAGGCATCAAGTCGTCAAGAAGGAAACATGGGTGAACGACCCGTGGCCGAGCCTACGGTGCTTCACCCCATAGCAAATTGTGCCGGCATACAGTCTCCACGTGAACTTGAGAAAGTCCTCGAACATGGTCTAGGTGCGTTGTCCTATCTGCAGAGAATACTTGCGACAGCGGCTCCTGTGCCGATCCTCGACTGGCAATTTGTCAGTTGGTTGAAGCCTAATGCCCTGCCGAATTCGCTAGGAGTCTTGGTGTTAGGGAGGGCGGGCTAATGAAGCCTATCATAACGACTCATGATCTCACCAAGAAATTCGGCGATTTCGCAGCCGTCGATCGAATAAACCTGGAAATCATGAAAGGCGAGGTTTTCGGCTTCCTTGGACCGAACGGCGCGGGCAAATCAACCACGATAAGAATGTTGGTGACACTCACCTCGCCAACAGAAGGCACAGCTGTGGTGGACGGTTTTGACGTTAGGACTCATGCAGATGAGGTTAGAAGGAGAATAGGCTTGGTTGCTGAGAAGCTCATTCTCTATCCTAGGCTCACCGCGGTTGAAAATTTGATGTTCTTCGGTGAGCTCTACGGTATGAGTAGAGCTGAACTGAGACCGAGGATCGATGAGCTGCTGAGGATGGTTCATCTGGAGAACTTCAAAGACATGGCCACAGGCGGCTATTCGAGTGGCATGCGACAGCGGCTGAACATCATACGTGGACTAGTTCACGATCCGGACATACTCTTCCTAGACGAGCCCACAGCTCTTCTCGACCCACAAAGCGTTCGCTTCGTCCGCGACCTTGTCAAGGAGTTGAATGCAAATGGAAAGACCATAATCCTCACAACCCACATCATGGAGGAGGCTGATGAACTCTCGAACACAGTCGGCATAATTGATCATGGAAAAATGGTAGCTGTAGATGAGACTGCCTTTCTAAAAAGCCAATACAAGTGCGACACCCTAGAGGAAGTCTTCCTAGAGCTTACAGGAAGAACACTCAGGGACTCCGCTTCAGGTCGTGTGCCCATGAGAATGACGATGGGGAGGGTCTAGTTTGAGGCCCAGTTTGTCTCACAGCATTTACGTTACCTTTCGCATAGCGCAAAAGGATCTTCTGGATTTCTGGAAGGCCAAGATGCTTGTTGGAACTTTCATGTTGATGCCAATTCTGATGATGTCTATGTTTGGCTCCATGTTTCCTTCAACAACGGGTACGAGTAACCCCTACAGGAATGCGCCGATGGCCATGGTCATGGAGGACGATGGATCCCTCGCGATTCAAGTTGCAGACCAGTTCAAAGATATATCCGCCTCAACAGGCCTGTTTAAAGTGCGAGATTTCCCGAGTTTCAAGTCGGCTAGAGATGAGATTCTGACGGGTAGCATCAAAGGGGTCGTTCTAATACCGGAGGGCTTCGCCGACGCGTTCAACTCACATCGCCAAGCAACCGTTCTAATCACCGTTGACGACACCAACGCTCAGATGGCCTCCATCATTTACGGGGAAGCAGCCTCAATCGTTGGGGCGATATCCGATAATTTCGGCCGAAGCATCATAACGAAGATGGGTATCTCAAGTGATCCATCGTTTGTCACGGAGCCAATAGGCGTTCAACGTGAGAATCTGATCGGCAGCACCACAAACTCATTTCAATTCCTAGCTCCAGGTTTCATGGGACTAACCGTAGTGATGGGAACCCTATCTGGACTGGCTTCCGCAATCTCCAGGGAAAAAGAGCAAGGTACGATGGACGGCATAATGGTGGCCCCCATATCTAGGAACACAATAGTCGCGGGAAAGATGATAGCTCAAACCGTAAGAGGCATGATCCAGGCATTCATGATCTTGGGACTATCCATGTTACTCTTCGGTGTTAAGATCTATGGTAGCCCCCTCTTGATGGTGGGAGTGCTGCTACTTGGGGTCGCTAGTTTTGCAGGCATCGGCTTAATCATGACTTCCATAGCGCCAGAGCAGGAGACTGCCCAGATGATGATGCTGCTTCTGCAGTTCCCGATGATGTTCCTGAGCGGGATCCTCTTCCCCATGGATCAGTTACCAGGTTGGCTGCAATGGGTTGGAAAGGCACTGCCTCTATACTACGCCGCTGACGCCCTCAGAAAGGTTATCGTCCTCAGCGCAAACTTCAATCAGATCTTCATGGATGTCGCAGTGCTCGCGCTCTACTCTGTCACAACTCTAGGCATAGCCATCCCCGTCTTTAGGAAGGCCATGACCCGATGATCACGAACGGATTTGTTAGGGACGATGTCCAAGATCTAATCTGAAGATCTCAGACTGACTTGTCGTAGTGTTCGTTGACCAAGTTGCAGCCACGATAATCTGGCCTGCTGCTGATACACATCTTCGCGACATCTCCATTAGAGGACTTGACGCAACCCCAGCACTGAGTGAACCACTTGTTTTCCTTCTCTCGCCGAATCGCGGCGCACAATTGCAGGGCAACTTCACGCGAGATGGCACGACTCAAGCTAGTCGACGACCGCTGGCCGAAAGGCGTGAGAAAGTGGTGTTTAGGTTTTCCTTTCAAGTACGATGTGGTTGAGTTAAGTATGACATACGGCATACAGACCCATGGAGGCCGCCTGACGGTTGATTGACTATCCTCAGCTCCTTCTGCTTGGGGCTTTCGCTGGCCTCACAATCTTTCTCGGATTGCCACTTGCAGTGGCTCAAGGAATAGATTCAAAGAAGAAAGGATTCTTGAACGCATGTGGAATTGGTATTCTGATATTTCTCACAGTCGATGTGCTTAGTCACGCTTGGGAATCCGTTGCGGATGCTGCCAGTAGTGCTTTTGTGGGAAGCACGCCTGTACAAGATGCGGTGCTTGATCTTCTTGCCATGTTTGGAGGACTGGCAATAGGACTTTTGGGGCTAACTTGGTACGGAACTCGATACACGAAGGAAACTCCCCGGCATCCTCTAATCGAGGAAACCAGCGTGAAGAGGAAAGAACTACAACCCATACAGCAGGTGGACGCCCACAGGCTCTCAATGATGATTGCAGTGGGCATCGGAGTTCACAACTTCAGCGAAGGACTTGTGATAGGCCAGTCATATGTGTCAGGAGCAATGCGATTAGCGGTAATCTTGATAGTTGGATTCGCAGCCCATAACGCCACCGAAGGCTTTGGAATAGCAGGTCCGCTAACAGGACTTGCAGAGAGGCCGAGCGTTCGTTTCCTTGTCGCGGCGGGCTTGGTCGGTGGTGGCCCAACATTTGTTGGAACTCTACTGGGCAGCCAATGGACGTCCGCTCCTGTGTACATCTTTTTTCTGACGGTTGCTGGCGGAGCTTTGATCTACGTCTCGATGTTGATGTACAACTCAGGAAGGAAGCAGACCACGAATGATATCCTGATGATCGGATTCTTCGTTGGATTGTTCGCAGGTTTTGTCACAGACCTCATAGTCACTCTCGGCGGAGCCTAAGGAGCACTGAGAAAGAGGAATTCCCCGCCTAACCTCCTCGCAGGCGACGTCCTTCAGGCCGTGAATTTATGCGTGGGAGTTGGTGCGGCCGCCGAGATCAGAACTCGTTAGGGTTCAAAATCACCAAGTTACTTTCATGGCCATTCTAGCGGAACGCATCTGCTCATAGTTGCTTCATCGATTGTCTATCAACCTTGTCACAGGCCAAGAGGGAATGCGGTTTCACCGAGTGTGAGATAGGTAGATTCTCGAAGGTCACTGGGATGCGCTCCCGGATGGGGGCCTTTTGGCGCTTTGAAGAACTCTATATCAGAGTCGTGCCAACTCTTGCTAAGACCAGAGGGCGGACAGCTTGGCCTTGAAGCTGAGAGATATCAAGACTGAAGTGATCCGGGAGAAAGATGGAAGTTACGCGGTCGTTTGCTCAGCGCTGGGTGTATATTCAGCAGGCAAGACCTTGAGAGAGGCTAAGCGGAACTTCGAAGAAGCGCTTGATCTGCACCTGTCTGTTCTCAAGGAAAAGGCAACTAAGCAGATAGCGGCTGTTGCGTCACAGCGTTGATTCGTGGTCTGCTCTTTGCCTCGCCTGAAGCCAATCCACGGAAAGGATCTCATCAAGATTCTTTGCAACTACTTCGGCTTCCTGACAGTCAGACAGAAAGGCAGTCATGTGACTCTTCAGCGCAACAGCACCTTCGTCACCGTTCCCCTAAAGGAGATACAGGTCGGCCTTCTCAACCAAACGATGGGCCGAAAGTATTTCGTATTTCGAATAGCCTTGACTGCCCCCTACAGCACCTACAGCTATTGGACGACCGGATTCGCTTCCCAAGCCTAGAAAGAAAACCGCAAATCCGACATGATTCCCCGGGATCATGCGGAAATTCATCCTCACAATATGGTGATGAACTTTTGGAATTTAGAAGGCTCCTTGCCGAGATCGCAGAGAGGTACCCCAGAGGGAGGGAATTCTGTTCTTCCGAGCTTGCCGGTTCCCTTGGCCTCCCAAAGAAGAGAGTCTCGAACGACCTTATTCGCCTCTATCACAGGGGCTTCCTCAAGCGGCATAGGCGTCCTCGCTGCATGATCATCTGGTCTTGGGCTCCCCGCGTCATAGCATGCAACAAAGGCTACGAATACGTCTATGTAGTGAACAAGCAGGGCGAAAACTACGTTCAATGGATGATCAGTAGGAGGAACTCGAAAAGCCAGGAGAGACTAGACTCCATAATTCGCCTATACAATGAACAAGCCAGAACCGAGAAACTGCGTGAGAGACTGCGTGAACTTGACGGACAAAACTGCCAGGATCATGTCCCGACAGGCCGATTGCAGCTCATAGACTACCTCGCAGACGCTCTACTCGAAGAACGACGCAGAAGTGAGGACTTGAAACGTGAAAAAGATTGGCTGACCAAAGAAGCATCGGACGCCATAAAAGGGGAACGCCGCGCTCAAGATAGGGCAAACCAATACGAAGCTGGCTTCACGGCAGCGATTCCAGTAATTGTATCCTTGACCGACACTATTAGAGCTCAGAGTGAAGCAGCGAGAGACCCTCTCTCTTGCAAAGATATTCAAAGTCGAGCGGCTGAAACAGCGGTTAGGCTAGCTGGGCTCAGGAGCAACCTAACGACGAACCAGGCGGTCACGGGTCGCCTGGAAGGGCGCGCATCGAGTGTGTGAATATTATTCCTCATCTGTTCGGAATCGAGGTTCGCGAGTATCAACGCGCGATAGCGAAGTCCGCGTTGGAGTCGAACACACTGGTTGTCCTTCCGACCGGACTGGGGAAGACGATTATTGCGTTGCTGGTTGCGGTTGAACGGCTTAGCATGTTTCCAGATGACAAGGTGGTCGTTCTGGCTCCGACCAGACCGCTTGTGCTGCAGCATGCCCGCTTCTTCAAGGAGCATCTCGCAGGCAATAGCGTCTCTTCTGCGACACTGACCGGGGAAAGTCCACCCAAGCCCTGTCGCGTTGCTCAAGTTCCAAGACTCGGATGCGACGGTCTTCCGGTGCAAGGCATGTGGCGAGATCTTTCACGACGAGCGACCTAAAAGGTATGCAAACATGGAGGCAGGCCAGACAACTTCAGGAGGTCGAGATTCGATTCGATCTTGGCTAGACGATGAGACATCCGAGATGTATGGCGAGTGGAAGTCTGCGAGCAGCGAACTAGAGAGGAAGAGGCTCTGTCAAAAGTGGCGGCTTGCTGGACGACTGCACGGTTGCTACCCTGAGCCTCCCTGATGCACTTCCAACAGAGAAATTCTACCCACGAGTGGAACCTCCCCCATCTGTTGTGATACTGCTTACTTACATTCGACACTCTCTGGCCCGCCATGGCCCCCTTTGCTGTTAATTCGGGCTCAAGATGACCTCCTTTCCAGATTGCGTTGGATCCGGAGATTGTAGATATTCAAGACCTAGATGGTGTCGGGCCCGTAACCGCAGGAAAACTGAGAGAGGCCGGTTTCGATTCGATAATGGCGATCGCGGTCGCCCCGATCCGAGAGCTCGTGGACAAAGCCGGCTTGGATACAAGCTTGGCAAGCAAGATCGTGAAGACCGCCCGCCGACAGATCAACACGGACTTCATCACGGCGAAACAACTCTATGACAAGCGGCAGAGCCTCATCAGGCTGACGCTGGGCTCTAACAACCTCAACAAGCTACTAGGCGGCGGAATAGAGACCCAGGCAATCACAGAATTTGTCGGCGAGTTTGGATCCGGCAAGTCTCAGATCTGCATGAAGCTGAGCATCACCACGCAGCTTCCTCAGAACGAAGGAGGTCTGGAAGGGAAAGTTCTGTTCATTGATACTGAAGGAACTTTCTCGGCGGAGAGGGTCTACCAGATGGCTCAGGCGATGCAACTCCAGCCCGAGAAGATGTTGGAGGGCATAATCTGCGCGCGCGTCTACAACAGCGACCACCAGATACTCGCGGTGGATCAGGCCTTCAAGATCTGCCAAGAAGAGAATGTCAAACTTCTCGTTGTCGATTCAGTTCTCTCGCATTTCAGAAGCGAGTACATCGGACGCGAAAGCTTGCCGGAACGCCAGCAGAAGCTCAACTCGCACCTCCACAAATTGACGCGACTCGCGCAGGCACTGGATCTTGCTGTCGTTGTCACGAATCAGGTTCAGGCTAATCCTCAAGCATTCTTTGGCGATCCGACGAGACCCGCAGGCGGCCACATATTGGCTCATGCCTCAACGCATAGGATCATGCTCAAGAAAGCCTCGGGTGGCCTGCGTTGTGCTAGGGTGATCGATTCACCGTACCTGCCTGAGTCCGAGGCGTACTTCCAGATCACCGAGAAAGGAGTCGAGGACGCCACACCGAAGTCAAGACGCGAAGACTAGGCGCCTCTCATGCCCGGCAACATGGCCCTGCCTTCCCTGAACAGCGTTCAGGGCCCATCATGGTGAGAAGGTCAAAGCGGCAAGCCTCTCTCAGCTTGTGCCAAGAACCTACTGCACGGTGAAAGCAAGAGTCGTCGTCGAGGCCAACAATCGATTGTACTTGATCCCGCGGACAGTGGAGGGCGTACATTGATGCATGTGGAGTTTCGTAGCGGCACCCAAGTTCTTCGGGAGCATGAAGCGAAACCTAGACTGACCACAGGAATCCTTGAGCTCGATAGCCTCCTCGCAGGCGGCCTTGAGCTGGGAACCTTCAACCTATTCTACGGCGACAGTGAACCCTTCATTGACCGTATCCTCTACAACTTGCTCTGCAATTGCCAACTTCCACGGGAAAGATACGGGTTCGATGCGAAGGCGACCCTGCTAAACTGCGGCAACTACAGGCAAGAACAGGCACTACTCGACCTAGACCTTGCTACCCGTCTTCTGAGAGCCAATGAGCTCGATCCGGCAAGAGGACTCGACCAGATAATCACGGTTTCAGCATTCAACACCGACCAGACGAAAGAGGCGGTGGAGGAAGTATGCAACATCGTGAACAGCGATGACCAAGTGCGTTTGGTGGTCGCGAGGGACCTCGCGAAGCTGTTCATCGAGGACGGGATCAGAAGCAAGGAGACTCTCGGTAGGATACAGCGGCTTCAGCACCTCGTTGGAAAGCTCTGGCAGGCATGCTCTGAACGCGACGTGTCGCTTGTTGCGTCATGTAGACCAAGAAGGATGAACACGCTTCGTCCATCGCCTCCGGAAGGCGGAGTCTTCCTCAGGCATCTGGCGCAGGTCATGATCTGCTTCCGTAAGAAGGAGGAATCCGGGGCTCACCTCGTGTACTTGCTGAAACATCCTAGGCGTCGGCCCGGTATGGCGGAGTTCTCTCTCAATCATGGTGATTATGTTATGCGATCGAACAGACAGGATGAGGAGAAGGCACGTACGGATTGATGGCGTGAAACATATTGGCAAAGAGACGGACGAGGTCGAAGAGACCGAGATCGTGGGCCTAGACAAAGATTCCTACGTCGAATATCGCGCCGAAGAACAAAGGATTTCCGTGAGGCGTACTGTTGCTCGTCCTAGTGCGAGCTCATCCTAAATGATCAGGCTAATGCCGCAAGAGCTGGCAGACTAAATCCTAGACAAACGAATTGAACTGGACTTCGACAAGCCTAAGCCCAACTTGAACAGGTCGGACTCGGAAGCCGTTAGAAACCAGATCCTATCTATGACACCCACTGAGGCAAAGAAGCTAGGTATTGAAAAGAACTCCCCGTAGTACCTTCGGCAACGAGTCCGTAGCGTTATACTCAGAGGCCTTTCCTATGTTGTAATGTTGCGGCATTTTCTTGCCCAGCTTCCGTTCTCTCTCTGTTCGTCGTTGCTGCCCTGAGAAACGAACAGTGTGCTATCGACGGTGGTTGTTGGTAGCCCGGGGGACATTCCGAAGAACCGTAAGGTATACCAATTCTACCGTTGTGTGACCGGTGGGACGCGAACCTACCTAGTTGAATTCCTCAGATTCGAGAAATCATAGGTCAACCAATAAATGCGAATTCAGGGCTACCAGACGTCTTAGGGAAGAATGCGATGGGACAATATCTCTCTCCGGAAGAGATCTACAAGTTCATAGTCACTGATTTTGAAGACGCCTGGAACTCCTTAGCTTCGAATCCATTGGCGAGAGGCCGTGGCAACTTCATGTTTGGACTCCAGGCCATGATCTTACTCGAATTTGCCTCCAGGCTTTGTTCGAGCGATTCCTCTGGAGCTGCTATTGGCGATTTGTCTCAAGCACTGTCGCGGATTGAACGGAAGTATTTCACCTGCCTGCCGGCAGCCTGTCCTTGTCCCAGACGATTTGATTTGCCCACCATCAGCGGTAGACCAGACGAGCTCTTGTGCGCGATTTTCGACCTTGTTAGGAATGGCGAGGCACATCAGTACCAGCAGATTTTGGCTAAACTCCTGGACAATGTGAATTTTGGGGTTTCTCTCACTGGTGCGCAACTTGGTCGGCACATGAGTCTCGCGTCCGGATCAGGTTGGCGGGAGGGCCACCTAGAATACGAGAGGAACGGGCATGGGGATTTGTGGTTGATTGTGTGTCCTGAGGTTCTGTTTCTCGATCTGAAGAACGCCATCGCCGCGTCCGGGCTATTGAGTAGAGGGCTTAAGTTTGCGTATCTCGGAAGAGCCGAAGCCGCATCCTCCAGCAAAGCCAAGTCATCACCCCCGTACTACGCATTCGACTCCGCCGCGTTGGAGAAGAGTTTGGCTACGGGAGGACACAAGAGCAGGGCGTTATAGGGAAATCGATGGTAACCCGCAGAGTAGTGCGGCCGCCGGGATCTATACCCAATCGGGTTCAAAACCACTTCCTCATACTCTTTTCCGTGGGAATACGCACGACTCGGGGTAAGCCGCTTGTCTTTGTGCCCAAGTCTGCTCCAGCGGTGGAAGTCTTGACGGGCGTCGAGGCGGTGATGGTGGCGTTCGTTTCGCTCTTCGAGCGGCCTGAATTCGAATCGTTTCTAGGTCTCTTGGGCTACCCGATCGGTTTCTTGCTTGTTTTGCTCAGCACCAAATCCACCATTATTCTTCCGGCCCCTTGGCCCTTGTACCTCTCATCCCTGGCGATGTGAGACATTAAATCGCCTCGATTCCAAACATTTTTGTCTCCGGAAGACCCGGCGTTCGCCGGAAGGAGGTCTTCGGAGGTGCCGAAAGCTGTTCAATCATCGCGCGACAGAGCCGCATTGGAAAGGGTGAAGCGTGAATGAGCGAGAAGGATAAGCCGATAGTTTTCGAGACGAATGTTCGTTATGCAACATTCCGAGATCACCATGAACACGTTTGGGTTTATCATGATGTTCCTTGGCCTGGTGGTACGAAGGTTCGAGTCACAATCGAGAAAGCATGAGAGGTGAAGTCTCCTGGTGCGCACACACACAAATTCAAACTACGACGCCAACCGACGGTTCAAATTACGACGCCCGCACCAAGAGACCCGACGACGAACAACAACCCTCCTTCCGACGGAGAGGTGCATCAGGAAACGGCTAATGACTTTGTTTGCTCAATCTTCTGAGAAGTTCCTGCGGCTCCAAAACGGCTGTCTGTTCACGCGCAAGCAAAGCCACAATTTCTGCCCCCCGATTCAAGAAATCATTGTCAACCGAAACAAAATAGTCCAAATTGTTCGCTGTCATGAACTCGGCAATGAGTTTGTCTTTTTCCTTTAGGCTTATCTCATCAAATTTGGGCCCTTGTCCATACCGAGCTTCGCCGCACACGGCCCTGCCTAAAACAGCTATCAAGGCTAATGATCTTGGTTTGGAGATCTTTCTCCAGGGATGTCAACAGGGCGGCTAGAGACTTCCTAGACCACATGGGGCCAGACATTGATCTCTTCAGAGTGCATGTCGAGTAGAAAAAAAGGAAAAAAATTGCCCAGACCGTTTCTGCGCAAGTCCAGTCTGATTGAGAC
>Ga0315277_10010495_pt1 | contig 11723 bp, 2 predicted proteins | sample YL17G05_15_MG_FD_203695 | JGI IMG/M metagenome (GOLD analysis project Ga0315277, IMG submission 203695) | Sediment microbial communities from Yellowstone Lake, YNP, Wyoming, USA - YL17G05_15 | ecosystem: Environmental > Aquatic > Freshwater > Lake > Sediment | place: USA: Wyoming | collected...
CCTTCTCCACTCCCGCCCTGTTGTACCACGACCTGTCGAAGATCACGATCTCGCCCGCCGAGGGGAGGTGCTTCAGGTACCGCTGCCAGTACCATTGAGTTTTCTCCGTTTCAGTCGGCTTTGCCAGAGCGACCGTGCGCAGTCCTCGCTGGTTCAGAGGGCCCGTGAGCCTCTTGATGACGCCCCCCTTGCCGGCCGCGTCGCGGCCTTCGAAGATGACCAGGACTCTGAGGCCCTTGTGCTTGATCCAGAGCTGAGATGGGCGGGGACGGTGGTGGTGGTGGTATGACGGGGACGACGGAAAAGGAGAGTGAGAAGGAACGAAGGAAGCCAGCGGCAGTGGGAGGAGCAGCGGCAGCGGGAGGAGCAGAGAGAGAAAAAAGAGCCCAGTTTTGCGCATTTTCCCTCTTCACTGCTACCGAAAGCTTCTCACCTGCCAGCGGACGAGCTCGATCTCGAGCTTTTTCAGCTCCTCGTCTGCGATTCCGTGTGTGGTGAAAGAGAGAGAGAGAGAGAGAGAGAGAGAGAGAGAGTGAGAGCCGGAGGGGGAGGAGGAGGAGGAGGAGGAAGAAGAGGTTGAGAGGAGGCCGAGGAGACGGGGAAGACGAGGTCGAATCGCGCCGCCGGCGCTCGTTCAAGGGCACGATTTGAGCCCTTCCCCTTTAGAACGAGATCTCTGCGAGTCTCTGCTATCGCCGACTTGGCGTAAAGCACTATTCGAAAGAGCAGCACTATCTCGTGCGAAAAAATGTGCTGAAAGAGAGGTATCGAGGAGCGAGAGAGGGGGGGCTCGGCATCATCTCGCATCGAGTGACGACGACATCGGATTTCTTTCGCTTTTCGGTAACGCCCCGTACCAGGGTTGTAGTCTCGCTTGCCCATGGTTTCTAGAGAGCAACGGAAAAGTCAAGAGACGACAGAAGGACGAGATGTCGACGGAATGGAGAGACGCGGTGTTTCTTTTCGAGCAAAGGGCTAGTATTGTTTTTTGTCGAGGTCGTCGCCGTTTCTGGTCTCGTTGACGAGGACCTTTTCTCCTCGTCTTCTGTTTTTTCTCACTTCCTCCTCTCTGAATAAAAAAAACACGTTGTTCATTTTCAGTGTTTCCCCACCCCGTGCGCTCTCTCTCTTTCTCTCTGCGTATGTAAAAGCTCTCCACGATGATGATATCGAACCTCTCTCCGAAAAAAAAGCAAGGCCAGAGCCAAAACCAATACTCTCTTTCTCAAAAAGGAAAACAAAATTCAGCCCAAAAAGTCGGGCGGCGGCGGAGGAGGAGCAGGCGCAGCGGCGGCAGCGGCGGCGTCGGCATTCCCAAAGGGAGCCCGCTCGCCGTCATCGTCCACGGGAGTCGTCGTCGTCGTAGGAGGAGGAGAAGCAACGGGAACAGCGACGGGAACAAACGGCAGCGGAGCAGGAGCAAGAGCCGGCGGCGGCAGCGGCGGCTGCGCGGCCCCAAACGTCTGCTGCTGCTCCTGAAGCTCCATCGGAGCGACGAACGCGGTCTGGTGCTGCTGCTGCAACTCTGTTGGCGCCACGAGAGGAGGAGCAGCAGCAGCAGGGGCGACCGGAGGCGGCAGCGTCGGCGGAGCCAACGGAGCAGCAGCAGTGACAGCGGCCTCCGCCGTCGTCGTCGTCGCCGCCACCTCTCCTCCTCCTTCCTCCTCCCCCTCATCACCATCGGGATAATCGCCGGCGCTCGGCGCCTGCGTCGCCGGCAGCGTCACCAGCGCCCCCTCCAGCGAGTGCCAGCGCAGCAAGCCCCCCGCGGCGGCGGCGGCGCCGCCGCCGCCCGCACCTGCCGCCGCCGGCGCGGCCAGCAGCCACCACCGCCGGCGCAGGTCCTCGGCCGCGGCGGCGGCCTGCCTCGAGATGGCCGACCCCTCGAGGTTGTAGGCCGCGCAGTTGCGCCAGACGAGCGCGACGTCCTCCAGGGTCTCGGCGAGCGTCGAATATGGCCCAAGAGCGGAGGCAGAAGAGCCGGAGGCAGCACCAGCAGCGGCGCTCCAAGCGAGCTTCTCCGAAATCGTCCCCAGGTCCATCGGCCTGGAGATCAGCTCCTTGTACTGGAACACGCTCCCGTCCAGCGGCACGGGCTCCGAGAAGGGCAGGCCGTCGCGGGTGGAGGCGACGGCGTCGACGACCTGCTTGGCCGCGAGGGCGGCCTGCGGGGTGAGAGGGGGCAAAAAGGCGTGGAAAGAAGGGGGCGGCGAGCTTCCTCCCGCTGCTGCCGCTGCCGCTGCCGCGCCGGCGCTCCTTTCCTCTGCCGCCAGCAGCTCTCCCCGGCCGACGCACCCGGGGCACGACCACTTGAAGTCTTCTCCCTTCGCTTCGATCTCGGCCATGCTCTCTCCGACGCAGACAGGGTGGAACGACTGCGAGCAGCCCCCCTCGCACTGGACGAAACCCCGGAGGTCGCCCTCGACCTCGGGTCCTCGGCAGACGCAGACGAGATCGACGGCCTTCTTCGCCCTTTTCGCCGCCGCCGCCGACCCCCAGCCGCCACCGCCGCCGGCGCTCGAGCGCCGCCTCTTCTCCTCCCTCCTGGCCTCCCTTTCGGCCTCCTTGCGGGCATGCTTCTCGGCGGCGGCGGCGGCCTTGGCCCCGGCCCTCTGCTCCTTTTCCCTGGTCTTCTCGGCGGCGCGGTGCTCCCTCATCGCCAGCTTGGCCTGCTTGCCCATCTCCCGGGCGGCGCGGCCCGCGGCCTCGGCGGCGGCCCTCCTGGCCGCGGCCTCGCGCGCGGCGCGCTGCCTGTCGGCGTCGCTCGTCCCGGAGCGCGAGGCCTCCTTGGCGAGCCTGCGCGCGTCCTTGGCGGCCTGCTTCTTTGTGCAGGGCGGGCAGACCCAGGACGCGGAGGAGGTGCCGTTTCCGCTCCCGCCGCCGCCGCCGCCGTCGGCGGCGGGTCCGGCGGCGGCGGCGTCGTTCAGCGCGCGGTACTGCTCCGGGGTCACGTTGGCGCAGCGCGCGTGGAACCACTTGCCGCACTCGCCCTCGCAGCCGATCCAGGCCGTCGTGGCCTCGGGCTCGTCGTCGGGGTTTTGGCCGGCGGCTGCAGCAGCAGCAGCATTGCCTTCGTCGCCTCCACCTTCGCCTCCCCTCCCTTCCTCTCTCTTTGTCAAGTACGCGTCGTCCTCCCCCGGCAGCTTCTCCCCCTCCCCGCAGGCGGCGCACAGCCCGTCGTCGTCCTCCTCCTCGTCCTCGTCGTCGTCGGAATCCTCCTCTTCGCCTTCGGAAGAAGTCCCTCCGAAAGCGCCCCTTTTCCCTCCTCCGCCCGTCTTCTTGCCCTTCTTGTTCTTCTTCTTGCGCTTCATCGACGGCGCGGGCTTCCACGTGCCCTTCAGGGGGCCGCCGCGCGACTCCTCCTCGAACTCGCGCAGCAGCCAGATCGGGATCCTGTCCTCGTGAACCCAGGAGAGCTTCTTGGCGGGGAGATAAGGCAGCTGCGTCTTGGGGTCGTAGAGCTGCTCCTCCGCGGCCTCGAGCTCCTTCTCGATCGCCAAGAAGTTGGCGGCGGCGGCCTTGGCGGCGGCGTTGGCCACGGCGAGCGTGTTGTTGTTGTCGCTGTCGTTGTTGTTGTCGCCGCCGTCCCCTCCTTCCTCGCCCAGCTCCACGTCAGAGCCGCCGGGGGCGGGGGACCCCTCGACAGAGCCCCCCCCGGAAGAACCCCCAGCCCCGACACCACCGACGGAGAGGCGCCTGAGCTCCAGCCGGCGCTTCTTCTCCGACTCGTCGAGCCTCGGGCGCCCCGGCCCGCGCCGCTGCTCCCGCTGCCGGGCGACGGCGGCGGCGAGCGCGCGGCTGCCCCCCGCCGCGCGCTTGGCGGCGGCGGCGGCGACCTGCGCCGCGCGCTTCTTCCGCAGCGCCTGGCGGTCCTCCTCGGCCCGGGTGGCCGCGGCGGCGGCGGCGATCCCCTCTATCGCCCTCGACTGGTTGGGGTTGAGCATCCCGCGCGCGGCGATCGCGGCGGCCTCGGGGGCCAGCCCGGGCGCCCTCGTCCTCGTCGCCCTCGAGCTCAGCTCGCGCATCGGCAGCGCGGCCCAGCGGGCGGCCTGCTTGACGCGGCCGCGCATGCGGAAGCCCGTCGGCGGAGGGGGCAGCTGCGCCGCCGCGAGCGCCGCGAGCACCTCCTCGGCGGCGAGCCGGCGGCGGCGCGAGGCGGTGGAGGCGGAGGCCGCGAGCCTCCTCCGCTCCTCGGCGGTGCGGTAGGGCTTGGTGGAGACGCGGCCAGCCGGAGGGGGGGCAGGGGCGACAGCGGGGGCGCGGGAAGAAGAGCGGGGGCGCGATCCGTCGCGGGCAGCAGCGGCGTCGTCGGCGTCCTCGTCGCCGTCGTCTTCGTTGTCGCCGCCGTCGTCGTCGCCGGTGTCGGTCGTCGCGCCGCCACCGCTCGCGTTGCCGCCGCCGGCACTGCCAGCCCTCAGGAACCCGCTCCCGACGCCCCCGGCCGGGGTGTACCCGTGCACGGTCAGCGCGGCCAGGTGCTTGGCGAGCGCCACGGGGTCCTTCCCCAAGGCGGCGGCCCGCACGACCTCCTCGCGGATCCCGGAGGCCCGCAGCACCTCGGCGCGCGCGAGGTCGTACGCCCGCTGCGCCGCGCGGGTCCTGGCCGTCAACACCTCGACCTCGACGCTCACGCCGGCATTGCCCGAGCGTCCCAGCGCGGCGATCTTGACGGAGACGTAGACGCCGCGCTCGTCTGCTGTTCCCTCGTCCGCTGCCGCGGCCGCGAGCGCTGCGCGGTAGCGGGCGAGGGCCGCGACGGTCGCGGAGGGAGCAGCGGCGGCGCAGGCGGCAGAGGCGGCGGTGGCGACGGCGAGCGCCGCGGGGGCCGACGAGGGCGGAGCGGGGGGGAGGGCCCCGGCGGCGTGCGGCGGCGCAGAGGAGACATGGGGAGCCTCGGCCGCAGCCGCGCCGTCGATCTGCAAAGACCCGTCGGCGCAGGCGGCCGCGACGGCACCGTAAAGGCCGCCGCCGCCGGAGCCCGCCGGGTTCCCTCCGCCGGCGACGACGAAGTTGCCGCCCTCGACCTTGATCCCGCCACCAGCAGCAGCCGCGGCAGCGGCAGCCGCGGCGGCTCCGGTGCACCCCTCCGCGGGCGCGTCGTCGGGCAGCTCCACCAGGTACTCGAACGTTGGGGCCGAGAACTCGCCCCTCGAGTCGAGGGGACAGGGGCCGCGGCGCTCCCTGAGCCTGGTGCGGGACCAGATGTCGGCGAGCCTGCTGCCGAGGGCCTCGCCGTCGTCGTCGCCGTCCGAGCCCCCCGCCGCCCCAGCTGCTCCTCCTCCCCCGCCCGCGGCCTTCCTCCTCGCCGCGTTCCTGCGGCGAGCGGCGGCAGCGGCGGCAGCGGCCTTGACGGCGTCCCCAGCGACGGCCTCGATGACCGCAGCGGCAGCGGAAGCGGAGGAGCCCGCGACCGCGGAGGGGGGGCCGCCCTTTTTCTCGTCGGGCCGGCGCAGGAACTGCAGCAGCAGCGCGTCGGCGAGGACGCGCGCCTGCACCGCGAGCGCCGCCGTCGACCTCGCGGCCGCGACGTCGCGCCTCCAGGCCAGGTGCGGCGGCGTGACGATCGGCGACGTGTAGTAGTCGACCTGCGGGATGCGGAGGTTGGTTCCCCTGCGCGCGGCGCGGCGGACGAGCGACGCGGGGAGCCTGCCGGGGGCCCAGTCGCGCCGCCAGCCCGTCGCGTCGACCATCCAGCCGCCGGGCGCGCGGGCGGCCCTGGGCGGCTCGGCGTAGGGCTTCCCCGGGATGCTGCGGACGGGCGGGGGCGGCCTCCAGGGGCCCGAACGGAGGGCCCTGCGGGCCGCTCCCTCGATCTGGAGCAGGGCGGCGGCGACTGTCCCGACGCCCGAGGCCTCGCGGAGGCGGGCGGCCCAAGCGCGGCGGAACTCGGCGCGGCCAAAGTCGTCGTCGTCGGCGCCCCCGCCCCCGCCTCCGCGTCCACCTCCTCCCCCCCAGGGCCCCTCGAGCAGCGGCGAGACGTCGCGCTCGAGCTTCAGGGTGAAGTTGATCAGGGCCTGGAGCTTGACGTTGAGGAGCGGGGGAGGGGCCGGGAAGGCCTCGGAGGGGCTGCCGTTGGCGGCAGCGGCGGGCGCCGCGCCTCCCCGCGCCGCGCCTCCCCGCCCCTCTGCGCCACTTGCCCCTCCTCCTCCATCGACAAGCACCGGCGCGAGACACGCCTTCCTCTGGTTCGGGTTGGTGCACGTCTCGCACCTCCCGCACTTGGCGACGCCGGCCAGCACGAGCCCTTTGCCCTGCGACGCGGGCCAGGCAAACTTCACCAGGGGCATGGGCTCGGCCTGCTCCGAGAAGGTCAGCTCCGGCGGCAGCCCGGCCGTCGGTCGGCCCCGGCGGCGGGCGCACTCGTCGTAGGCGGCCCTGTAGACGACGGCGGCCGCGGCCCAGCCGTTGCCGTAGCGGTTCTTGTAGGTCTCCGCCGCCCCCGTGGTGGAGGCGTCGTGGAGCGCTGGCTGCTGCTCCCCGCGGGCGATCAGCTCCAGGGTGGACTCGTGCGGGCGCTCGGAGCCGCGCTGGCGGACGATGGCGGTGGAGGCAAACCGCGACGGGACTTTCGGGATTTCGTCGTCGCCGCCGTAGCCGTCGCCGTCGCCGCCACCGCCCCGAGGAGCCGACGCTTCCTCGCTCGCCCTCCAAGCGGCCTTTGCCTCTTCCCCGACCAGAGCCTCCATCGGCAGGCCCTCCGCAGATCCCTCCGCGGCCTCGGCTCCCGTGCCAGCCCGCGGGGGCCGCGCCCCGCGCAAGAGAGCGCAGTGGGCGACCCAAGAAGCTAGGCCCGTCTCGCGGTCGACGCCGGCGCAGGGCACCCTCAGGCCCGCGGACTCGCCTCGCCCGCCGATCTCGCACTCCGGGCAGATCCAGTCCTCGTCGTCCTTCAGCTTGTTGGGCTGGATCCCCAGGCACTTGAAGTGGTAGGCCCCGGGGCAGGCGTCGCAGCAGAGCAGCGAGCCTCCGTAGCCGCAGAGCACGCACGCGTCGTAGTTGCCCTCCCCTCGAGCGACGGCGTCGTCGCGCTCGGCGACCGACGACCACATCTGCCCGGAGCCTCCTGCGCCGCCGCGGGCACCCGACACGAACCAGCCCTCGGTCTCCCGAAGGTCGAGCTCGGAGCGCACGGCCCGCGTCTCGAGGAGAGCGTCGGCCAGGGCAGAGAAGACGGCGGCTTTCGTGGAGGCCGGCAGCGAGAAGAACTCGGGCCGCTGCCCCTGCGGCGAGCGGCGCGCGAGCTGCGGCCCCGCCGAGAGCGCCGCGTGCAGCGGGTGCGACGAGAGCCTGGCGTTCCTCCTGCGAGGGAGGAGCGACGCCGCTTTGGCTGCCGCGGCGGCGACGGTGGCCGCGGAAGCACCGGGAGGAGGAGCAGGGGCGGCGGCGGCATTGGGAGCGGAGGCGGCTCCGGGGAGCGTCGGCTGGTAGAGCAGCGGCGGCGGCGCGCGCTCGCGGGTCGAGCGGCGGAGGAGGGCGTCGGCGGTCGCGACGGCGTCCTCGGCGGCGAAGGAGGCGTCGGCGGGAGCAGGAGGAGGAACAGCAGCAGCCTCCGCCATTGTCGTGTCGCCGTTGGCGGCAGCAGCAGCAGGAGCAGCGGGAGCGGGAGCAGGAGGGGCGGGAGCGTCGACGACTGCCGGCGCCGCCGCCGCAGCAGGCGCCTCTTCCTCCTCCTGCTCCACCACTGCCAACCCGCCCCCGTCGCCTCCCCCTCCCCCCTCGACCCTCCCGGCCAGCCTAAACTGCCCGGCCTTCCTCAGCGAGTCGCACACGAACTCGGGCCACGTCACCGCGTCGAGCAGCGCGATGGGCAGCCTGCGCCTCCTGGCCTTTCGCCGGTCCTGGACGGTCTCGTCCCAGGCGAGGGCGCGCAGCAGGCAGACCGCGGCCTCGTCGAGCAGCTGCGTGGGCCTGTTGCGGGCCGCGAGCGCGGCGCACCAGTCCGCGAGCGAGAAGGGCGAGAGCCGCAGCTGCCACGAGAAGGCGCGCAGGATGAGGTAGGAGGCGACCGCGTCGGCGAGGGCGTCGGCAGGGATGAGCGCGGGCGGGAGCTCTCCCGCGGCGCGCGGGAGCGTGGAGAAGGGGCGCACTCGGAGGGCGGCGGGGTCGGGGGCGAAGGCGGGAACGTTGCTGTTGTTCTGCCCGGTCTCGTTGTTGCCGCCGGCGGCAGCGGCGTTGGCGCCGCCGGCGCTGCTCCTCCTCCTCCCTCCCGCTGCTTTCTCCGCCGTCGTCGACGGCGGCGCGTAGTCCGGGAAGGGCGCGTCCTCTCCGTCCGGAGAAGGGGTCCTCCTCGCCGCAGCCGCCGCTCCTCCCGTCCAAGACACGCCGCGGCCGCGACCGCCGCCGCCGCGGCCGCGCCCCCTTTCTTCCTCCTCCTCGGAGTCCTCCTCGGACTCGAGCTCCCCCGAAAAGATCCCGGCGACGGTGGGGTCTGCGCGCTCGTCGTCGTAGTCGTCGTCGTCGTCTTCATCTTCGTCTTCGTCGTCGAAATCGTCGTCGCCGCCGCCACCGCGAGCGCGACCGCGAGCAGCAGCGCGGCGACGACCGGCGACAGGAGCGATCAGAGCATCCAGGTCGTCGTCGTCCGAGGAGACTTCGCTCTCCTCCTCCTCCTCCTCGGAAGAGGAAGAGGTCGTCCCTCCGTAGCGCTTGGTCCCGGTCTTCCTCTTCTTCGTCTTCTTCGTCCGCCTGGCGGCGGCCTGCTTCCGGTTGGCCGGGGAGGAGGCTGCTGCGGTTGCTGCAGCAGCGGTGGCGCGGGAGGGGGGGCGGCCTCGGGGGCGCCCCGCTCGCTCCGGCTTCTGCTGCTGCTCTCTCCCTCCCTCGTCTGCGTCGTCGCCCTCGCCGACCTTGCGCCTCTTTGAGGGGGCAGCGGCAGCAGGGGGTTTGGAGGCTTGGCGCCCGCTGCTGCGCCTGGCAGCGGCGAAGCCGGCAGCGTTGAGCTTCTCTTCTCCGTCTTCCATTTCGGGCTCCTCTTCTCCTTCGTCGTCGTCGTCGTCGTCAGAGGCCTCGGCGAGCCTTGCTGCAGCGGCGGCGGCGGCGGCCCTGCGCCCGCGAGAGGCAGTGGCAGCAGCAGCAGGCTCGACAGCAGCAGCGCCGCGAGAAGATGTGCGCCTGCGCGTCGCGGTAGCCGGTGCGGTGGCGTTCCCGCCGCCAGCGCTGCTTCCCCTGCCGCCACGAGAAGGAGCAGCAGCAGCAGCAGCAGCAGGAGCAGCAGCAGCGGCGCTTGCTCCTCGAGGCGTCGGCGTCGCTCTCGCCAAAGAAGAAGGAGGCCTCTTCTCGGAGAGCGACTCGGGCGCCGGGCGGGCGCTCCTGGGCGGGGCCCTGCGACGAGTGGACGAGCCTGATGATGTCGGTGTTGACGGAGGTTTTGGAGAGGGAAAGGGTGAGTTTTCGTTTCGGTTTCAGGCTGTCGATGCCGTCGATAGCCTGAAGAGCGATCGTCGATCGACGGAGCGAAGCGAGAGCGGCGGCGGACGAAGAGGAACAAACAAAGCATCAAAAAAACCTCGCCTTTCCTTTCCCTCTTTTCTTCCTCCTCTCTCTTACCAGGATCGTCCGCCATCACGCTCTGCAAGTCAGGCTCCCTTCGCTAGAAGAACAGAGGGAAGCTAAAGGGAGTCGCAGGGAGACGTATTTCCTGCTTCTTTTGCCGTCGAAAAAAACAAAAAGGCGAAGGAGCGACGACAGGCGGTCAGGCTCTAATGCCTCTTGAAAACGCTCAGGCGTGCGCCCAGGCCCTCTTGCTGCTCGCGCGACTTTTCCCGCCGAGCTTTTCTCGCGCTTCCCAAAGAGAGACGAGCGCTTGAGAGGGGTATGGAGTCGCCAGAAGAAAAGAAGAGAAAAAGTGTTTGAAGAAGAGCAAGAGAAGAAAACGCGTGGTTTTTTTTTTTCCCTTTCCTTTTTTTTTCTTCTTCTTCTTCTCCGACCTCCTCTTTCCTTTCTTGGAGAGACCGAGAGCCAGCGAGAGAGCGACAGCCAGCGAGAGAGCGACAGCCAGCGAGAGCCAGCGACTCGCCGACCTTTTTCTTTCTCCCTTTGTCTTTCTCTCTCGTTTCTTCCCCCTCGCCCTTCCTTCTCCTACAAATACAAAAAAGCGGAAAAAAACTCACTGTTTCCGCCGCCGTTCCTCGACCACCTCCCTCGCTATCCGCTCGGCGCGCGCCGCGCCGCCACCCCAAGTTCCCCAACCGGCCATGAAGCGCACAAAGTCTGCCGTGGAGAGCCTGAAGTGGTATGCGAGAGTGTCGCGAGTGTATTTCTCCGCTTGCTCGGTCTTGCCGAGAGACCGCAAATCTTCCTGGAGGCACTCGAAATAAAAGTCGAGGCTCGACTCGAGCTGCGCTTCGTCCGCGGAGGAGCCCGCAGAGGAGAGCAAGTACGCGACGTCTCGAGCTCCGACCCCGCGACCGACGTACTGGAAATCGTAGGCAGCCGCGGACATCGAAGGAGAAGAAGAAGGATCGGGATTAGACCAGCAAAAGTTTGCGGCCTTGGCGTCGCCGTGGCTGAGCGTCGAGAACTTTCGCGCTTCCGCCTTCAGCTCGGCCGCGATCCCGTGCGCCTCCTGCTTGAGCCCCGATAAGAAACCGCCGTCTTCCGGGATGGCCTCCCATTCTTCGGGGCGCGTGTCCAGGTGCCAGAAGGTCCCTTCGCGGTCGGCGAGCTCTTTCGGCAAGAGGAGAGCGTCGTCTTCGCCGTCGTCGATGTCATCGCCAGCGCTGTCGCGTTCGTTCTCCCCGCGGCAGCCCCACCAGATTGCGTGGAACCGCGCGAGCCACCGGAGCGAGGCCTGAAGCTGCTCCGGCCTGAGCCCTCCGTGGGAAAAGTTCGGACGCGCCGGCCTCAGGTCGCTGAGCACGAGCGTGAGGGAGAAGGGAGGCGGGCCTCGTCGCTGGTCGTCCGAGCCCGAGCCCCCCGACGGCGTCGTCGAGACCAGGAGCGGCTCGGCGATCGCCGCCCCTCCCTCGAGGGTCCGACGGCCGCAGTGCAGGTAGAACGCGGCCTCGCAGACGTACGAGGCGAGCTTGCGCTGGTGGCCGATGTCGCCGGCGTCGCCCCGGGGCGGGCTGACCCGCTTGACGATGACCGCGGTGGCCGTGGCGTTTTTCTTCTTTTTTCCCCTCTCGCTTCCTCCGTCGTTTTCTTCGGCTTCGACCTCCAGCTCCAGCTCGCTGATCGTTCCGTAGCCGGCCCACAGGGACTGAATGGGGCGCTCTCGCAGGGACGACGAAGACGGCGAGGACGAAGCGTCGTAGCTGACGAGCCGCGGGATGGCGCCCGAGGCTGCGAGGGCCCTGGCGAGGCTCGCCGGGGTCGAGACGTCGACGACGGGGGTGGGTGCCATCGACGACCTCGCCGCGGTCGTTTTCGTCGTCGAACGTGCTTTCGATGGCCGCGCTGACGAGCTACAGGGCATCCTCGTAAAGTCTGCTTTGATTCCGAGAAAGGAGGGGCGCATGAGTTCCCTGGGGAGTGAGCGAGAGAGGGTCGATTCGGTCGACTCGATCTCCTTGCTCGCTCGCCCTCTCGAGCAGAAAGAGAGTTTTGATTTCTTCTCCCCCTTTTCTTCACTCGAGTCCCCCTCGCCTTCTGCACTCCTTCCACGTCCAATCCCCCCCCCCTCCTTTTTTTCCACAGCAAGCTCGCTCTCTCATCCTAACCGTCGCGCCGCGGCGCTTACAGCCAGCTCACACAATAAAACATACCATTCTCGGGCTTGCATTCAC
>Ga0315277_10010496_pt1 | contig 11723 bp, 10 predicted proteins | sample YL17G05_15_MG_FD_203695 | JGI IMG/M metagenome (GOLD analysis project Ga0315277, IMG submission 203695) | Sediment microbial communities from Yellowstone Lake, YNP, Wyoming, USA - YL17G05_15 | ecosystem: Environmental > Aquatic > Freshwater > Lake > Sediment | place: USA: Wyoming | collected...
CACGAACAAGCGTGGCTTGGGAGGAAATTTGACGAAATGGCGTCATTTACCCAGTCGTGGGGCTTCGTGGGGAAGGAGTGTATAGGCGATGGGACAGCAGGGAAAGGGCCTTCTGTGCTTTTTTGCTGATGTGTTCTGGCGAGATTACCTCAACGGGGCTGATGCGCGCATGAAAGAGAGATTTCTCGATGGGGCCATCAGCAACAAGGAGCGGATGCGGCTATTGACGCACTGTTCGCAGATCGTCTTTTACCTTAAAGGGGATGTGCCTTTAGACAATGATATTATCGAGGCACTTATCTGGGCGGTATCCGAATACGGGGACGAGGTATTGGGGATTGAGCCTCGGTTAGACATTCCGAGCCACCTCTTGCGGTGTGCGCGGACCGAGCCGGAGCTTCACGTGCTGAAGGAGTATTACAGGGATCATTTTTTTCACTGCTTGGAGGTGTGTTTCTTAGGGCATTTCCTCCTGGAACTTCGCGTTAAGGGGAAACCTTTATTGAAGAGGGTGGGGGAGATACTTGGGATAGAAAACGATAAAGAGGTGCTTCGGCTGTGGTACATAACGGCCTTGCTGCACGACGTCGGGTATTTGATGGACGCCTTAGCGGCGACGAACGAAGCACTTGAGTTTTTCGAGAATTCGGGCGCGGTTCGTGATTTCAGGAGCAACGTGCAGAAGGCACTCGATGGACTATCGAAGGCAATCGATGAGGCAGACTTTGCGGGCTACACGGTCGAGGACAAGCCGGGGGAAGACCATGGCGTGATTTCCGCGTTGCATCTTGAGGCGCTGCTTAAGAATATAGGGCGTGACAACAAGCAATTGAAGGTAGAAGACTACAGGGCAGCGATACGCGCGATTGCGACACATAACAGCCGAAAACATACCGTTTCGTTCGTGAAAGAACCTATCGGGTTTTTACTGATTCTATGCGACACGATTCAAGAGTGGGTTCGGCCAAGGTTGCTTTACTCGACGGCGCCGATGCAAATGCTGACGTGGCTTATGGGGCAGGGCGGCGAGGGCGAACATTTGACCGGACCGTTCAGGTCGCTGACGGTCCACCAAGTTCGGCGAGAGAATGGTACGTACCACCTTGTACAGACAAATGGCAAGAACCGGCTTTTCTTCTCCTTAGAATATGGCGACGGGATCAACAGGAATTCGGGGGCGTTCAATCTCTGGCTGGATGCAACGTACAATCTGCAGAGGCTGGATATGGCGGGGCTGGGGCTTGAAATCGACGTTGAATACATCACTCCATATTATCGCCCGAAGCCACTAATGGAGGCCGAGCAGCAATTTCATCGTCTGCAGGATGCGGTGAAGGAGACGCACATGGAATTCGTGGAGCGATGGTTTCCTCGCAGAGCATTCCAATACGCTGGCGGGGATGGGAATCCATACGATGGCGTGACAAACGGCGCAGTCAGTTATATCGAGGCCAAGGAAGACGACATCCGGAAAAACGAACGCTTGGTGCTCCACCTGAGAGATTTGTGCGAGAAGAAGCTGATCTCGCGGGATATCGATGAGTTTCGCAAAAGATTGAAGACATGGCGACACTATAATGACGACCGTGAGTTCGCGGGCGATTACGCCCCGGCCATACCTAAGTAATAATCCGCCGGTCCGGGGAGAGGAGACGTCGGCGAAGGGCGCGGCAGATCGAGAATGAAGTGAATCTGGCTTCGGAGGAGGGGTAAGGAAAGGGAAATCAAAGGAAAAAAGTGCACAAGAGCACAAGAACATAAGGCACAAGGGTGAGGTGGTTCGATTTATTATTGATTATTGCGGATTTTCCTTGACGCCCAGGCTCAGATAAAGTATAATACATATCAAACTAACAGAATCGAGATAGTAACTGGTATGTAGTATATGGTATATCGTCCGTCGTCTGTCTCCTGTTTTCTGTCTCCTGTCTCCTGTCTCCTGTCTCCTGTATTCTGTGTTCTGTCTTCCGTCCCTTTGTCTCTTTGTGCCTTAGTGGCTACAAGTCAATTATGCAAAACAAAGCCAATTTCAAAATGGGCAAAATGGCTCTAAACCCTTGCTGTGAAAAGCATTATGGAGAAAAGTGCCCCTTCCGACCCCCGGCAAAACAAAGCCAATCAAAGCCAATTCCATCGACGCAGTACGCCGCTGACGCCCCCTGCGAGGCAATTCGCACCACGCTACACGCTTGCCCCTTGGGGGAAAGACAAAGCCAACTTGTCGCGGCATAGCCCGCCTGTGGCGGGGCTAATCGCGGCGGTTGTGGGGGGCGTGGAAAGTTGGGATTGTGGAATTTTGGGTTTGGGGGTATATTGCCGGTTTGTATGGAACGGTGGTTTTTGGAGTTTTACGATGACGGTTAAGCTCTTGGTAGTAGGGGCCGGCGGTCGGATGGGCCGGCGGATTGTTGCGCTGGCGGCTGAGTCGGGCGAGTTTGAGATTGTTGGGGCCGTGGAGGCGGCTGGGCATCCCGATATCGGCAAGGATGCGGGCCTTGCGGCTGGGGCGGGGGCGATCGGGGTCAAGCTCGCGAGTCGTTTTCCAGGGGGCGCTGATGTGGCGATTGATTTTTCGCAGCCTGAGGCCGCCGGGGCTACGGTTGAGTATTGCGTCGAGAAGAATCTTGCGCTAGTCCTGGGGACTACGGGATTGGGGGAAGATGCGCGTGGGAAGATGTCGGCTGCCGCCAGGAAGATTCCCATCATATACGGGACCAATATGAGCGTGGGGATGAACGTCTTATTCAACGTTGTGGGTAAGGTTGCGGCGATGTTGGGCGAGGATTACGATATTGAAATAGTCGAGCAGCATCATCGGTTCAAGAAGGATGCTCCGAGCGGCAGTGCTCTTACTCTGGCGGAGAATATCTGCACGGCAACGGGGCGGTATTTTCCGGGGTGTGTGGTCGATGGGCGAGGCGGCAAGGACCTGCCGCGACCTGCCGGCCTCGGCACGGCGGGTGCCCTGCGCAAGAAGGGCGAGATCGGGATGCACGCCGTTCGGGCGGGGGATATTACAGGCGATCATTGCGTGATGTTCGGCGGGCTGGGTGAGACGGTGACTCTCGGTCATACCGCCAACAGCCGGGATACGTTTGTCCGCGGGGCGCTGCGGGCGGCGAATTGGCTGGTGGGCAAGAAACCGGGGCTTTATTCTATGAGCGACGTGCTTGGGATAACGTGATTGTGAAAAGATATTGCCACGAAGGCACTAAGGCACAAAGGAAGGAAGTAAGGAAGAGGAGTGAGGGTGAGTTTAAGGAGATGATTATGGCTGAGATGATTTCGAGGCGTTTGTTTTGTCGGTCTGCGTTGGCGGCCGGTGCGGTTTTGGGATTTGGCAGGGTCTGTCGCGGGGCGGGCACGAAGGTAAAGTTCTACAAGAATTTGGGGTGTGGGCATATTGGGGTTCAGGCTAATCAGCGGCAGGCGCTGGAGTATGCGGTCAAGTATGGATTCGACGGTATAGCGCCGAGTGCGGGTGAATTTGAGAACAAGTCGGGGGATGAGATTGCGGCCTGGCTTGGGGAGATGAAGGAAAAGGGAATTCGGTACGGCGCCGGCGGATTGAGCGTGCAATATCGAAGGGACGAGGAGGAGTTTAAGAAGGGGCTTGGCCAGCTTCCCAAGGAGGCCGGTATTTATCAGAAGCTGGGGGTGAAGCGCGTGGCGACGTGGCTGACGCCGGGGCACAATGAGCTTACATACGAACAGAATTTCGAGCTGCACAAGAAGCGTCTGCTTGAAGTGGCGAAGATTCTCAAGGACTACGACCTTAGGCTGGGTCTTGAATTTGTGGGGCCGAAGACGTCGCGGACGCGGTTTCGTTATGAGTTCATCTATAAGCAGTCGCAGATTATGGAGCTTGCTGCGGCGATCGGGACGGGGAACGTTGGGCTTTTGATGGATAGCTGGCACTGGTACACATCCCACGGGACGGTGGCCGAGCTGCTTGGGCTTTCGGGCAGGGATATTATTCACGTTCACGTGAACGACGCCCCGGCGGGGATTGCGGTGGATGAGCAGATTGATTCCCGGCGGAAGCTACCGGTGACTACGGGCGTCATTGATCTGAAGGGATTTATTAACGCGCTGGTTAAGATCGGCTATGACGGCCCTGTGGAGTGCGAGCCGTTTGACCAGGAGCTGCGCGATATGGAGGATGGCGCGGCGATGCAGAATACGATAGATTCGCTCAACCGCTTATGGGGGCTGATTACGGTTTGATTTGCTTGGTAGAGGCTTGAGTCTTGTCCAAAAAACTGATGTCTGTAGTATAAAGGATTGGTATGTGGCAGAATATACTGCTGGCTTTTATACCTGTTTTCGTGGCGGTTGACGCCGTTGGGGTGCTGCCGATATTTGTTTCGCTGACGTCGGAGATGACGCGCGAGGAGCGGAATAAGACGATAGTGCAGTCGATGGGCACGGCGCTGTTCCTTGCGATCGGGTTTGTATTTTTGGGCAAGGCGATATTCAGGGTTTTGGGCATAACGGTCGGAGATTTTATGATTGCGGGCGGGGCGATATTATTCTGCCTTGCGATCACCGACATTCTTAGTCCTGAGAAGCGGCAGCGTCTGCCGGGCGAAAATCTTGGCGCTGTTCCGTTGGGGACTCCTCTGATTGTTGGGCCTGCGGTGTTGACAACGTGCGTTCTTGCGATATCAGAGTATGGGCTCTTAGCGACGCTAATATCGGCAGTGGCCAACGTTTTGCTGGCGGGGCTGGTATTCAGTTTGTCGCCGCTTCTGCTCAAAGTTCTTGGCGAGGCCGGCTCGAAGGCGCTGTCGAAAGTTATGAGCCTTCTGCTTGCGGCGATAGCGGCTATGCTCATACGAAAGGGCTTGGCGAGCGTGCTTGGAAAGGGGGGATAGTTATGAATAGTGGAGTTACTCGCGAGGTGTTTTGCAGGCATCCTGATAACCCGATTCTGTCGGTTGAGGACTGGCCTTATCCTGCGAACTCGGTCTTCAATGCCGGTGCGGCGATTGTGGACGGTAAGAACCTGCTGCTGGTCCGGGTGGAAGATTTTCGAGGTATTTCTCATCTTACGGCGGCTCGCAGCGGCGATGGAGTGCACGGATGGGAAATCGACGCTTCGCCGACTATGATGCAGGATCCCAAGAACCACCCCGAGGAGATATGGGGCATTGAGGATCCGAGGCTGACACGGCTTGATGAAATGGGTGTATGGGCGGTTGCTTATACGGCATATTCTCACGGCGGCCCGCTTGTGTCGCTGGCGACGACGCGGGATTTCCGCAGTTTCACTCGTTTGGGGCCTGTTATGCCGCCGGAAGATAAGGATGCGGCGCTTTTTCCGGTGCGGTTTGACGATCGTTGGGCGATGTTTCACAGGCCGGTTGCCAAGCATCCCGGCACCTCTGCCGACATCTGGATATCATTTTCGCCGGATTTGAAGCACTGGGGCGACCATCAGGAGGTAATTCAGGCGCGGATGGGCGGCTGGTGGGACGCGAACAAGATAGGATTGTCGGCGCCTCCTCTTGAGACTTCCGAGGGGTGGCTGATTCTGTATCACGGCGTTCGCACGACGGCCTCGGGGTCGATATATCGGCTTGGCCTGGCCCTGCTCGATCTTGAGGATCCGAGGATCGTGATTCGGAGATCGGAGGAATGGGTATTCGGACCCAAGGCGCACTACGAGCGCGAGGGCGACGTGGACGACGTGGTTTTCCCGTGCGGGTGGACTACGGATGGGGACAAGGTGATGATGTACTACGGCGCTGCAGATTCGTGCATAGCCCTTGCGACGGCGCGGATCGACGAATTACTTGCTTTTCTTCGCAAGAGTCCGGACCCGAGTGCCGGTTAGAGAGAAGGTGCGAAATGTGCATGTTTAGCGGTCGTTTTTATGCCTGTTTAGCCGTCGCCGGGACTTGTCCCGTGGGGACTTGTCCCATAGGGACGGCGACCCGAAATAACCGCTACGCAAAATCGCAAAATCAGCTATCCGGGCTAAACACGCATCCCGGCCATACGGGAATCCGCCCTTCCCTTAGTGTGCACTGCGCACCAACGCTCTTCAATAATCAATTGCCAATATCGAAGATCCGCCGTGCCGGAATCAATCATCCATCGTGCTCTTCCAACCAATGTCGGGCCATCAGCATAAAGTCCTTGAAATCAACTGCGCAGTCGCCGTTAATGTCGCCTGCGACGATCGTCTCGCATGGCGGCTCGCCGAAGTATGACTTACTCGCCTCCGCTGTGCCGCCGTAGGCGCCCATGTTGATAATGCCGCCGTTGGGGAATGGCTCATCTCCGATAGGCATCATCGGATCGCCGGCGTCAATACAAGGACTCGTCACATCATCTATCATCCATCGTCCATCGTTAGAATCCCATCTGCCTGCTTGTGATTTCAAGTGGTAGTCGTCATTATTTGGGTCAGCGAAGCAGGGGGCATCACCATTGTTACCCGTTCCACCCCAATTACCGGTCCAGTCCTGAATACAACTGTAGTTGACGAGTGGGATTCCGTCCTCAGTATATATCTGCGCTGATTCGTCCTTGCGGCCGTTGGCTGTATTGTCCCAGAAGATGCAATTGGTTACCGTTGGGGTGCCATCCCAGCTTTTTATTCCGCCGCCGTAGTGGTTCGCTGAATTCCTGCTGAAGGTGCAACTTGTGACTATGGGGCTCATACCCCAGAGGCCCCCGCCGTCGTCCGCTGAGTTGTTGCTGACAATACAGTTGGTCATTGTAAGATTGATGGTGAAGATGGCGCCGCCAACCACACCTCTGTTGGCGATAAACTTACAGCCAACTGCTGTCCCGTACATAACGTTCAAAGCACCACCGCTGTCGCCTGAGTTGCCTATGAATGTACAGTTTGTCAGAATCGGCTCATCCCGAAATATTGCACCGCCCACGCCATTACGATCTATCACCGAATTGCTGATGAATATGCAATCTCTGATTATAGTTGGACTATCACCTCCAAAAATTGCGCCGCCCGCAGAGCGCGCGACGTTCTCGATGAAGGCGCAATTGCTCAGTGTTAGGCTGCCGCCGCATATTCCGCCGCCGGCAAAACTTGCGTAGTTGCCTGTGAAGATGCAGTTAATTAATGTTGGGCTGCCATAGACATTATGCATCCCGGCCCCGGTAGTGCCATTCCCCGCGGTAATCGTAAACCCATCCAGCACCGCGGTCGAGTCGGTGTCGTTGCTGTACACAACGGACCGGCTGTTTTCTTCGTTATTGTTGAAGTTGGGGCCGTCGTCGCCATTTATATCGCCACTAAGGGTTGTTCGGTGCATTTCTATATTGCGAGCATTCGGGTCTGGGGCGCCCAAGCCTGCATAGCCCCCTTTGACGGCTACGCCGCTGACAATCTGGAAGGTTGCCTCGCGGTCGCCGGAGAAAGGATCAGCCGGTTTGTAAATGCCTTGTGCGACACGAACCTCCTTAACCTCGCTATAGCCCGCAGCGACCTGCAGTGCATCCTGCAACCTGGTGAAGGCATCTACCCAACTCCAGCCGTTCTTTGCGCCGGACGCGCGGGCATCGACGTAGAGAACCGGCGGGACGGGCTCGTTGTCCATCTCGCTCCCTTTGATAACGGCAGTAAGTAGTCCGGCACCGCTAATCCAGATTTCGCATTCACCGGTGAGGTAGTCTTCGTCTTCCGCCGCCACAAGCGTCACCGTCTGAGGAATTGAGTAGTTGGATGAGTTAAAGGGCAGCCGACCTCCGGACGCAACCGTTATGTCGGCGTCGCCTAAGCAGCAAGAAACATTTACTTCAATAGCTCCGTATGGGTCATCCGTCAGTGCCACTGTGAAACTTGCGCTACCACCTTCAGGAACAATGATTGAGCGTTGGCTGACCACAAAGCTCTGTCTCTCGTACGGGCCCGCGTCGACGATATGATTTGAAATCCGAGGATTATCGTCAAGGTCGACAAAGAGCAAAGCTGGAATAGCCGAGTTGTCGCCCATATCTATACATGGTGAGCGCAGTGATAGTCGCAGGTTGTCGTCCTCTGTGCCGCTTATGTTGTCGCTTCCGTCAGCGTCGATAAAAAGCGGGTCGCTGTCGACATTACCATCACCTGACCAGCCGCCCAGGATACAACAATGATTGAGGGACGCGTCCTGGGACCATTCTGCGGATACTTCCTCAGGTGAATCTCCCCACAGAATACAGTTGGTCAATTTCATCCAGCTTCCCTCTTGGATACGTATTCCACCGCCGCGTTCTCCCGCCGAGTTGCTGGTGAACGTGCAATTAATTATCGGTAAACCGTAGCACCACGTGCAGTACATTGCACCACCATCTTTGCCAGCCGAGTTGGCGTTAATCACACAATTGACAAATGTTGCCCAGTTGTCACCACCGAACATCACACCGCCACCGTTGTTACCAGCCGAATTATCAGTGATAATACAATTAGTCACTTCTGGATCGCTATCGCCGATCCACAACCCGCCGCCTTCGTCCTCGGCTGTGTTGCAGATGAATATACAGTTGGTCAATGTCGGGGATGCATCACAAAATTGTGAGGGGCTACAATGGATACCACCACCGTAGATAGCTGAGTTACCAGTGAATGTGCAGTTCCTCACTGTGGCGTCACTATTACACAACATCCCACCGCCACAGGTGTTGGGATACAATGAACCATTAGCATTGCCGCCGGTAATAGTGAAGCCATCAAGAATGGCTGTCGCATCGGTCCCACCACCGGTCACGATGTGGTAGCTGTTTTCACCCCTGGCTGGCTCGTCGGATAGATCTTCCGCGTGATTGACTTGGTTGTCATCGTCATTCAAGTCGCCACTGAGGATGGTCTCGTACAGTCGGATATCGCGTGCATTTGGAACCGGCTCGCCCAAGCCGGCGTAGCCGCCTTTGAGTGTCACGCCATTGATCAGTTGGAACGTCGCCTCTCTATCGCCGGTGCCGGCCGGGTGAAGTGTATCCTCGTCGGGTCTGTAAGTGCCCTGGGCGACGCGGGTTTCGACAGGCTTTTCGGCAGCGTTGGCATCGGTCAGGGCGTCCTGGAGGTAGTAGTACGCATCGGCCCAGGTTGAGCCGTCGTTTGCGCCGGTAGCGTTCTCATCCACATAAATGACCTTGCCAAGACAAGCCGATCCAACGCCCAGAGACAAACACAATATCGCTATTTTGATTTCCCACTTTTTCGTTTGCATCTTCATAGTCTCCCAAAAAAGTTCAATCCTTATGACGGTCACATCGGCCTGTTAGCCGCAGACTGCTCCGGCACACTCGCAATCTGTGCACGGTCCTATCGAACAGTCTCGCCAAGCCCACAGAACCGAATTACATTAAAATGGTGCGCCGCAAGTCCGAAAAGTAACGGTTTTCTCCATGATTCCACCGAAGATACGGCGGGAATCGGCCTTTTCGGGCCTATAGTGCCGGTTCCTGGGCCTCCTTGCAATGACGAGACCCACAAAATCAAGTGTTATGGAGTTGTAGGAGCGGGGGATTCGGAATGATAGTCTTGCGGGATTAGGGCAAGTAGTCAGTCCCTTTTATGCCTTTGAATGTCAGATTTGCGTCGGGCATGTTGTTTCTTGCGGGGCGGATTTGGTCGGCCTTCAAGAGTCGGACGTCGCCATCGGCGAAGAGGTAGTTTCGGGTTCCTTCCCAGGTCCACCAGCCTTTTTCATTCTCGATAGGCTCGTGGTTGCTGGACCATTCTCCGATGAGGATTTTTCCGGCGGGCTCGGTGACATCGAAGGATTTCCGGCGCACCGGCGGGAGGGGATTGCTGTATGTGTCGGCGATGGTGTTGAGGGTGTCGATTTGTTCGGGGCTATGGTAGAAGGACATCGAGTACGCGTAGCTTGTGGATTCGTATTTGTTTTCATCGGTTCGGTCGGCGGGACATAGGAGGACGGAGGGGTTGTTGACGTCGATAGGGCCGTTGAGGTACGGCTCGACGAATGATCGCCAGCCCCTTCCCATCCATAGCCAGTAGAAGGGACTTGTGGAGATGGGGTCCTGGGCGGCGGGGTATGTATCGTCGAATGTCTCAAGGTAGAGGCAAAAGGCGAGGTGAATCTGCTTCAAGTTGGCGGTGCACTTAATGCGGCGGGCGAGGGCCTTCGCCCTCATCAACGACGGCGAGAGAATGGACAGCAGTAAAGCGATTATTGCTATAACTACGAGTAGCTCGACGAGGGTGAAGCCTGGGCGTGGGCGATTAGCGGGCGGGAATTTGGAACGTCGAACTGTACGTTTGCCGGCCATAGTTATTCGTTGCTAACGACCCTTCATTAAAAAGCGGTGTTATAGGATAACGGAAGCGGCGAAAGCGTTCAACCTATTTCGCATGCGTGGGCGGATAACGAGTGCGGGGGCGTGTATAAGGTGGGCAGGCCGGCGGTCAATATGTGCGCTCCGCCGGAGCAGTGGCAGACTTATGATATCGATTTTACGGCGGCGAAGATGGTGGACGGCAAGAGGTAGCCAGCTCGGCTAACTGTAGTGCATAACGGCGCTATGATACACAACAAGATCGAGATTTCCGGCCCAACGGGCGGCGTGCTTGACGGCAATGTTCTGGAGCCAGGCGGGATTTATTTGCAGGATCATGGTAATCCTGTGCAGTATCGCAATATCTGGATAGTCCCGAAGCGCCGGTAGGAGGATGGCAGGGGCAGAAACCACTCTTAAGGTTACTTCTGTCCTTCCTTCGGTTGTTGAAAGATCGTTGGCGCTGCCTGGGTGGCGAAGAGTTCACCGTACTTGATTCTGCCGAGAAGGCCTCTACGATACAGCAGAAAGACGTTAGCTGTCTCGCCGTTCTTGTGTTCGAGCTTGGCGTGTATGGCATCGGAGATTCGTGTTTGACCTGGTGGGGTAAGGCGAACGTCGAGGCAGATGCCAGCAGCTCGGATTTGTCCATTTCCGGCGGCGCTACGAAGGCCTTCCTCCAAGAGTTCTATTAGTTCAGAGGCTTCGGGACGGTCGTCAGAGGTGGAGGGGGCGATAATCGAAACCTCTCCCTCGTTGTTTGTAGAGGCGCCAAAGGGGTGGAACTCGCCGCGTTTGGCGAGCATCTGCTTAGCAAAGGCCAGGAGTGCGTTTAGTAGAGCATCGAGATCGAGTCGGGCCATCTATTTCTCCTTCGCATCGAACATACAACATGCTCGTGACTTCCGGCAGACTCCTGTCGGCGGTTCTGTTTGGATGGTTCATGGGCCAAGTTACCGACGGTTGGCGCATTATCCCCTGCGGCACCAGGGCTACGAAGTCGTTCGGGTGCCGGTGAGGAAGATTGTTATTAGTGCAGTGGCGGTTAGGATTGCCATTATTGCGATTGTCTTTGCAACTACTCGCCTCGCAAGGTCTCCCGGAAAGATGTCGAGGACGTATAGGATCGAGATTAAGGCGAGTGCGAGGGTGAAGACCAGGGCCATTAGTCTTATTGTTGAGATGGTTCTTTTCGACATTGTTCGCTCCTGTGTTATTTGAAGCTGCGTGAGGTTTGGTGATAGTCACGCGTGCTTATTTTCTCTATGCGGGAGAGGGTAGCATCAAGGGAGGGGAGAGTCAAGGGGGAATGTGGGAAAAAGATTGGGTGGGCAGGGTCGCCGGCACGGCGACGACTAAACGGGGCAGGGGACCCCCAACGTAAAGTTGGGGGCTTATGAGTGGGGGTATAGGCCCCGGCCATCCCTAAGGGACAGGCAGGTGGCGGGGGTAAATAGGGGAGGGGA
>Ga0315277_10010498_pt1 | contig 11722 bp, 5 predicted proteins | sample YL17G05_15_MG_FD_203695 | JGI IMG/M metagenome (GOLD analysis project Ga0315277, IMG submission 203695) | Sediment microbial communities from Yellowstone Lake, YNP, Wyoming, USA - YL17G05_15 | ecosystem: Environmental > Aquatic > Freshwater > Lake > Sediment | place: USA: Wyoming | collected...
TCAGAAGGGTGTGATTTGAGGCAATGAAGCATGTATGAGCGAAAAACGGGTGTTTAGATACAATGCTTTGGTTTTTCCAAGATTTTTCAATGTCTATGATGGGGATGTGACGACAGTGTGACTCAGGAGATTTGGACAAGGCACTGGGTCGTAAAAGGCGGAATCCGCGACTCACTGCCTTGGTGCGGAACTGCAATTTGTGAAGCTACCGAGGAAAAAACGGAAACCAGTTAAATCTACGATTTTGAAGCTATGGCGTCCCTGGCGCGACTCGAACGCGCGACCCACTGCTTAGAAGCCAGTGGCTCCGGATATCCCTGCGATAGCTTGGCTGCCACCAGCCGGGCGAGTTCGTCCAGTAGATTGAAATTTGCCGAATCAGTTACCCCTTCCATACGCCTCCTTTCTTTAGTTTAATATTTGCCCACTAACTCACAGATATAGTGGTTGCCAGTAGACTAGCACACTTTGACCAGAATTTCACCCACTTATGGTAAAGTAGAAATATTTTTTAAATTTTTTTTGAAAAAAGTTTTCATTCAGCAGCGGATGCTACGACTAAAACCAGAAATAGCGTTACTAGTATACCGTGTAATATTAAGAACGTTACAAAATTTTTTACTTTTTTGAAAGCTCTCACCAGATGGTAATAGTCCAATAGCCGGGAGCCCAAAGGGCAATCAGGGATGCGAAAAGATGTCAACACGAAATAATGGACGGGGTATCACATAGCAATATTTGCGACGGTTAATAGCTGTTACATGATCGTGTGGTTGCTACACCCGGTGTAACTAAAACGTTACAAAGTTGCACAGAGTGTTACTTCGAATGTAAACAGATGTTGCGTAGTTACAAGACTGTAATATTTAACATAAACGGATGTTACAAGGCTATGGGTGTCGGTATTTTAGTATTGCCAGAAGTTAAACAATTGGAGGACTACCGAGGTCGTTACCTTTGGTGCTGCAAGATGTTAAACATTTAAAGGACTTTTACATTATTGGACGTAGTAGCGGAAAACATATTCTGACGTTTTTACTTTCCAAGTAGGGAAGTGGTTTACATAATGCATTAGTGTCGGTGACCTGCTCCCCCCGAAAATTCGCTTCGTTACTGCTCCAGAATAGGAATACCTAAAGTAGCTTAGGTAATTCATGATGAGCATGGCGCTCCAGAACCACTTCGTTTTGGCTACGACTTTTTACACAGTATCGTCGTCGATGCTATGGTTGAACAAAACAAGGGATTGTGTTCTCGGGGGTAAACCAATTGTAAATTCGTACCCAGTGGTTTCTTGGTTGGATGACTGTGTACCAGGCACTCTTTAGACAGTGGTTCTCCAAAATAGACCACGCGAGAAACACCTTCAAAAAGCCCTTTAATTTGCCGCCGGATTGAGAACCCGCCCCACAAATACTATGCTTCCAGTCGCTATATCACGGATAAGGAAGAGGAAAGGACGGTCGATCGTTAACTGAGTCGGCAGCGCCGGCATTGAAGTTATTCCCACTATCACTGCTGAGGCCGCGGCTGCCTCAGTTCCTGCCTCGTCCACCGAGACAAATGCCTTGTGCAGGACATCCTGTATCAGTAGGTCGTGGTTTCCATCCATGCCCGAAAAGTCAGCATCTGGAGTGAAAGCTACCCCCATGCCCAGGGTGCTAAGGGCCTGCTTTAAGCCAAAACTGGACTCGTATTCAAACTTGGGCATTGTTAAAGAGACCTCATTCGTCTCTAATTGACTGATGACAGTCTTAACAAGCTCAGCATCTAACGAATCTTCAAAATCCTCAAACTGTCCGGCTTTGGGCAGCAATATGACCATCGAGAGCTCATGGCCAGAATAAGGCAACTCCACCGCCTGGTAATCGGCACCTTCCGCGTATCCGAAGGACTCTGTTTGCTTCATCATGGGTACCATGACACTGCTGCCGTCCAGTAAATAGAACAGGCCATTTAAAGTAGCCTCTTCATTGAAGGGATACAGCCAGGCTGCGTTGAAATAGATGGCATTGGTCAGCACAAGACGCGTCAATTCGTTTAGTGCCCCTTGGGGAATCAAGTCCTTAATCTTGCCCTCGGTCTGATCGCTGACCCATTGATTAATCGTGATTCTTGACTGTTCCGTTTGCTTAATGAAGTCCACAATCCTTAACCCAGCCCCGTAATTCTGCGCCAGGACATCGAGATATTGCGCCAGGAACTGGTAGCCTTCCTGCCCCCAGATGGCGTTGGCCACATCAAGCCGGAAGCCTGCCCCATCCTTGCCCTGAGCCCCTTGACCGCGCTGCTTGAGCTGAAGGTCGAGGCTATTAAACGCACAGTGCAGACGATCCTGTGACAGGGTGAAGTTCAGAGCTTCCGCCATGTCTTTCTCGGTCTCCCCACGGGCACCCGCATAAGTCATGGCCAGCGCCTCCGATATGCTGTACGGTGAGCAAAAGAGGTTACCTCCCGTTTGTTTGAGCACCTGATACAATTCAAAGGCAAAGGCATTATTGCCATCAATCAAAGCTGTCAGGTCACCCTCATCAACTGACGGCGAGGTGTCCCGCTGCTTATCGGACTGTATCACTTGGCCTGACACTGTTTGGCCGCAACCTAGAAGGCTTAGAAGCGTTATTATCACCAATATACTTAAGATTATCCTTGTCATAATCCCCACCTCACGATTCTGTTTTAATAGCTTGGATTGAGTGTAACTTTAATTGTCTCCCCTATAATTATAGACGATTTAATACATGTAAGAGTTCCCCAGAATCTGTAGCTATAGGGTGTCATGATCAATCATACAGCTTAATATTAGTGGAGTGAAATGACTGCATAGTTGAGATAGTCAGAGTCCCCAAAGCTCCTGATTCTGACCACTGGGCTTCTTGTGCACAAGAACATATTGCGGTAGAATCTCACAAAAGGTGTGTAACCAGAACATAACTGCAGTGACGGATTGCAGAGGATAACGTGCGTAGATAACCTGAGATTTTCATCGCGGATCTTTAAATCTATGACATTGCACATTCCAAGCTTTACCAAGACTCCGTGACCCCACTGAATTATAGAGGGACTGCAGCAGCCCACAGTCTTGCTGGTAAGGAGAGATTCAAGCTCCCCAGCAAAACCACTACAGCCCCCCATCAGCAACTTAGAGTGATAGTTCCTTTGTCACTTCCATCCCGTCTATCCTATTCATTAGATATGGAAGAGGAGGGGCAAGGCCCCTCCTCTTCGCGTTATGTCCTTGACTTCGTTGTCAGTTTCTCCCAGTCAACCCGTGGGAATTGTTGGTTACCGAGCGTCCTTTCCTGTGCAGTTATGGAACTGTTGGTTACCAAACATCAGGAAGCCTGAGACGTCGAGGACCACATCTCCATTCGGGGCAGTGATCTTGATCCAGGCCCAGTCGTTAACGCCCGGTTCACCGGCATCGGTGAAGATCCATTCAGCGGTGTAACCCTTTACCCCGTTGTACCTGCCTTCACCCCAGCCATGGTATGTGTCACAGGCAGCACGAGGAGGGTTAGGCACAATCGACGGATCATCAGTGCAAATGGCATTGGTAAGTTTCAGGAGGTGGAATTTATTGCCCCCCCAGTTAACCTCAAGCCTATTGGGCAACTGGTTCGGATTGCAGTGGAGTTCGAAACCATGAGTCACACGCGGTTCCCTGTCGGACCCGATGGTGCCACCACCTGTTATGCGACACCTTGCTTTGAGGACATTAACGTGTGCACAGTCTCTATCAGTCACTTCATTGGTCAGCGGCCCTACTGGTTCACCATAGACATCCACGCAGTTCTGCAGCATTTGAGGGTCAGTTTCCAGGATGACGCGGGTGAAGTCGTGGGACTCACAGGCACCTACAGCCAGGGTATCAGCGTAGGAAGCCGACAGGTTACCTAGCATGTCGTCAATTACATATACGTTCTCCAGGGCTATATCGCCGCAGTTGCACACATTGATAGTGTAGGTGATGGTGTCTCCGGGCTCGCCTTCGGTTGGGTTAGCCGTCTTGGTTACGCAAATGGCAGGATTCACCAGGTCCACTTCGGCGCAGAGCTCGGAAGTGGCCGGGTTAGGGACGATGTCGTTGGTCATCCCTACGGGGTTGGCATGGACCGTAAGACAGTTCCTCATCGGGTCAGAAGCGTCTGCCGGGATAGTGTAGGGGAAATCCAGGCAAATCTCTTCACCAGCGTCTATCGTTGTGGGGAAGACCAGTGTGCCCATCAACGAGTCAACTACCGTGAGGTTCTCCAGTGCGACATCGCCGCAGTTGGTGACGCAGATGGTGTACGTGACCACGTCGCCGGGCTTGGAGACGGTTGGGTTAACCGTCTTGGTCACGCTCATGCAAGGACTCACCAGGTCCACCGAAGCCGAATCTTCGTCACAGACCTGCAACCCCAAGATGTCTTCGCCACAGGCAGTGACCGTGTTATCCAGCGGGTCAGGGTCAGTAGCCAGGACAGTGCGGTCAAAGTCGTGGGACTCACAGGCACCTATAGCCAGGGTATCAGCGAATGAAGCCGACAGGTCACCCAGGAGCGAGTCGTCAACCGTGACACTGGTCAGGGTAGTAGTACCGCAGTTGCACACTTCGATGGTGTAGGTGACCACGTCGCCGGCCTTGGAGGTGGTTGGGTTAGCCGTCTTGGTAACATCTATGCATGGAGGAGGTATGACGTTCGTCGGAATGTCCTTAGTGTCGGTTGCTATAGATACAGGGTCGGTCAGCAGCGTCGCCGAGAAATGTGCCTCTCCGAAAGCAACGGTGACGCCGGGGTTGAGACTCAGGACAACCGACAGCGCCGGCGTGTTACCAGGATTAAAGCTGACGCTTTGGTTAACCAGTAAACTGGGGATAGTGGCAATGGTCACCGGAGCACCCGGATTGCCGGTGGCATCCGGTGCGGCGAATGTTACCACTATATCTTCGGCGTCGGCACTGATTAGTGGCAAGACAGAGGGATTGTTGGATATCGTAATAAAGTAACTTAGAGTATCACCGTTGTGTACCACGGTGGGTATGACACCCAAGTTCATGTTCATCCCGTTTGCGTTGGCACCCGGCGGGCTCGCATTCCCACCTTGCGCTGACACCGAGAAGGGAACGACCAGGCTCGCCAGCATCGCCAGCATAACCAGTACAAAAAATACCTTTGTTTTCACTTCCTTAATCTCCTTCCTTGTAGACTATTTTGTAGATTAGTGTACCTGAGAGCTCTATAAAATCATTATCTTATTCACATACCTACCCCCACCTCCTCACCTCTGAAACTAAAACGGACATCACACCTCTGTTTCGTAGCTGAGTTTGGGCTACCCAAGTGGTTAGTCCGTAAAATGCCTCAACCCTCCACACCACCCCAGAGTGAAGAGCCTAAGAGCCATGTAGGCAGAAGTCCGTCTCACTTTCGCACCAGACCAAGCGCATACTAACACGTAAAGGTACAAATTCGAGTTCCCATAGTACCTGCATCGTTTTTTCCTGGTGGAAATTCGGTTCCTTTTTGGTTCAAGAACCGTACCTTTTGTATTACGAAACGGCATTGATGGGATTTCGAGATTATTCTCAACTCACATCGTATGAAGCACATTGTTATCGGCGATATCAGAATGGAACTAACGCGATGAAGGCGGTGAAGTTTGTTAAATGCCGGGAAAAGAGGGAAGCAGCGCTCGCGGTAAGCTGATAAGAAGGACTGGCTCGACCGCGTCAGATGACGCAGTCTGCCATCTATTTCGGGACACTATTGACCTAGGCTCGTAGGTGCCAGATACAGCTCAAAACTGGCATCCCACGGTTGGGAAGTCCATGTGGAGCCTGAATTCACACTTTGCTCAAGATTTCCACCAGGAAAAACATCAGAACGTCGAATCCACCAGCTATAGAAACTACTTAAGCTTTCACCAGTCGAATACATCACTAGAGCGTATTTTGTATTACTGCTCAATGTACACGGCGAACTGAATATGACATCAATGAAGCACTCAGATTCGCTTACGGAAAGAGCGGATATGGTTCCACTAGTCAAATCAGAACCAGTAGGATGCCCATCGCTATCCGTTGCCCTAATACTAACCGTCAATATATCCGGTGGGCTACCGACTTTCCTGATATTAATACTGGCGCCTTCAATAATATAACCCCCGACTGGGACTGTAAAAGTTTGGGCTGCCCACGTCCAACTGGTTAACAAATCTATGGTCATATCATAGCTGGTTTGGCCCGGTGGCTCTGCGCCATCGGGGGATGTAGTTGGTGCAGGCGTAGCTGTAGCTGAAGTTGTGGCTGTTGATGTGAGCGCGGGACTGGCGGTAGGAGCAGGTGTCTTCTCTTCTTTATCGCAGGCCGCCACCATCGCCACTATTAAGATTAAGGCCAGGGCTATGAGTTCGTACGCCAGGCTCCTACTTCGGCACACGGTAAGACCCCTTCAGTGCGACGGCTCTGCACAAGGTCTGTTTTGGTCTCCGCCGCACTAACCCACATGACTGACTTAGAGTATTGGCTTTCCGCCAGTGTCTTATCAGCCTACCACACCTTTATTGCCGTGGAACCTGGCTGAATTGTATCTGTTTATCATGGAATGTCAATAGCATCGGCCCGTCTCGGAAAGAGTGCAAATAGTTGTAGGCAAGCCCCTTTTGCAAGCTAAGGGACTTTTCAAGCTTTTAATTCTACGCGTTCATATATTTGTACCCAGTACCATCGACCCGCCTCTAAGGTACCATTCCCAGACATAAAATGACCTGATTGGGTGATTCACACCTGAGTCCCTGCTGGCTTAATATCAAGTTACAAATTGCCATCTTATCCCGTTATAGAGGATAGGCTCAAAAGGAGGCTATAGATGGCTTGTAAGTGGAGAATTATAACTCTTTTCATTCTTCTGGGTTTGCTGCTCAGCCTGACAGCGCTAGCGTCTCCAGTCTCCGCTGATGATGGCAAGGCTGGGAATACTTCGCCTGAACGTCTTCTAATCAAGTTCAAACCTGGTACGTATGCAAACGCAATGGTTGCGGTGCATAACAAGGCTGGTGGCAAGTTTCAATACATAATTCCCGCGATAGGGGTCCAGGTAGTAACTGTTCCACATGGGCAGGGAGCAGCCAAGCTGGCAACTTATCGGATGCAGAAGGAAGTGAGCTATGCGGAGGCCGACGCGCTTGCCCGTGAAGTAGATGTTCCGAATGACCCGTATCTTGGCAGCCAGTGGGGACTGACCACTGTTGATGCGCCAGATGCATGGCAAATCACCCACGGTAAGAACGACATCACAATAGCGATTCTGGACACCGGTATAGACACAAGCCATCCCGATTTGGCGACAAAGGTACTCACTAGTATCGATACAACAGGTAGTTTAACCTCCTCAAATGACATACGCGGCCACGGAACTCATGTTGCTGGGATTGCAAGTGCTTGTACGGATAACGGTATAGGAGTTGCTGGACTCGGCTACAATTCAAGCCTGATGAATGTCAAGGTCCTTGCAGACGACGGATACGGCGATTACTCATGGGTTGCCGAGGGGATCGTTTGGGCGGCGGAGCACGGCGCAAATGTTATAAACCTCAGCCTCGGTGGCTCATCTCCCTCCTCAACATTGGAGGATGCAGTGAACTATGCCTGGAGTAAGGGTGTGGTCATAGTTGCCGCTGCTGGCAACAACGGCTCTACATCGCCCTTTTATCCTGCCTATTATACGAATGTCGTTTCTGTGGCCGCAACATATATCAGTTACACTGACAATGTTGAGGCTATAGTATCCTGGTCTAACCGGGGTGACTGGGTCGATGTGGCGGCCCCGGGAGTTAACATATACTCTACTCTCGTCAATAATGGCTATGGCTACAAGAGCGGCACATCTATGGCTTCGCCTTACGTCGCTGGCCTGGCCGCTCTACTCTTCTCTGTTGTCAGTGACAACAATGGGGATGGCATACTCAACGACGAGGTGAAGTGGAGGATAGAGTCCACCTGCGATAACGTTAATGGCTATGATAACCTCGGAAAGCCGGCAACTGTGGTTCACGGGCGCATCAATGCCTATCAAGCAGTTGCCGACCTTTCACCGACACCTGCGCCTACACCAACTCCATCGCCTTCGCCGACTCCGTCACCTACAGCGACGCCGGCACCAACAGTCACGCCGACTCCAACTCCGTCACCTACACCAATGCCGGCACCAACGGTCACTCCGACTCCAACTCCGTCACCTACACCGACGCCGGCACCAACGGTCACTCCGACTCCAACTCCGTCACCTACACCGACGCCAGCACCGACAGTCACGCCGACTCCAACTCTGTCACCTACACCGACGCCGGCACCGACAGTCACGCCGATTCCAACTCCGTCACCTACACCGACGCCGGTACCAACGGTCACGCCTACTCCAACTCGATCACCTACACCGACGCCGGCACCAACAGTTGCGCCGACTCCAACTCCGTCACCTACACCGACGCCGGTACCAACGGTCACTCCGACTCCAACTCCATCGCCTATTCCTGAATCGCAAAACTACATGTGGGTAGGAGGAATTTCCATCGCTCCATATGCCAAAGACCTGGGGATCACAGTGAAGGTTCTAAGTCAGGAGCCTGTAAAGAAAGCGTTGGTGACATTAGAATTAAGAAGGAACGGTGCGTTAGTTTCCGTATCGCAGGGTTACACGAACCCATTTGGCGAGGTACTTTTCCGCGAACGGCAGGCTGACGTCGGGATATATCAGGCCATTGTAACCGATATCAAATTCCAGTCCTACATCTGGGATAAAGATAGAGGTATTACCTCAAGCGCTGGCTATGTCCTGCAAAAGTGATTTAACAAATTTATGCGAGATTAAGAAACATTATGAAAGGGGGCCGGGTTAAGCCGGCCCCCTTTTCTGTATTTTAGCATTGTACTCTGTCATCAGGATAGGTTCCGTAGTCCTTCAGCCGCTACTGTGAGTCGAAATCAGAGGACATGAAAGGGGCAAAATTGGGGCACTGACGGCTGTATCAAAGTCATCGTAGCAAATAGTAAGGGGGAGACCACTTGGCCTCCCCCTTTTTGCCTGCTGACTTAGCTTGAGCTTAGCTCATTAGCCTATGGTGTTGGCGGCCAGTCAGCGAATACAAGGTTGGCGATTGCTTGTGCCGCCTTTGGGGTAGCGCTCCCTTGCGGAATACCGAGGGCAACGCTCTCGCCGCTGCCGTTGTAGGTGTCAAGGGTTCCCGCCAGAGCGTTGATTGCGGAGATATCCGTCCCATTCATAGTGGACTGAATGTATGCCAAAGTCACGGGCAGTGGTTTACCGTTGGGTACAGCGCTGTTCAGGACAGCCGCGACCGCCTGGAAAGCAAGTCGCTCCCTTGCCTGAGATAGCGGGAGACGCTTGATGATACCATTATAAGGCTGGGCGTACTTGGCAGGGCTAGCCCAGAAGACGCCCATCAGGTCGTTTATGTTGTTGATGGGTTTAATGCCTATGTTCATAGTACCGCCCAGGTAATTGTTTAAAACGGTGGTCGTGGCGTCGAGGTGAGTCTTCCAGAAGCCAGGGGTGCGGGTAGCCCCACCGGTGATCTCCACCTGTGCGCAGGCTTCATCGGTCACGTCGTTGGTCAGTGGCCCTAAGGGATTACCATGGACAACGACGCAGTTCTCCAGCGGGTTGGGGTCAGTAGCCAGTATGACGCGGGTGAAGTCGTGGGACTCACAGGCGCCTACAGCCAGGCTATCAGCATAGGAACCCGAGAGGTCACCCAGCAGGGAGTCAACTACGGTTACGCCCTCCAGGGCTATATCGCCGCTGTTGCACACTTCAATAGTGTAGGTGATGGTGTCTCCAACATGGGCTGTGGTTGGGTCAGCCGTCTTGGTGACACTAATGTCAGGATGCACCAGGTCCACCTCGGCGCAGAGCTCGGAAGTGGCCGGGTTAGGGACAATGTCGTTGGTCATTGGCCCTAAGGGGTTGGCATGGACCTCAACGCAGTTCTCCATCGGGTCAAGAGCATCTGCCGGGATAGTGTAGGGGAAATCCAGGCAAATCTCGTCACCAGCGTCTATCGTTGTGGGGAAGGCCAGTGGGCCCATCAAGGAGTCAACTACCGTGAGGCCTTCCAGTGCGACATCGCCGCAGTTGGTGATGCAGATGGTGTAGGTGACCACGTCGCCGGGCTTGGAGACAGTTGGGTTAACTGTCTTGATCACGGTAAGGCAAGGACTCACCAGGTCCACCGAAGCCGAGTCCTCGTCACAGACCTCGAACCCCGTGACGTCATAGCCACAGGCCTCGACCGTGTTCTCCACCGGGTCAGGGTCAGTTGCCAGGACGGTGCGGTCAAAGTCGTGGGACTCACAGGCACCTATAGCCAGGGTATCAGCGAATGAACCCGACAGGTCACCCAGGAGCGAGTCGTCAACTTCGACGTCAGAGAGTGTCGCATCGCCGCAGTTGCACACCTCGATGGTGTAGGTGACAACGTCGCCGGCCTTGGAGGTGGTTGGGTTAGCCGTCTTGGTAACCTCTATGCACGGAGTTAGGATGTTCACCTCGGCACTGTCGCTATCGGTGACGTCATTGGTCAGCGGCCCTAAGGGGTTACCATGGACAACCACCGTGTTATCCAGCGGGTTGGGGTCAGTGTCCAGAATGTCGCGGGTGAAGTCGTGGGACTCACAGGCGCCTACAGCCAGGGTATCAGCATAGGAACCCGAGAGGTCACCCAGCAGGGAGTCAACTACGGTTACGCCCTCCAGGGCTATATCGCCGCTGTTGCACACTTCAATAGTGTAGGTGATGGTGTCTCCAACATGGGCTGTGGTTGGGTCAGCCGTCTTGGTGACACTAATGTCAGGATGCACCAGGTCCACCTCGGCGCAGAGCTCGGAAGTGGCCGGGTTAGGGACAATGTCGTTGGTCATTGGCCCTAAGGGGTTGGCATGGACCTCAACGCAGTTCTCCATCGGGTCAAGAGCATCTGCCGGGATAGTGTAGGGGAAATCCAGGCAAATCTCGTCACCAGCGTCTATCGTTGTGGGGAAGGCCAGTGGGCCCATCAAGGAGTCAACTACCGTGAGGCCTTCCAGTGCGACATCGCCGCAGTTGGTGATGCAGATGGTGTAGGTGACCACGTCGCCGGGCTTGGAGACAGTTGGGTTAACTGTCTTGATCACGGTAAGGCAAGGACTCACCAGGTCCACCGAAGCCGAGTCCTCGTCACAGACCTCGAACCCCGTGACGTCATAGCCACAGGCCTCGACCGTGTTCTCCACCGGGTCAGGGTCAGTTGCCAGGACGGTGCGGTCAAAGTCGTGGGACTCACAGGCACCTATAGCCAGGGTATCAGCGAATGAACCCGACAGGTCACCCAGGAGCGAGTCGTCAACTTCGACGTCAGAGAGTGTCGCATCGCCGCAGTTGCACACCTCGATGGTGTAGGTGACAACGTCGCCGGCCTTGGAGGTGGTTGGGTTAGCCGTCTTGGTAACCTCTATGCACGGAGTTAGGATGATCGTCGGAATGTCCTTAGTGTCGGTTGCAACGGATACAGGGTCGGTCAGCAGCGTCGCCGAGAAATGGGCCTCTCCGAAAGCAACGGTGACGCCGGGGTTGAGAGCCAGGACAACCGACAGCGCCGGCGTGTTACCAGGATTAAAGCTGACGCTTTGGTTAACCAGTAAACTGGGGATAGTGGCAATGGTCACCGGAGCACCCGGATT
>Ga0315277_10010499_pt1 | contig 11722 bp, 10 predicted proteins | sample YL17G05_15_MG_FD_203695 | JGI IMG/M metagenome (GOLD analysis project Ga0315277, IMG submission 203695) | Sediment microbial communities from Yellowstone Lake, YNP, Wyoming, USA - YL17G05_15 | ecosystem: Environmental > Aquatic > Freshwater > Lake > Sediment | place: USA: Wyoming | collected...
GTTTTTAATGGATGAGGTCCGGACGAAGATTCTTCGTCCGGACCTCATCCATTAAAAACGGTCTAGGCATAATGTTAAATTTTTTATGCAGGGCAATGCTAATACAGACACAATTCCGCTACAGTCAGCCAAATAGGCGTGCCTAAATATATTACTATCTGCCACATCGGAAAGCAGACCGTCGCTCTGCGGATCCAAAGGTCGGAGGTTCGAATCCTCTCGGGCACGCTATTCCCTTCCCCCCAGTAGCCCGGGATATTAACGACTTCCTTAGCACGTCCCCCGCCGTTCCAGTCCTCCGGACTTCGAGTGCTTGACACCTATCGGAACCGGGAATAACATCAGCCTTCGAGGGGAGCAGGCTTTACGGCATTCTTTGTTGAGGGTGTCGGCCATTCCGATAAAGGAACTTAAGGAGAAGTCAGTATGGAACCAACGAGAGCAGATTACGACTGGAAACTCGGGGGATTATGGGCGCTGGCCAATATCTTAGGATGGGGGGCTTCCGTCTCGTCGGCGATATATGTGACGGACCTCGTCGGCGGGCGCAATGGTGAACTCTGGATCATTCCGCCCGCTCTCCTGATCGGGCTGGCGCAATGGCTGGTTTTGGCGCGGCGTTTCTCACTCTCGGGCTGGCTGATCCCAGCCTACGGTTTGGGCTGGTATATTGGCCTATGGCTCGGCTGGAACCTCGGCTTCATTACTCCCGAGCCGTTCTCGTTGGGAGCGGCAGGAGGGGTCTTGGTCGGTACCATGCAGTGGCTCGGCATGCGGCGCCTGTTATGCCGATCTTGGATCTGGATCCCGACGATGACGGTCAGTTCACTGCTCGGCTGTTGGATAGGCGTATTGGCAGGCACCTCTGCCTACGCTAGCGCCTCAATCGGAGTGGTGTTGGCTTACGCGATTGGGGGAGCTGTAGCTGGGGCTGTGATGGGCATGCTTTCTGGAATTGTTCTGGTCATCCTCATCCGACAGGACGCGCGCCGGAAGGTCGGAATCTCGACCGGTGTTTCAACCTGATCCCAAAGGTCGGAGGTTCGAATCCTCTCAGGCACGCCACGTTTCCTCATATTGCGGATAATCTCAGAGAATCAAGCACCACATTTCTTGACTCTCGTCCACGGTCGGGATATCCTCCTTTGCGTGATGGGGAATGGTTGTTTCTGAGTCCGAAACCGGCCATCTCACGCAGAGCGCAAACGGGAAATTCCTACCAGCGTGAAGAATCAGTATTTCGGAGACGTCAACGACTACCGCAAGTACGGTCTTCTACGACTTCTTCAATCAAATAGTAAGAGCCGACTGCTGGTTGCCTGGATGCTCACGCCCGACGATGGCAGTTATGACGGCGGACTACGCTCCTACCTCGGAGATCCCGAAATGTGGCAGCGCTATGATCATCAGCTCTTCGCTGGACTTTCGAGCTTGCTCCGCTCGGGTTTGCCCTCGGTGCCCATGATCGAACGAGTCCAGCTTCTACCCCGAGCATCGTACTTCTCCAAGCTTATCCCGGACAGGCGTCACGAGCGCGAAATCTGGTTTAGCGACCTGCTGGCAAAGGCGCAGAATGCCGATCTTGTCTTTCTGGACCCGGATAACGGGATCGAGGTCGAATCGATGCCAATCGGGCGGAAAAATTCGTCGAAGTATGTCGCTTGGTCGGAGATTAAGGACCTATGGCATTCGGATTGTTCAATACTAATCTACCAGCATTTCCCCCGAAAACCTCGCGATACTTTCGCTCTAGGGCTGGCGCATGAACTGCAGGTCCGCACCGATGCTTGCTTTGTTGAGGCCTTCTTGACACCGCACGTCCTGTTCTTACTCTCGGCTCAGGAGCGACATCAGCAGCAATTCCAGGATGCTCTCGCCCTGCTGCGGCAGAATTGGCCCGCTGATCAGATTCGGCCGATGGGGCTAACTGATTGTCATAAATGACAGGTGGGTGACGAATGTCGTTCGGGATGAGGTCCAACACGCGGGAGGCGTTTATGCACTATCAAAGGACTATTCGAGCCGCAGAGGTACTCATAGTTACATTTCTATCCGCCCGGCTCTGCAATTTGGGAGCCCAGGAACCGGTAACGGCGACGCCCATTGCAGAACGGGCGATCGCCACGCTTGAAATTCCCGGCTTTGTGGATTTCTTGGCGGCCGAAGGAGCCGCTGTTTGGATAACAAACGAGGGTCGCGTCGAAAAACTTCGTCACGACCGGCCGTCGCCCGTGGCGTCTGTGGCTGTTCCAGAGCCATGCGGAGCAATGATAGTTGCGTTCGGTTCTCTCTGGGTCGCGAACTGCCGCGATTCCTCTGTTTATCGGATCGATCTAGAAACGTCGAAGGTGGTTTCCATCATTCGCACGGGTCTGGCCGATCCGACGGGAGAATTAGGCCTCGCCGCTGGCGCCGGGTCTGTATGGATTTTGACGGATCGAAAGGGGACTCTTTCCCGAATTGATCCAGAGACGGATAAAATTATAAGCCAAGTCACCGTTGCACCGTATTCTTACGCTGCAGCCTTCGGGTTCGACTCCGTTTGGATTACGAATACAGGAACAGACCCCAAACGCGGCCGAGGTTCCGTTCAGCGAATCGACCCTGCTACAAATAAGGTTATTGCCCGAATCCCTGTGGGGCCCGAGCCGCGATTCCTTGCAACCGGGGAGGGCGCGGTATGGACGCTGAACCAAGGCGACGGATCCGTTACTCGAATCGACCCTGGTACCAACCAGGCCGTCGCATCGATTCCGCTCGGCATGGTGGGTAGCGGCGGGGACATTGCTGCAGGAGGGGGACGAGTATGGGTAAGAGGAAAAACGGTTTTGCTGGCCGCTATTGACCCGGCCGTGAATCGAGTGGTTGAGTTTTTTGGGCCGCCTGCCGGCAGCGGCGGAGTCCGAGTCGCGGATGACTTGGTTTGGGTAACGGCTCACGACATCCACACAGTTTGGGTACTTCGGCCAAAAGCACGGCGTCCGTAGAACAAGAGTGGAAGTGTCTATCCGACTTCATCCCCGGACCTCATCCCTGAAAACTAAGCCAGCGAAACTGGCAGTTTTCAAGTCTCATGAACCGGACTCATCAGTTCATCAGGCTTTCCCTCATGAGATTGGGTGGCAACGCTGGATTCTAGAACTGGCACAAATGTGGCACAAGCATGGAATCAGTGACCCGTAAGGTTAATTATATCAACTACATAAAACCGGACACCATCCGACTCCGGATCCAAAGGTCGGAGGTTCGAATCCTCTCAGGCACGCCACGTTTTCCCCTGGTTTTCAATCATTTAGATTTTTCCGTCTTTCAGCCTGAGTCACAAAAACTGAGCCCTTTTAACTGTTTTTGTCCACGTGGTGTCCACGCGGAGTATTACGCGGAGGTGTCTGCCAAATAATCGGAGCGCCCGACTTCGATTTTACAGATCGCGCGTTCGAATCTCCCCTGGCGCGCTCCCTTATTACTCTCTTATTAGCCACTTAGCTTTCTTGACGTCTTCAGCCTGAGTCACTGCAACTGAGCCATTTTCAACGGTTTTGTCGACGATTTGTCCACGTTTTTTTTAAAACGCGTGGGCTTTGGGATTAGTCTTGTCTATTAAAGAGGGAGTAGACTCCGGAATCAATAGGTCTGCGGTTCGAATCCTCTCGGGGACCCTTACACCAGGCTACCTCGCCATTCCCACAGAACTCTCACTCTCGGTGGCATAGTTTTCAGGGATAAGGTCCCCTTTCTCAGCAGGAGCCGGTTCAGCCCCAAGAGAGCCAAGGTGGGGCGGGACTCAAAACAATGCTCGATATGATCCGAAAACGAATGGATGGCACTGATGAATCCATCCGCCGCTATCCGAAAGGGGAAATAGAGGAGCCGCTTCGCCGGGCTCTTGGAAGAATCGAGGGCCTTCCTACTGGGATTCGTGATTATGAAATCAGAGACGACCGAAATATTTTGGTTACGGTCCCCGACTTCACTTGGCCGGATGCTAAGTTGGCGGTCTATTGTGACGGATTTGCCGTTCACGGCAACCGGTCAACTCTTGAGTTAGATGCCCAGAAGCGCAACTACATCCAAGGCCGGGGCTGGGCCGTACTGACCTACTGGGGCCGCGTCATCTTAAAAAAGCCGGATGCATGCGCACGACAAATAGGGGAAGTGTACCGGCAAAAGTCAGGTCGAACGCAATAATTGCTGCCGCAACGCTGACCCCTCCCTAAATCGGTCCGGGCACAAATCGAAATAGAAAGAGATTGGCCCTTTATTTGCCGGGCTTATCTGATTGGTTAGGGCTTTGTTTTCCCGAGCGCAAGAAATCATTCGCGGACTTCTTCCCCCCGGATTTTAGGTAGATCACTCCAAGTACAGTTTCAACGCACGCCACCGAGCAGGCTGCAACTAGTGCGATTGCAGAAGGATGTGCACACGTCATGGAAGAAGCCAGTCCACATGCTGTTGAGCCCGCGAATACTGAGGAGACCAGCGCTGCTCCTATAAGATGTATTGTATGAAGGCTCCTTATCCTGAATGCAGGAAAGTCTGCCAGCGTATAGAGCTGGTTAGCCGTAAAAGCCACAGCTTCTGTAGTCAGGAAATATAATCGGATGGCGTTGATCTGCCTGGCAACAAAGACGAAATAAAGACGGTTCTGAAGCATGGCAATATAGAGAAGGATCGTTGCTAGGAAGACTATAGCCGACAAGACGGAAAGGGCTGCGTAAAAAGCTGGGGTCGTTGATTTCAGAAATTCGAGGACTGCAAATCCGGCAGCCGCGACTGCCGAAGTAAGAGTGAAAAGGTATCTAGTTAATTCGTCATGGCGCGTGTCGTAGAATCTGAGTTGATCAAAGCATAGCTCATATTCCTTCAGAAGATATTCATTGGCCATTAACCTTCTCCATTTTCAGAATGTCCACTTGCACGAACCATCAACGTCGGTCCTCCAGACATCATGGACAGTATTCTCCCTGTATCTCCTCAGTGCAGTCGGGTGAGGAACATTTTCATATTTTCCACTGGCGGTGGAAACGAGTGTATATTGCGCATAGCATTTCTTTAAGAAATTAGTGTGCGCCCCTTCGAGGGAGCCGTGATGGCTGGCGTGCAAAATATCGCCACAATATTTTGTAGTGTTGTTGGCGATGTACTCCAGACAGGCATCAGACGCGTCGCCTGCGAAGAGGCAGGCTCTTTTCCCAATGTGAGCCTTAATCACGAGGGATGCATCATGAATTGCTCGCATATCACTGTCAGCGGTAGTTTTGTGTGGGCCGATTATCCAGAACCTAACTCCATTTGTATCCCACCATGGCTTGCTCCAGTCCGATTGACGGTACTGAGCGTAAAGTTTTGTCCCTGCGCCTGCGAAGAAGTCTTTCAAGGCGTTGAATTCTGTCCACTCCTCTACTGTTACACTATTATCTCCCCGTCGTCTGTCATAGGGAGAGTAGATAAGACAATCGATTGAAAATCCTTCATCACGGAGGTAACGAAGGCCCGAGTAATGGTCTTCGTGTTGGTGAGTAATAAATACTCCACGTATCTTTTTAGTTGAGGGTAAAAGATGACTGTAATCTCCAATGTTGTAGCAATCAACAAGAAATGTAGCGGTATCGGAGATGATCACACTTGCGTCAGCACATCCCACATTGAGGCAATGCAAACTCCCCATTCCTTATGTCTCCATGCGAGCTAAGCATAGGGCACGGCTCATCATGTGTCAAGAATTCTTAAAGGGAAGATCGCGGACCGCTCCGTGTAGCCATGATGGCGGCAACATGGGGCAGACGACTCCGCAATAATTGTCTACATACCCTCAAAAAAATGAGCAGAGATTGAGCAAACTCTTGCTCAAAACAGCTCAGTCTAGCCTAAACGTGATCAAACCATCAAAATCGGTAACCGCAAGAAAAACAAGCTGGATACGTTCCAACAGGGGAGAATCCGTCGGCGCTGATTTCTGCCGAGATCGTTTTTGAAGTCCAGAAGTCTAACCGGGACCTCTACCCCCCCGAGCGTTTGGCAAGAACGTGCCGGTCTTCGACCCGTTTCGTCAGCCCGGTCCGGTAAAAATATTCCAGGATAGCCCGGGCGTATTCCCGGGACAGGGTCAGTCGGCCCCGGAACTCTGGGAGGGCGACGCTTCCCCGACCCATACCAATCCCTAGCTCGGCCCGAGATCGACCAGCAGACGGGCGGAGAGAGGCGGGGAAAAGCTAACGGATTGTATTGTGGTTCCTGGTACGCTGAAGTAGAATTGGGCTAGTATCAAGGCGGGCCGATATGAAAAGAGTTTGCCGTTGTCTCCTCGGAATTGTTCTATTGGCTTCCTGCGGGAGCAACCAGCCTCAGATCGATAGGACTCGTGAAGGAGGCGTAGAAGTCGTTATCAACCATGTTGAGCCATATCGCATCAAGGGTCAGCCGTCGACCTTTTCCCTGGAGAAAGTCTTTTCCATCGATACGGAGAGAACCGATCTAGCAGAAGCAGAAATGGGAAGCGCGGGCGAATGGGATGCAGACGATGCGGGCAACGTTTATATCGTCGGCTTCAAGAACGAAAGGAATTTTATATACCGATTCGACTCTAGCGGCCGTCTATTGGGCTCCTTCGGAAGGCGCGGCCAGGGGCCGGGCGAACTCCAGTGGCCCTTTCTCGGCGGCGTTTTCGAGACCGGCGGAATTTCTTTGGCCGACTATGGCCAGAAGTTCATCGTCTATGACCTGAACGGCGTGCTTTTGAGGGAGGTGAGGCTCAAACGCTGGGCGCTCCATATCGACGCCCTCAAGAATGGGAAGTTCCTCACTTACGGTTTCAGGCCTGAACTCTCGTCGGGCGGCTCTTATGTTGACGCCTTAACTCTTTGTGATAGCGAATTCGCGGACCTCAAGATCCTGGACCGCTACGAAAGCACCATAGATAATAGCCGGCAGGTTCCGTATTTTATGTGGCGGGTCTCAGGAGACCGGATCTTCATCACCAACCAGGCCAGAGGATACGAGATCTGGGTCTATGACCTCGATGGGAATCTGCTGAGAAAAATCCGGAAGGAATATAGGCCGGTCAAGGTAACCGAAGAGATCAAAGATGCCATTCTCGGGCCGGACTATCGAAAGTCTGGAATTCCTCAGAATAAGTACTTCTTGGATCCGCTTCCCCCGTTGAACCAGTTCTTTGCCGACGACGAGGGTCGGATCTTCGTCATGACATATGAGCCGGGCCAGAACGCGGGCGAGTATATCTGGGATATTTTCAATCCGGATGGCGTGTTTGTTGGGCGGAAGGCCCTGAATATCGTTTGGGCCGGCCTTTATTACGGACCTCGTTATACCTTCGTCAAGAAAGGGCATTTCTATTGCCATCAGGAAAAGGAATCGGGCTTCAACGAACTTGTTGTTTACAAGATGATATGGAAATAGGACGCGGGAAGAGCCAGAGGCCCCGATGATTATAAAGACGCCGGTTAGGGCGGTGATCGTGCCTCGTAGAGATAGACGTTTGGGGTGGGGGGAATTCTCACCGACCAAGCCAGCTCGGCCCACGAACGACAAGCAGACGGGCGGAGAGGGGCGGGGAATTATATATTGCAATCCCTTTTCGTTGTTTCCATAATAGAAGGGAAAGGAAGGGCTACAATGGCAGGAAAGAATCAACACGTTGTGCCCGTATCAACCAAAGGCGGGGGGGATTGAGGAGGAACAGGAATGAACGAATCGGCCCAATTTGCGGTTGGATGGGGAACGCTGTCGCTCATCAATGCCGGGCTGGCACAGGGTAAAAACCGGAGCGGTCTTCTATGGTGGGCGCTGTCTTTGTTTCTTGGGCCTGTCGCGACGTTCTTGATCGTAGTCCTAGAGCCAGTACAAAAGAAAGCCGAGTGAATTAGTCCAGGTTGACGGGCACGGCAGAAGCTGGACGAAAAACTGCAGAAAGACGCTGACAAAGAACCGAACCACCCCTAATACCAGCCGCACCTAAGTTCTACTAGCAGACGGGCGGAGAGAGGCGGGAAGTAGGGGGTTACCAATGTGCTATAATCAGGAATAGAAGTGGGCCGAGGCGGCCCAGAAGGGAAGTCGAATGGCTCCTGTGGAAAAGACGAGCCAATCGTATCAAACGCTTTTTAAGGGGGCCCGAATATGAGGAAAAAGATTGCTTGTGCGCTAGCGCTTCTTCCGTTCTTGCTCATGGGTTGCGGCCGTCAAAAGAGCGTAGTCGAGCGGCTGAAAGAGAACGGCGTCGAGGTCGTCATCAACCATGCGCGATCGGCCGACGCCGCCCCGCGCGAGATCAAACTAGAGAGGGAGTTCGCCATCGATTTTGCCTCGGACGAGGCGGCGCGGATCGGACTTGCCGAGGCCGCCGTCGTTGCCGTCGACTCCGAGGGAAACATTTACATGGGCAACCAGGGCGAGAGCGAGGATTTCATTTATAAGTTCGATCGGGACGGGAAGTTCGTCGCCTCATTCGGACGGAAAGGCCAGGGGCCGGGCGAGATTCAATTCCTCGTCGGGTTGGGAATCAACGATCGGGACGAGATCGTCGTCACGGACCAGGGACAGATGAAAATAATCTTCATCGACAAAGCGGGAGGCCTTCTCAGGCAGCAGCAAATCACAAGCGCCGCAGTTTCGTTCATGCCTTTGCGTAACGGCGACTTCATCATCGCTCATCGCGCCGAGGCCGGACAGGATTTCCGAAGCTTCACATACGACGTCTGCGGGCCCGATTTCAAGACGATCAAGGAAATTGGGCGCCACAGGTATTTCGTCCCCAGCGCCGAAAAGGACTTTCTTGCGATAAATCCCACGGCCTTCGTCGCCGTCTCGCGGGACCGGATTTTTGTCGCAGACAGCGAAAGCGGGTACGAGATCAAGGCCTTTGATCACGCCGGAAACGTCAAGAGAATCATCCGCAAGGACTACACGCCGGTCGCCATGCCTGAGAAGTTGAAAAAGGATCGTCTGGAGCAATTCTCGAGGGCGCCGGCGAGTGTCCGCAGCCACATGGTGTTCCCCGCGGAGTTACCTCCCTTCCAGACGGCGTTCGTCGACGAGAGCGACTGGCTCTTTGTAATGACCTACGAGGAGACCGGGAAGCCGAAGGAATTTTGGTACGACGTCTTCGACGAATCCGGGGCATTCGCCGCCCGGATGAAGCTCGATAACTACGGTCAGTCCGGGAACTCCGCTGGCGTCTTGTTCGCGATGGCGAAAGGCGGCCGGATCTGTCACTTCCGGCAGAAAGAAGATGGCTTCAAGGAACTCGTTGTCAGCCGGATCGACTGACGGTCGCAAATCTGGGCGTTCAGTTGGCGTGTCCGTTCGAAAGGGCGCCTTCGAGAGTGAGAAGGCCTGCCTTCCCTAGAGTGTGCCCGGTTGATCATAAAGACGCCGGTTAGGGCGGAAGATCGCGCCTCGTAGAGATAGACGTTCGAGGTGGGGAAGAATTCTCACCGACCGAGCAAGCTCGGCACGAGACCGACCAGCAGATGGGCGGGAGATTGTAATGAAAAAAAGCGCCTTGTTCATTTTTGGGCTCGCTATCTGCGTTTCATGTGGCCACCGGCAACCTCAAATCGATAGAGTCTACGAAGAAGGAGTCGAGATCGTTCTCAATCACACCCAGCCCTATCGTGTTAAGGGAGCGCCAGTATCTCTATCCTTGGAACAGGAATTGGCAATTGACACGGAGCGTTCTGATCTGGCTGAGAAGGGTGTTGTTGATATCTGGGGTTTTGAGGTGACTTCTCTGGGCGACATCTATGTTTTCCAGTCCCCGATGAGAGATGGCAAATTCATCTCCAAATTTGACGCGTCGGGACGATTTCTTAGATCTTTCGCCCCGAAAGGCCAGGGACCGGGCGAGATCCAAATGCCAATCTTCCACAGGATTACCGCCGATGAGGATCTCTCCCTGATAGATATGATGACGAAGAAGCTTCTCGTGTTTGATGGGGATGGCGCCATTTTGCGAGTGACGGAAGTGCCGCTCGATATCAAGGGCAGCTCCCTTCTTCTTCAACTGGCTTCCGGGAACAATCTCTACCGAAAGATCGAATGGGAGCCGGGCAAAGAATCCCCAGGCCTGGCCATGATATATTCCCTGACCGATCACGAATTGCGGGACATTAAAGAGCTCGATCGGGTCGTGTTCCCGCAGCCGTTCAGTGTCTCGAGGATCCGGCTTCCTTATCCACTCACTTGCTGGACTGTTACGCGGGACCGGATATATATGGGAAATCCCGATAAGGGCTATGAAATCCGCGCATATGACTTGAACGGGAATCTCGTTAGAAAGATCAGGAAAGAATTCCTCGCTGTACCTTTCCCGGAGAGTAAGAAACAGGGAATACTCAAGGCTCTCGATTCCCCCCAGCTTTCTCCTCTCAAGAGCAAGCTGGATTTTCCCAAGTCCAGTCCACCTTTTCAGCACCTCTTCTGTGATGATGAAGGACGATTGTACCTCATGACCTATGAGGCTGGGGAGAAACCGGGGGAATATGTCTTCGACATATTCACTCCTGATGGCGTTTTCTTTGCCAGGGCGAGCTTTGAGGCATTCCTATCGGCGGATCTTTTTGCGCCAGGCAGTCCGACCGATTCGTGGATAATTTCAAAGAAAGGCCGTCTCTATGCCATCCGTGAAAAGCCAACCGGATATAAGGAACTTGTAGTCTATAAAATGATGTGGAAATGAGGTCCTGACGACAAGGCGTGGCCCCAGTTGATCATAAAGACGCCGGTAAGGGCGGTGATCGCGCCTCGTAGAGACAGACGCATGGCGAAGGGGAAGAATTCTCACCGACCGAGTTAGCTCGGCCCTAGCTCGACCAACAGACGGGCGGAGAGAGGCGGGGAAGGCTTGAAATATTATCGAGGCTGGTCAATAATCAGGATATCTTTAGGCGGAGGGCAGAGATGAGAAGGCTATCTTCTTGTTTTCTTGTAATAATTCTTCTCGTCTTCTGCAGAGCGAATCATCCTCAGGTCGAGAAGATCACTGAAAACGGCGTCGAGATCATACTGAATCATCTCGAGCCCTATCGCGTTCCCGGTGAGCCCTCCGCGGTCGTTCTCGAGAAAGAATTCGTCATCGACGCGGAAAGCCCCGACCTGTTCAAAGCAGGGCTGACCGACATCTTCAGGTTCGGGGTGGGTACCGATGGGTCGATCTATGTCGCCCAGCGGCCCCGCAAGGACGTGCCTGTCGTCTTCAAGTTCGATAAGACGGGGCATTTGCAGAACTCCTTCGGGCGGGTCGGCCAGGGGCCCGGCGAGATCGAACGGTGCGCTTATTTCGGCGTCATCGGCCGCGACGAGGTCTACGTTCTAGATGCCCAGGGGAAGAGGATTACGACCTTTGCTTCTTCTGGAGAGCTTGTGAAGGAGGCGCATCTGCCCACGTCCTTGATCGGAGCTATTCCACTCGAGAACGGGAATTTCCTCGCGCCGCGGAGCGATGTTTCGCCGAACGAGGGCCAAGAAGAGATCGCTTTTGATCTTCTCGATCGGCAATTCGTGCTGGTTAAGGTCATGCATAGCTTCAAATTCCCCGTCCAGCACATGGGCGTGGCGAAGATCAACGCCTATCTGACTAATCCGACTGGCTCCTACGAATTGGACAGGATCTATGTCGGGCTCCCCGGGCGGGATTATGAGGTCCTCGTCTTCGATCTCAAAGGGAATCTTTTACGGAAGATCCGTAAGGATTATGCGCCCGTAA
>Ga0315277_10010500_pt1 | contig 11722 bp, 10 predicted proteins | sample YL17G05_15_MG_FD_203695 | JGI IMG/M metagenome (GOLD analysis project Ga0315277, IMG submission 203695) | Sediment microbial communities from Yellowstone Lake, YNP, Wyoming, USA - YL17G05_15 | ecosystem: Environmental > Aquatic > Freshwater > Lake > Sediment | place: USA: Wyoming | collected...
CAGGACCTCGGGCATGGTCAGGCTCTCGTCGTAGTTGGGGACGAAGTTGACCGTGTCCTTTTCGATGTCGGCCATCATCTCTTCGGCGAGCTTCGACATCCGGACTTCGGTGTAGCGCATGGCCGCCGGCGGGTCGCCGTCGATCGAGCCGAAGTTTCCCTGGCCATCGACCAGGACATAGCGCATGCTGAAGTCCTGGGCCATCCGGACGAGGGTGTCATAGGCAGCCTGGTCGCCGTGGGGGTGATACTTACCGATGACATCGCCGACGATGCGGGCCGATTTCTTGTAGGGCTTGCTGTGTGTTGTCCCCGATTCGTACAGGGCATAGAGGACCCGGCGGTGGACCGGCTTCAGTCCGTCCTTGATGTCGGGGATGGCCCGGCCGATGATGACGCTCATGGCGTAGTCGAGGTAGGAGCGCTTCATCTCCGCCTCCAGGCTGACCACCGAGAGGTCGGCGGCGGGCGGCGGAGGCTGGGGCGCCTGCGGTTCGGCCGTCTTCTTCTGCTCCTTATCTTTGTCTTCGGGAGTCATCGGTCAGGTCCTTTCCGGATACGGCTCAGATGTCCAGGTTCGTGGCCAGCAGGGCGTTCGCTTCGATGAATTTCTTCCTCCGCTCGACCTCGTCCCCCATCAGGGTGTCGAACGTATCGTCGGCCGTGACCGCGTCCTGGATCGAAACCCTGAGCATAGCCCTGTTTTCCGGGTTCATGGTCGTCACCCAGAGCTGCTCCGGGGTCATCTCGCCCAGCCCCTTGTAGCGCTGGATGGTGACGCCTTTCTTGCCCTTCTCGTGGAGATGGTCGAGGAGCTTGGTTTCGTTCTCGATGACGACCGTCTCGCTGTCGCTGATGACCTCGTAGGGGGGATGGAACTCCTCGAGCTCTTTGTGGATTTTGAACAGGTTCTTATATTCCACGGAGTCGACGAGCCCCAGGTTGACCTTACTGGCGAGCGTCATGCCGTTAATCTGGAACTTGATCCCGAGCTCGTAGGCTTCGTACTCCTCATCCTTGGTCAGCTCGGTCGCGAGGCCTTTGGCTTCGACCAGGGACTGGATTCTCTTCATCTGTTTTTTGTCCTGGAGGAACTCCAGCCCGACGACTCCCTCCCGGATCAGGAGGTCGATCAGGAAGAGCGGGTAGTTTTTCCGCTCCAGGAGCTGGATATAGCTTTTCTTCTGGATGATCCGGAGGAAGAGCTTGCGGAATTTTTCCCCTTCGAAGATGTCCTTCCTGCCCTTGACCCGGACCTTGAAATCTTCGGAGATCTTCTTGACGATCCACTTCTCGTAGGCGCGCTCCTCCTTGATGTAGGTGACCTCCTTGCCCCGGGAGATCTTGTAGAGGGGCGGCTGGGCGATATAGAGATAGCCCTGCTCGATGAGGCTTTTCATGTGCCGGTAGAAGAAAGTCATAAGCAGCGTGCGGATGTGGGAGCCGTCGACGTCCGCGTCCGTCATGATGATAACCTTGTGATAGCGGAGCTTGTCCAGGCTCGACTCCTCTTCGCCGAGCGGCGTCCCCAGGGCCGCGATCATCATGCCGATCTCTTCGTTGTTGAAGATCTTGTCCTGCTGCGCCCTCCAGACGTTGAGGATCTTGCCCTTGAGCGGCAGGATGGCCTGGAAACGGCGGTCGCGGCCCTGCTTGGCGGAGCCGCCCGCGGAATCACCCTCGACAATGAAGATCTCGGCCATGGCCGGGTCCCGTTCCTGGCAGTCGGCCAGCTTTCCCGGCAGCGAAGCGGATTCGAGGACGCCCTTGCGGCGGGCCAGCTCGCGGGCCTTCCGGGCGGCTTCACGGGCCCGGGCCGCGTCCAGCGCCTTGAGGACGACGCGCTTGGCGTTCGTCGGGTTCTCCTCGAGGTAGGCGGTCAGCTGCTCGTTGACCAAGGATTCCACGATGCCCTTGACCTCGGAGTTCCCGAGCTTCGTCTTGGTCTGGCCTTCGAACTGGGGGTCGCGCATCTTGACACTGAGGACGGCGCAGAGTCCCTCGCGGGTGTCATCTCCGGAGAGGGCGCCGGCGCTCAAGTCTTTGAACAGGTTGTTGGCCACGGCGTAGTTGTTCAGGCAGCGGGTCAGGGCCGCCTTAAACCCGATGAGGTGGGTCCCGCCCTCGGTCGTGTTGATGTTATTGACGAAAGTGAAGATGGTTTCGGTATAAGCGGTGTTGTATTGGAAGGCCAGCTCGACGATGACGTCGTCTTTTTGGCTTTCGAAATAGACCGGCCGGGGGTTAAGGACGTTCTTGTTCTGGTTGAGGTATTGGACGAACTCGACGATGCCTCCCTTGTACTGAAATTCCTGACTCTTGCCGGTCCGCTCGTCGGTGATCGTGATCCGGATGCCGCGGTTGAGGAAGCTCAGCTCCCTCAGCCGCTGGGTCAGTATCTCGGCGTTGAACTCGGTCACCTCGAAGATCTCGTCGTCCGGCCAGAAAGTCACCTTGGTCCCTGTCTTCTTGGTTTTGCCGACCTGCTTGAGCTTGGCCAGCGGCAGGCCGCGCTCGTAGCTCTGGGTATAGATCCCGCCGTCGCGCTTGATCTCGAGGTCCAGACGTCTGGACAGGGCGTTGACCACGGAGACGCCGACGCCGTGCAGGCCGCCGGAGACTTTATAGGACTTGTCGTCGAACTTACCCCCGGCGTGGAGCATGGTCATGACGACCTCGGCCGCCGACTTTTTTTCCTTCTTGTGCATCTCGACGGGGATGCCGCGGCCGTCGTCGATGACGGTCACCGAATTGTCAACGTGGATGAAGACGTCGATGTTCTTGCAGAACCCGGCCAGGGCCTCGTCGATGGAGTTGTCCACGACCTCGTAGACGAGGTGGGTCAGACCTTCGGGCCCGGTGCTTCCGATATACATCGCCGGCCTTTTTCGGACCGCATCCAGGCCCTTGAGAACCTTGATGCTCTCGGCCGTGTATTTTTGTTCTTTCATGGCTTTTAACTCATTGAAAACAGAACGTTTATGAGAGTCTGGTTATCGGAATACCGGGCTTCCATTTTGACCTTTGTATTATAGCCGAAAAGGGGGTTCAAGTAAAGCTTTTTTCGGGGCGATTTCCACAATATTTTGGGCTCCTCCGGACCCCTTATCACAACTTTTTGGGGGTGTGACCGGTTCGGCTCGGTCGATCGGAAAAACGGCGATGTCCATGACTTTGTATAGACGAGGATAAATGAGTATAATTCCCACTCGAAGGACCCATCATGCCGGCCAACCTGACGCCTCAGTATCTCGAAGCCGACCGCAAATTCAAGGAAGCCAAGACCATCCAGGAAAAAATGAACGCCCTGGAAGAGATGATGGCCACGATCCCCAAGCACAAGGGAACGGAAAAAATGCGGGCCATGCTCAAAACCAGGATGGCCAAGCTTAAGGAGGCCGCGCAAGCCAAGCCGGCCGGGGCCCGCCACGGGCCCAGCTTCCATGTGGAAAAAACGGGATCGGGGCAGGTCGTTGTCAGCGGCCCGCCCAACAGCGGGAAATCCCGGCTCATCGCCGCTCTCACCGGAGCCCAGCCCGAGGTCGGCGACTATCCCTATACGACGCGAGCCCCCGCGCCCTTCATGATGAAGTTCGAGAACATCAAGATCCAGCTTGTCGACACGCCGCCCCTGGCACCTGAAGAGGTCGAAACTGAGCAGGCCGAGCTCATCAAAACGGCCGACGGTGTCCTGCTCGTTCTGGACCTGGCCGACCAGGAAACGCCCTCAGTCCTTGAAACCCTCCTCCTTCGGCTCAAGGAGAAACGGGTGGAGCTGGTTTCAGAGAACTCGGTCCAGACTCCGGAAGCCGGCCGTTTCGTCAAGAAAATGCTGATCATCGCGAACAAGTGCGATGGCTCTCAGGCGGAGGAGAATCTCTCCTTCCTCAGAGAGTATTTCAGTTCGGGTTATGTCTTCTTCCCGGTGTCGGCGGCTCGAGGCGACGGACTGGAAGACCTGAGAAAAAAGATATTTCTGCTTCTCGACATCATCCGGGCCTACAGCAAGGTGCCCGGAAAAAAGGCGGACTTCAACGACCCCTTTTCACTGAAGAGAGGTACAACGATCATCGACCTGGCCCGGGCCGTGCACAAGGATTTCTTCGAGAAATTCAAATACGCCCGGATCTGGCGCCAAGGCTCTTTCGCGCTTCAGGGACAGATGGTCAACCGCGATTTCCTCCTCGAGGACGGGGACATCGTCGAGCTGCACATTTAGGCTCGGGGCAGTGGCATCGAAACCGCGCCCGTTTTCTCCACAACGCCCCTTTGGAGGGAGGAAGCTCCGCTTCCCCCCTTCCAACGGTCGCTTCGCTCCCTGCCTCCCCTTCGCACTGCGACCAAGGGGGCTTTCCCCCCTTGGAACCCCCCTGCTTTGCTTCGCAAATCAGGAAAACGGGCTCGATTCGTCAGACCCGGCGGGCGCGAAGGCCGCGTCCGACCGCCGCGGCGATCTGGCGCTTATCGGAAGAGACGAAAAGATCGGCTTTCCATTCGGCCGCGCTCGCCACGTGAAGGGCGTCGAGGGTTCTGATCGAGTATTCCTCGAGAAGGCCGATGGCGCCGGCGACGACGGAATTCGTAACGCCGACGACTGAGACGTCCTCGAGGTCGCTGAAAAGGGCCCTTTTCGCAAGGTCGTATTGTCCCTGCGCAATCGCGCGTTGACGGCGCAGGCGGCTGAGGGCGGATATGACCTCGGCCGGCGCGATCACGCTGAGGCCGAGCTCGCCGGCGACGGACAGGATTTTTTCCACCTCGTCGCTCCCCCGCTCGCGGATATATCGTTTGGCGAGGCCGGAGGAATCGAAAAAGACTCTCACCGCCGTCCCCGCTTGCGTTCGGCGAGGATCTCGCGGCTCAGCGAAGCACCGTCCGCTTCCAGGAGAAGCCCGGGCCGTTTCCAGGACAGGACCGTCCGGGGGCAAGCGATAGGCACGACGTCGGCGACGGGACGGCCATGCCGTAGAACGCGGATTCTTTCGCCCTTCTCGACCGCGTCGAGGAGGGACGCGGCATTCCGCCGGAATTCCGTGAACGGAATCTGTTTCATGGCTCGTTCTCGAATTTGTACATTATTGTACATTTTTAGGAACCGTCCTGTCAAGTCCGCTCGGCTAATCCAGGGGCCAGGCTTATCTTAAGGGCTTTATCGATTTCCTTCATAGTCGGACCGCTGAAACGTCCCAATCTCTTGGCGATGCGCCTTTTATCAATTGTTCGGATCTGATCACAGAGGACGATGCTCGGGACGTCCAACCCTCCCTCCCCTTTGCCTACCCACACGTCCACAGGATACTTCTGTGACAAGCGCTTCTGACTCGTTATGACGGCGACGATTGTCACGGGCGAATATGTATTGCCCACATCATTCTGGACGATGACACACGGCCGGACTTTTCCTGTCTCCGAACCGATCGTCGGGTTCAGGTTCACCCAAACGACGTCCCCGCGCTTGAAGTCTGCTTCCATCAGGCGTTTTCTCCATCAAGGGGCTCGAATTCCCGGCAGGTCTCGATGTTCAATTTCGCTTTGGCCAGATAGCCTTCTTGGAGCTGCTTCTCCAGTTTTTCCCGCTCGACCTTCGCGATATGCTCAGCCACGGCTTCTCTAATGAATTGGCTCAACTTCATGCCCTTCTCCGCCATGAGTGTCGACATCTTCTCATATTGAATGGACGACAGGTCCAGGTTGATTCTTCTCATTTGTGTTTTGGGCATTAAAAGCTCCTTCTTCAAGCCCGCCAAAAGTCTATGGGCCTGAACCAGTGATCTCATGGTTATTTTATATATTTTATTATGTCATATTTTAAATAATTGTTCAAATCAAATCAAGGGCAAATTGCCTTGAAAATCCCCCTCTCCTTTATCCTCCCCCGCCGTGGGGGGAGGAAACGTCGGGTAAAATACTAATTCCGGCAAGCAACCTCCAATTATCTATCCTCCTCCCCTGGGAGACTGTGTCACAATTGCGATTTGTCATTGCGAGCGACCGCAGGGAGCGCGGCAATCTCCTTTCTTTTCAGGGCATTATGAGATTGCTTCAGTCGCACCTCTCCTTCGCAATGACATTAAGACACAGTCTCTGGCGGGAGGAGGCCGGGAGGAGGGGGATGTTCAACCGCGGCCGTTTTCGTGATTTCTTTTTAGCGAGTCGCGAGCGTAGCGCGGCGGAGGATTGCCAGGTAATCCTCGGCCTTGGCTTCGCGTGGGTTCGAGGGGTTCGAGTTATTCTCGAATGATTTTTGGGCGATGAGCTCGAAATCGCAATCGGGAATCCCAAGATCCTTGAACTTGGGAATCGACAGCGCCCGGGAAAACACCTGAATTTTTTGAATAAGCAGGGCGGCGGCTTCTTCCTGGTCTCTGGCCTCGATCCCTGAGAGCGCGGCGATCCGGGCGTATTTCGCCTCGGCCGCCTCCCGGTTGAACTCCATGACGAAGGGCAGGAGCACGGCATTGGCCACACCGTGCGGTGTATCGTAGAGCGCTCCGATCGACTCGGCCAGACAGTGGACGGCGCCGACGTCGCTGTTGACAAAAGCCATCGCGGCAAGCACGCTTCCTAACATCAACTCCTCCCGGGATGTGGGCTTTTTTCGTATATCGGGATAAGCCTCGGGGAGAGAGCGGAAAATCAGCCGCAAGGCTTCCAAGGCCAGCGTATCGGTGAACACGGTCGCCGGTTTGGCGGTGTAAGCCTCGATAGCGTGGGTAAGAGCGTCGAACCCGGTAGAAGCGACCAGATGCAAAGGAAGCGTCATCAGGAGGTCGGGGTCGACGAGCGCGACGGCCGGATACATCAGCGGGCCCTTGATGCTCATCTTGGTTCGACGGCCCGTGTGGGTGATGATCGAAACCCAGGTGACTTCGCTTCCGGTTCCGCAGGTCGTGGGAATAGCCAGAACGGGAAGCGGTGCCTCCCGGTATTTTTCGCGTCCCTCGTAATCCTCGATACGGCCGGAGTTCGTGGCCAAAAGGGCGATCGCCTTCGCCGCATCCAGAACGCTCCCGCCGCCGAGCCCGATGACGAGGTCGGGCATGAGTGTCCGGGCGAGTTCCCCTCCCCTGTCCACCGTTGTGTGCTTGGGATTCGGCTCGATTTCGTCGAAGACGCCCGCAGGAACCGCCTGCTGGAGGACCTTCGATGCGATGCCGGCCGCCTCGACGCCCTTATCCGTCACGAGAAGCGGCCGGGAAAAACGCGGCCTTCGACCGAGGATCCGTCCCAGTTCGCCGATCGTCCCCGCGCCAAAGATGATTTCCGTCGGCATGTAGTATTTCATAGTTTATCTCCGCATATATTGAGCAGACTATTTGTAAAGGATGGGTGGCACGGCGCTAGTCCCCGCCCGCCCGCAGCCGAAATGCTCGGAGACACTTTTTAAGAATTCGTTCGTATCTCATTAATCCCCCTAATCCCCCTTGAACAATCAAGGGGGAAAAAGGATAGTGTCTCCGCAGCGGTCGGACGTCGCTGGGAGAGGACCCATCCTTTACTTCCGAAAGTCTAGTGCCGGCTCGTCGCTCATATCCATGATGGCCGCAAACAAAAGCTGGGCGATGTCCTCCATGATCTCCGGTGTTATCGGGTCGAGGTTATCACGCGTGTTATGGTAGGAGGGCAGCCGCTCCACGGGCACGCTCTCCTCGGCGTTGACCTGGATGCTGGGCACCCCCTTCCAGAGGAAACGGGCCGTGTCCAGGCGGGGCCGGGCCATGTTGGCGAAAGACGAGGTTTCGATCATCCGGTGGATGTAGCGGCTGTTCGCTCTATCCAAAAAGGCGTAGAAATCGGGGAAATTTTTGCCCGCGAGGACACTGATCTTATCCCCCATGCCGGGCCCCTCCATGTTGATAAAGGCGGCGGTTTTTTCCAGCGGGAAAACGGGATGGTTGACATAATAATCTGATCCGGCGACGCCCTGTTCTTCCGCCCCGAAAAACAGGAACATGACCGAGCGCCCGGGTTTCAGCTTGCCCTTGGATATGGCCTCGGCCACACCCAGTGTGACGGCTACGGCCGTGGCGTTGTCGTTCGCCCCGGGCATGAGCTCCCACAGGCGTCCCAGGTGGTCGAGATGCGCGCCCAGGATTATGATCTCATCCTTGAGCGCCGGGTCGGTTCCCTCGATGACCCCGATGACATTCCGGCCGACACCCTCCGGATGATGCTCGGTTTGGTTCTTGATAGTGAAGACTTTTGCAGTGGCAAAGGACTGCGGTTTGAGGGTTTTCCCGATCTTCTCAACGACCTGCTTGTGATCACGTCCTGTGCCCGTGAACACGTCGGCAACAACCGCCTCGCCGACATGGCTATAGAGAAAACCTTCCCGGTAGGAATTGTTGGGGTTCCCGATCGGCCCGTAATTATAGAGCATGCCCTTGGCGCCGTGGTCGAAGGCGTTCTCCAGCTTGTACTGATGAAACGAATAGGGCCGCCACTTCTTGAAAAGTTCAGGGCTGTCGTCAGGCGAAACCGGCACCTCCCGCTCCATCATGAGGATCTTGCCCTTGACGTCGACTCCGGCATAATCGTCATAGCCGAGCTCGGGGGCGGTCACTCCGTAGCCGACGTAGATGACTTCCGCCGTCACCTGCCCGTTTCCGGAAGTCCCTCCCGGTATGAACTCGTCCTCGTAACGGTAGCTTTTTCTGATCTCCCCGTCCTTGACGGGAAGGCGCAAAACCACTTCACAGCCGGGGAAGACCAGCGTATAGGGGTTGGGAAAGGACTGCATATAGGTCCCGCCGTCGCCGGCCGGCCGGACGCCCCATTTTTCGAGGAGAGACGCCACCCAATCCGCGCAGGCGTTGTACTCGGGCGTCCCGGTCAGTCGCCCGCCGTATTTCTCCGAGACCAGCTCTTTGACATAATCATATAGCGTGTGGCTGGAGATGGAATGGAGCCCCGCCAGCAGCTCGGCTTCATGAGTAGCCGGCTGGGGCTGAGCGGAGAGCGCGGCCGGCAGGGACATCCCGAGGGCCAGAACAAGGGGAATCAAAACTAGAGGCGTGTTTTTTCTCATGGAGTTTGTCCTTTCAGAACGGAACATCTCAAGGTGGCGGAATCTATCATAAGAAAGAAGCGGAATCAATTTCGTGGTTGATTTGGCTGGCGGATTCTGATATTTTCATCCCTCGCGCCAAAGAAGCCAACGGAGGTAAAAATGTCCAGAATCGCGATCTCCATCCTTTTCGCCGGTTTCTTCCTCGCCTTCTTCGGGACGAGCGAGGCGTCCGGAGCCAACCCCAAGGTCTTGCTGAAGACAAGCAAGGGGGATATCACCCTCGAGCTCTATGCCGACAAGGCCCCGGGGACGGTCAAGAACTTCCTCGCCTACGTCGATGCCCAATTCTATGACGGCCTGATCTTCCACCGCGTCATCAAGGGGTTCATGATCCAAGGCGGAGGCCTGACCCCCGACTATTCCACCCGGACGGCTAAGCCTCCGATCAAGAACGAGGCCGGGAACGGTCTCAAGAACGACCGGGGGACGCTCGCCATGGCCCGCTCGGGCGAGGTCGACAGCGCCACCTGCCAGTTTTTCATCAATCACGTCAACAACGACTTCCTCAACCACAGGGACAATACGCCGGGCGGCTTCGGCTATTGCGTGTTCGGCAAGGTCACGGCGGGCCTGGATGTGTTGGATGCCATCGCCACCACTCCAACGATGACGGTCCATGGGATGGAAGACGTTCCCCGCGAGGCCGTCACCATCATCTCCATCCGCCGGGTCGAAAATTGACCGACCATCGCGCGCTTCCGTGACTCAGGAAGGAAGTCAGCGCTCGAATTCCCATGAGCGCTGAGCCGGGCCGCGGGCCAGCCCCGGTCTAATTTCACCGTTCCGGCACAGCGCCGAAGAGAGGACAAAGAATGAAAAAGAGATTGGCCGCGCTCCTGGTTTTGGCCGTTTTCCCGGCCATCGGTGCCGCTTCCGTTGCGGCCGACAAGCCGGGCCCCGATGTCCAACTGGCCCTCAGTTCCATCCAGGCTTTCGAAGCGTATTCGTACTGCAAGATTCTCTCCTCGGAGAAGTTTTCAGGCCGGCTTACCGGGCACGAGGGCTACACCGCAGCCGCCCAGTGGGCCGCCTCCAAGTTCAAGGAGTGGGGGCTCAAGCCGTTCAACAAGGAAGCCGGATACCTTCAGCCCTATCCCTCGCCCTATGTGATTATCGACAAGGCCGAGATGAGTCTTTTTCTCGAAGAGAAACCCGAGGGCGCCACGGAAGCGATCTCGAAAGAGGTCCGGCTCGAACCGGAGACGGAGTTCCTTCCCCTTCTCTTCAGCGACAGCGGAGATAAAACCGCCGAACTGGTCTTTGCGGGCTGGGGCATCAGCGCCCCTGAACTTGGATACGACGACTATGCCGGCCAGGATGTCCGGGACAAATTCGTCCTCTGCTTCCGGGGGACCCCGGACGGAGAGGACCGACGCTACGAGCCCCACGACCATCATCGCGCCCGGATGACAATGGCCAAAGGGAAGGGAGCTTTGGGGATCGTCTACATTTACGACGAAATTGCCTCCAATCCCAACGGCGACTGGATCCAGGGCTTCACCCCGGCCGAGGTCAGCTTCAAGGTCGCCGACCTGATCCTCAAGGAAAGAGGGGTATCGGCGGCTGACCTAAGGAAGGCTCTTTTGACTTATAAGAAACCTCTCTCTTTTCCCCTGAAAGCCCGGGCCAGACTCAAGGTCGAAGCCCGGCCTTTCCCCGGGGGGACCGGCTATAACGTCGTCGGCTGGGTGGAAGGGTCCGATCCGAAGCTCCGCCGGGAATGCCTGGTCATCGGCGGCCACTTCGACCACAACGGACGTCATATGGGACTCCTTTTTCCTGGCGCAGACGACAACGCCAGCGGGAGCGCAGCTATAATGGAGATCGCGCAGGCTTTCTCCAAGATGGGCAGGAAGCCCAAGCGGTCGGTCGTTTTCGCTCTTTTCGGCGGCGAGGAGATGGGGCTCATGGGCTCCACTCATTTCGTCGAGCACCTTCCCCCGGGGATCGAGAAAGTGGACACGATGTTCAACTTCGACATGGTCGGCGAGGGTGACAGGTCGGGTTTCGGCTACAGCGACGGTTTTCCGGAGCTCAAGGCGCTCCTCGAGGACTCCGACAAACAGGTCAAAACGCTCGGGGGCGCCTATCCGATCAAAGGGGTGGGGGTGCGCGGGTCGGACCATGCTCCTTTCTACCAAAAGGGGATCCCGGTCGTGTCTTTCCACTCCAATGGTCCGCACCTCCACTATCACCGGACCGGAGACACGATCTACCGTATCAACCCGGATATGTTGGCCGACGTGGCCCGGCTCGCCTTCCTGGCGGCGGAGGCGAGGGCCGACCGCTAGCCGGTCCCGATTCACAGAAAACCGAAATGAGGGCCGGCGGAGCAGAAAAGACCGAATGCTCGTAAGCTTATGACGACGGCCAAGGTCCAGCTCAAGATCCAGCGCTCGAGAAGAAAAAAAAAGCTGCTTCTCAGCCTGCTGGTAGCCGCCTGCGTGATCATCCTATTTTTCGCCCTGACCCAATTTGACAAGGAGAAGCAGGAGCCGGTCAAAGCATCGTCGTCGGCGCCCGCAGCGGATCAGGCGCCCGCGCTGGCCGAATACAGGGTGAAGATCCGTCCCGGCGATACGATCGGCAAGGTGCTATCCCGGTACGGATTTTCGGCGGCTGATATCCAGGCTTTGTACGATCAGGTCAAGCC
>Ga0315277_10010502_pt1 | contig 11721 bp, 8 predicted proteins | sample YL17G05_15_MG_FD_203695 | JGI IMG/M metagenome (GOLD analysis project Ga0315277, IMG submission 203695) | Sediment microbial communities from Yellowstone Lake, YNP, Wyoming, USA - YL17G05_15 | ecosystem: Environmental > Aquatic > Freshwater > Lake > Sediment | place: USA: Wyoming | collected...
CAGCATGACAGCCCTCCCGAGCCGGCGATGTATGGGAGGCAATATACTACGCTGCTGTTTCGCGGAATACCGATTGAATGTTCTTCACTTGCGGTTGATTTCCGGTAAATGGAGGCGGGCCAATGGAAGTGCGGGAAATGATGAGCTTGGCGCTGTGGGCGAAGACCGGAAGCCTGATGGAGGCGGGGGGCGCCACAACCTGACGCTAGGGGCTGTTCCCGTCCGCCCTTGCCCCTTTTGCCATCATTTGCGCTCTCTTACGCCAGAAGAGCAGCCAATCCGGCCGAGTTGTTGTATCATTGCCTGATCATTGGCGGAGCAGACTCCTGGGCCGAGGCCGCGCCGCGGGTGCCTTTTGCATATAAAGGAGGCCGATGCCAAGAAAAGGTTCCAAACACGCAGCGGAAGAAGACACGAAATCCCGCATCCGGAAACTCAAGAAGAAGGTAGAGGCACTCACTGGCGAGCCGGTGGTTTCAGCCGGAACAGGCGATTTGCCTCCCGAGATCGAAGAGCAGTTTTGGGAGCAGGTGCTGGAATTCGAGCAGACCAAACCCGTGTCGCCGTTTGAAATCCTCGTCAACGGCGGTACGACGTTGCCGCCGCCCGATCAACTGGATGACGCGCAGCTTCCAGCGAAATTGTGGGAACTTATCCAGGGTATGGCGCTGCTGGGCGTTTATCTACACAGCACAAATCACTTCAGTGATCGTGAACTTTACGAGTATCTTTGGAAGGACGCTCTCCGTGAAACGACCCTCCTGCAGCCGAGCAATCCAGACTTTGCTTGTCATATTGATCCTGTCAGCAGTGGGAGCGCCGAGGATATCTTCCTCTACCTGAGGTATTATGCCGACGAAGAGTCACGACGGAGGTGGGCAAACGACTTTCCCAAGGATGTTATACCAGAGCACGCCGACCCGCCTTTCGATCGCGACAGGCATTTGCCGGATCCCGAACGCTTTCGAACCGCAGTTTCCAGCAGCAGATTCAGCGCGACCGCGCGGCGGATCTCGCCAAAACCCCGCCCCTGTTGAACTACATGGTCCACCCGAGGCGACGACGGCGAATGCGGCTCCTTTCTATAACGATGATCGAGTGGGTTAGTTCCTCGGGCGAAACCGTTCGTCAAGCTTGCGTCAGACGGTCGGTCACTTCGGCCTCGCTAAAATCGCCGCCGCGAAAGAGAATCAACCCGGGACCTTCAGCACCCGAGAGGGCCAGCAGGCGAGGATAATCGAGGTCCGCAGTGATCACGACTCGTCGCTCTACGTACGCTCGCTGAAGGATTGCCGAATCCTCGGCCTCATGCAGACCGATGTCACCAGCGTGGACGGCGTCATAGCCCCGCTCGCGCAGCCACGGCGCGAGCGCCGGTGGCAGCGGCATATCGACCAGAAATCTCATCGCGACAACTCGACCGTTTCCTCCTCGGCCAGGTAGGCGGCGTACTTCACAGATTCGCTGATATCATCCGGCTCCAGATACGGATAAGTCTTGAGGATTTGTTCCTTCGATTCACCCGCAGCCAGCAGACCTAGCAGGCGGGAGACGGGAAAGCGCAATCCGCGGATGCACGGCTTGCCGGTGCAAACGGCAGGATCGACAGTGATGCGGGTGAACTTCATGGGCTTATCTTAACAGAAGCAGCGGAATGCGGGTGAAGGGGAACGGAGGGATAGACGGGTTATCCCTCCCGGGCAAATTCGCTGCTCGGGGACTTCATGCATGTCGGGCGGTTCGCCCGAACTCGGGCTCGCCAGTTTTTTTGGAAGTCGGGGGAAGTCGGGGACGGAAGTCGGGGAAGTCGGGAAGTCGGCGGGGAAGTCGGGGACAGACGGGACGTTTCCCGCTTCGACAGACCGGCCATTCAAGCAGGCCGGCTGCTCAGTATTCGCGCGCGGTCGTTATGCCCGGCTGCGGCACGGGATACTTGCCGTTGGCATCGGCGATCAGTGGGGCCGGGGAATCCATTGTCAGCTTGTCCAAGCCCGGCGCCATTTCGTGCTCGCATTGGAGCATCTCTTCAAGAGTGATTTCCCGACCGGTGTGGGCAGCCATGCGGCCCATGCTCGACACCAGGCTGGCTTCGACCCCGCGCTTAGCCTCGTTGTAGGGCTTGTCATCTCGGATGGCGTCCACCAAGTCGTTCCATTCGTTTTGATAGGGGTCCCGCTCGTCCGGGTTAGCCTGGGATTCCCAAATTATGTCTGCGGGCGTGGCCATCTGACTTTTATACAGGCTGGATGGTTGCCCGCAATCGCCTTTCGCGGAAGCGATCCCCATTCCTTTGCTGCCATGCAGGTAGCTCGCATAGAAGGGCTGGCATCCGTTCATGCAGCGCCCGTCGAAATAGAACTTCGTGCCATCGGCATACGTGTATTCCACCGAATACGTGTCCAGGTTCTGATCGACGTAAGCGACTCCTTCGGGACTCAGGCGGTAGTGGCGGCCGCCCAACGTCTGCGCCTTGACCGGCCATGCGTTTTTCATCCATCCGAGATGATCGATGATGTGGATGTAGAAGTCGCTGTAACAGCCGCCGCTGGCCCAGAGGAAGCTGTGGAAGCGCTGCACCTGGTAGAGCAGTTCGCTGATGCCGGCAGGCCGGGGAAGCGAGGAGAAAAATCCGATGTTGCCAGCCATCCGGTAACCGCGTTGGAGGATGATCTGGCCGATCTCGCCGTCCTGGACACGCTTGGCCAGTTCCTGGAGCGCCCGGCTGTGACGCGACATCAATCCCACGCCTACCTTGAGGTTCTTGGCCGAGGCGTCTTGCGCAAGTTTGAGCATGCGTTTGCTGGTTGGGCCGTCGACAGTGACCGGTTTCTCCATGAAGACGTTCAGGCCCTTCTCAATGGCGTAGGGAAAATGCACCCAGCGAAACGCCGGCGGCGTGGCGAAAATGGCGATATCACCCGGCTTCAGGCAGTCCATCGCCTTCTTATAGGCGTCGAAGCCGATGAACTGGCGACCCGGCGGCACGTCCACCTGGCCGGCGAACCGCTGCTTCAAACCGTTCAGGGCCTTCTCGAGGCGAGCCGGGAACACGTCCGCCATGGCGACCAGCCTGACAGGACTGCGCTTGACGGATAGCGCGTTCGCGGCCGCGCCGCCGCCCCGTCCGCCGGAGCCAATGAGAGCCACCTGGATCAGGTCGCTGCCGGCGGCGTGGACTTGGGGAAGGGCAACGTTGGCCAAAGCCGAAACCGCAGCCAATTTGCCGGTGGTTTCGATGAATTCACGACGGGTAGCCGAGGCTTGAGTGGAAGACTTCATGGCTGTGCACGCCCTCCGAAACACGTGGTCGCCTTTTCGCTGTGCAGCAGAAAGGCATCTGTAGCGCGGTACGAAATTCCAGGGCGAGTTCCCTGTTCAACGAAGCTAATCTTACTGGCCTTGGCGGGGATGTCAAGCGGCTTGCGGGTGGGCGGGGAGAGCCTGAACTGCACGGCCGCCGGATGCCGTTACCTCCCGGCCCGGTCGCGAATCGGATAGTCGGGCGACGGCGTCATGGCCGCGCCCATCAGCCCCTGCAACTCGGCGGCAAGCTTCGGCTGCGCGGCCGCCACGTCGCGGCTCTCACGCGGATCCGCAGCGAGATCGTAAAGCTCCACTGGCGCCTGCGAACCATTTCGCACGGCCTTCCACTGGCGGCGGCGCACGGCCTGTAAGAAGCGCTCTCTAACATGGCCGTAGTCCCAGTAGAGGTATTCATGTTCCCGCCGCGCTTGGCCGAGCAGGGCCGGAACAAGTGAGATTCCGTCCGTGGTCTTCGGGGCGGGCAAGCCCGCGAGTTCCGCGGCGGTGGGGAGAAAGTCCCAAAAGGCGCATACCGTATCGCTCACGGATCCCGCGGCGATTGAGCCGGGCCATTGGGCCAGCAGCGGCACTCGAATGCCGCCCTCGTAGAGATCTCGTTTCACTCCCCGAAGCGGGCCGGCGCTGTCGAAGAACGCCGGCTTGTGCAGCGATTCCGCCGAGGGACCGTTATCGCTGGTGAACAGCACCAGCGTTTGGCGTTCAATGGACAACTTGCGCAGCAGATCCAAAATTATCCCGGCCTGACGGTCCAGCAGAGTCACCATGGCTGCGTAGTTCTTCTCCACCTGTGGCCAGCTTACGGTTGTATATGGCGCGTCGCTGGGGATGTCCTGCGACCTTGGCGTGGTCTTGGGATAATCGGACCAGTGCGGCAGCGTCGGCGTCCAGTAAGCGAAGAACGGGCGGCTTCGATTGGATTCGAGGAAAGCGACAACACGTTCCATGATGAGGTCCGGCGAGTACATGCCCCGGGAGTTGGCTCGGTTCCCCTGCAGCAACACCTCATGATCGTTATCCCACAGGAACTCCGGGTAATAGTTGTGGGCGTGATCCTGGTCCAGGTATCCGAAGAACTCATCGAATCCCTGCAGATTGGGCAGCCCCCATGATCCCGGATTGCCGAGGCTCCATTTCCCAAAGGCGCCGGTGCGGTAACCGGCCTGCTTCAAGACCTCCGCCACGGTAAGGTCGTCCGGTTGCAGGAAGATTCCATGAGGAAGGTTGTCGCGCACCCGGCCGTGCCCGTTGTGGAGTCCGGTCATGAGGCAACAGCGCGACGGAGCACAAACTGTCGAGCCGGCATATGCCTGCGTGAAGCGCATGCCTCGACCCGCCATGCTATCGAGGTTCGGCGTTCGGATCCTCCGCTGGCCATAACAGCCGAGATCGCCATAACCGAGATCGTCGGCGAGCATCACCAAAATATTCGGCTTAGATGGACTGGCTGGGCCGATTTGGCTGGCCATCATTCCGAGAAAAGTACGCCTACTCAGGTCCATGAACACCCCTTTGGCGGATCGCGCCGGTGCAGCCTCCAATTCCACTTCTCTCTGTAGACAGACTGATTACCGGTACGGTGTATCATAGGGCGCATGAATCGGCGTGAATTTTTCGCGGCGGCGGGCATTGCTTCCGGGATGGCTGCGGCAGCGAGTCCGCGCAAGAACGTAGTTCTGATCGTCTCCGACGATCTGAACACGGCCCTCGGATGCTACGGCAATTCGATCGTCAAGACTCCTCACCTGGATGCCTTGGCCCGGCGGAGCGTCTTGTTTGGTCGCGCCTATTGCCAGTTCCCGCTGTGCGCGCCTTCCCGCGCATCGTTCCTCAGCGGACGGCGGCCGGACAAAACCGGCGTCTGGACGCTCCACACGCCGACGCGCAAGTATATGGCCGACACCGTCATGCTGCCGGAGATATTCCGGCGGAACGGCTGGTACACTGCCGGCATCGGCAAGATCTTCCATAACGGTCCAGAGCACGAAGATCCGCGCAGTTGGGACCTGATGGAAACCGGAGGCGGCGTGAAGACCGGCCCCGCGGCGGTGATCGAAGGGCAGCAGATGCCGAAGCCGCGCAACCAGACGGCGGTGATCGAAGGGCACCAGATGCCGAAGCCCCGCAACCATACGATGGAATGGGCACGGCTCAATGTCGCCGACGAGAAGACCGCCGACGGCCGCACCGCGCGCCGGTGCGCGGATCTGATCCGCGGTTTCGGCAAGGACAAGAAGCCCTTCTTCCTGGGCGTCGGTTTCCACGCTCCACACTCGCCTTACGCCGCGCCATCGCGATACTTCGATCTCTACGATCCCGCGAAGATCCCGGTTCCAAAGCTTCCGGAGGGATACGTGAAATCGATTCTGGAAGCGGCCTGGTACGAATTGGCCGAGCAACGGCCGCCCACCGAGCAGGAGACTCGCTTATACCGTGCCGCCTATTATGCCTGCATCTCGTTCATGGATGCGCAGGCGGGAATTGTGTTCGACGCGCTCAACGTGGCCGGACTTTGGGACAGCACGGTGGTGGTCTTTATGAGCGACAACGGCTATCACACCGGCGAGCACGGAATGTGGCACAAGATGACGCTGTTCGAGGAATCGACGCGGCTGCCGCTGATGATTCACGCGCCGGGAGCAAAAGGAGAAGGCAAAACGTGTCGCGGGCTGGTGGAGTTTGTCGACCTGTATCCCACGCTGGCCGAATTGTGCGGCATCCCGTGCCCAGCGGGCCTGGACGGCCTGAGCCTGGGCCCCGCGCTCAACGACCCGGGGCACGGAGGCAAGCCAGCCGCTTACAGCAGCGTGGGTCGGCATCCCGACCGGACCAGACTGACCAGCGATCTCACCTATCTCGGCCACTCCGTGCGCACGGAGCGCTGGCGTTATACCGAGTGGGATGGAGGCCGCAAGGGCGTGGAGTTGTACGACGAGCACGCGGATCCGGGCGAACTGCGCAACCTCGCCGGCGAACCCGGCTACGATGGCCTGAAAGACCGGCTCAGGCTAATCCTCCACCAGCACACTTTCACGGCCGCGGGTCATGGCGCGGACGCTCCCTCTACCACCCGGATTCCTTCACCGCCAGCGTCACGCCAGGGTGCTTTTCCCCCAGAAGTGTCCGCACGCCAAAGGGGTTTCGGGCACGAATAGTCCCGGTGATCTCGGCGAGACCGTACCCACCCTCCGGCTCTTCAATCGTGAGCAGCGGACGGTCATGGTTGTCCTCCACGGAACAGTCCACAAAATCGATACCGCCGGGGCTCTTGGCGAGAGGAGCGCGGAACTGGAGCCAAATCGGCGTCCAGGCGCCCGCATACGAACGGTTCTGCGCCGCGTCGCGCACCACGCAGTTGACGAATCGGAGGCGGGCGGCCCGGGCGGATTTATCCTGGACCTTGATCCCATAGCCCTCGGTGTTCTCCACTACGCAGTTGCGGAATTCGATGACCCCTCCCGGCCCCTCGTCGGACAGCTTGGACACGCGAATCCCGGTCCCTCTCCGGCTGGTCACCCGGCAATTCTCGAAGAGGATGGATACCTCGCCCGGGGAACGCAAGCGTACGAGATGCACCTGGATGCCGTCGCCGTAGTTGTCCTCGAAACGGCAGTTCCGGAAAACGAGGCCGCGCACCCTTTCGGTCGCGCGATCCGGTTCAATATCAACGCCCGCGGAAGGCGGCGTACCCCAGGTGTTTTTGAACGTGGCGCCTTCGACCGTAAGCCCGTCCACGCTGGTGATGCTCATGCCCTGGCGGTAGTGGTTGTCGCAGACCACGTCTCGGATACGGATGTCCTTGCAGTGATCCTGCCTGCCGCCGCCGATGTAGATGCCGTCGCCGCCGCTATCCCGCAAGGTGAGGCCGTTCACCTCGACGTTGGTGGCGCCGCGAAGCGCCAGAGCCATGCGCCATTCGGCTTTCTTGTACTGTCCGAACCAGCGGTTCCAACCGAGCCGCTCCAGCACGTCCCCGGCGATATAGTCTTCCTTCTGCATGCGAACAGTGGCGCCGTAACCGCGGATCACAAGGTTCGACACATCCCTGGCGGTGATGACGCTGTCGTTCCTGCCTCGATACTCGCCTCGCTTGGCGGTGATCACGACGCCATCCTCGATCACCAGTTCCTGGTTGCCGGCGAGCTGCAGCGGCCGGACGATCCAATCCTTCGTCATGTTGGGAATCACCACCCGCCTGGCCCCCGAACGGATGGCGGCCTGAAGGGAGTCGGTCGAGTCCTCTCCGTCGAAGCCCCACCAGGCGGCGTTGGCCACCGTTCTCTTGCCGGCCAGCACTTCCCGGACCGCCTGCGGATTCGCGGCGTTACCTGCCGCATCGCCGGCCGCCGCATCCGCCGCCAGCATTAAAAGGATGCACAGGATTTTCAGATTCACTCTCATGTTACGGCCTCATCTGTGTGTCCCTGTGGTTATTCACCCGCGCTCTACCTACATGCGCGTGATGGCGCCGGGGCGGTACTTGGGGAATGCCGGGCGCGTGTGCTTCGGCGGCGGATTCTTCTTGAGCGCCTCCATCAGGACCTCGACCGCTTTTTCCAGTTGCGGGTCTTTGCCCTCGCGCACGGCCTTGGGGTCGAGCTCGATCTCGATGTCCGGGCCGATGCCGACGTTCTCGGCCACCCACTCGCGCTTGTCGGGGTCCCAGAAGCCGCAGCCGGGCACCCCGACGAAGCCGCCGTCCATCAGCGGCGGATAGCCGCCCAGCCCACCGACCAGCCCGCCCCAGGTGCGCTTCCCAATGAGCGGCCCCACGCCGGCCTTGCGGAAATACCAGGGCATCGTGTCGCCGCCCGAGCCGGCGTATTCGTTGATCAGCATCACCTTGGGTCCGAAGATGGCGCCCAGCGGCCCGGTGAAATCCTCGCCGTGCCGCGTGGTGCGGTAGTGCATCAGGGGCCGGCGCAGGTAATCGAGGATGTAGTCGGGCTGCGAGCCGCCGGCGTTGAAGCGCTCGTCCATTACCGCGCCCTGCTTGCCCACCTGCGCGAAATAGTAGCGGTTGAAATTGGTGTAGCCGCCGGATGCGGTGTCGGGCAGATACACGTAGGCCAGCTTGCCGCCGCTCAGCTTGTCCACCTGGCGGCGATTGCCTTCAACCCAGGCCAGGTTGCGCAGCCGGGATTCGCTCTCCAGCGGAACGACGGTGACGTCGCGGGCGCCGGTCCCGCCCGGGTCCTTGCCGACCTTCAACACCACCTGCTTGCCGGCCGTGCCCTCGAAGAAGGCATAGATATTGTCGGAGTCGCGCAGCTCGCGGCCGTTGACGGCCAGCAGGTATTCGCCGGCCACCACGTTGACGCCCGGCTGGGTCAGCGGGGCGCGCAAGCCGGGGTTCCAGCTTTCGCCGCTGTAGACGCGGGCAAAGCGGTAGCGCCCGTTCTCGATGGTGTAATCGGCGCCCAGCAGTCCGCCGCGCACCCGCTTGACCTCCGGCATGGCCCCGCCGGCGACACCCAGGTGGCTGACGGTGATGTTGCCCAGCATTTCGGCGAACAGGTAGTTGAGGTCGCTGCGGCTGCCCACCGCTTCCAGGTAAGGCTCGTAGAGCTTCATTGAAGCCTGCAGGTCGAGTCCGTGCAGCGCGGGATCGTAGAAAAAGTCGCGCTCGAAGCGCCAGGCCTCGCGATACATCTGACGCCATTCGGTGCGCGGCTCGACCCAGGCCTCCATGCCGTCGAGCTTCAGGGTGCCCTCACCCGGCTTGGGCGGCGGCGTCAGGGCCTGAATGGCCCAGCGCTCACCCTGCCGGTACAGCATCTTTTCGCCATTGGCCGACAGCTCGAAGGCCCTGATGCCCTCCAGCACCTTTTCCGTCTTGCGGGTTTTCAGCTCGAACTTATGGAGGATGAGGCCTCCGCCCGGCCCTTCCGAGGGGCCAACCGCGAACGGCCACTCAGTCAAAAAAAGCACGCCGCTCTTTCCGGCGATCAGATCGGTGTAGCCGCGGGCGGGAATGGGAAGGGCCAGGATGCGCTGCTCGATGTTGTCCGGGTCGATCTTGACCGGGATGGGCTCCTTCTCGGCGGGCTTTTCGGCCGGCTTTTCAGCGGCCTTGCCCGCCGGTTTCTCGGTAGCCTTCTCGGCGGCCGCTTCGCCTTTTTCTTCGTCGCTTTCCGGCGCGATCGGCGAAGGCAGGTCCTTGCGCAGCACCACCGCGTACACGCTGCTGGTGACGGGGCGGAAATAGCTGGACATGTCGCGCCAGCCCACCGTCAGGCCGGTGTCGGTGCTGGCCAGGAAGTACAAATGGTTGCCGTCGCGGTCGAAGACCGGCGAGCTGGCGTCGCTCATGCCGTCGGTGATCTGAAGGCGCTTGCCCGATTCGGGCTTGCCGGTGTCCAGCGAATAGGCAAAGACCGCGCGCAGCGTGCTCTGGAGCTGCAGCGTGTACGTGAGCCACTTGCTGTCCGGCGCCCAGGCGAAATCGCGGATGCGGCGTGGGCCGTCGAAGCGGTCGGTGTCCACGCGCGTGGTCTTGCCGCTGTCCAGGTCCAGGTAGGCGAGGTTCAGGTTCTTGTCGGTGTAAGCGATCTTCTTGCTGTCGGGCGACCAGCGCGGCGTGTAGTAGAAATTCGGCGCGTCGTTCAGCTTAAACGTGCGCGCTTCGCCCTGGCCGGTGTGCTCGCGCAGGCGCAGCTCGTATTCGCCCGATTCGTCAGAGAAGTAGGCGATCCATTTGCCGTCGGGCGACCAGGCCGGGTCGCGCTCGGCCACGCCGGGCGTGTTGGTGATATTGCGGGCGTCGCCCTTCTCGGCCGGAACGGTGAAGATTTCGCCGCGCGCTTCAAACAGCGCCCGCGCCCCGGTAGGCGAAATCATGGCGGTGCTGATGCGGTTGTTCACCTTCTCCAGGCGCGGGCGCACCTCCGGCAAATCCCCGCTCAGCGTGATCTCGATCTTGCGCGGCTTCTGGCTCTTCAGGTCGAACAGGTAGATGGTTCCGAACTGCTCGTAGGCGATGGCGCCGGGCCCGGCTGAGGCCCACTTGATGTCCAGGCCGGTGTTCGGAAGCACCTGGCTCACCCTCTTCGCGCGCGTGTCGTAGGCGAACAGCGTAACCGGCCCGTTGCGGTCCGAAAGGAAATAGATTCGGTCGCCGATCCACATGGGGCAGAAGTCGTTGGAGTTGTCGCGCGGCACTTTATCGACGACGGCGGAATCCGACAGGCGGGCGATCCAGATGGGAGTGGTGCGGCCGCCGCGGTACCGCTTCCAGGTTGTGAAACTCCAGCGCAGCGGCACGTAAGCCAGTTGCGAGCCGTCCGGCGAAAAGGATGCTTCCTCGCCCATGGGCAGGGGCAGCTCCGCCGGAACGACGCCGTCCACCGGCATGGTGAAGAGGCGATTGAAAAAGGAGTAGCTGGCGCGGGAGGAGCGGAAAATGACGCTCTTGCCGTCGCCCGTCCAGCCCACGGCGGTGTCGGCATCCGGATGCCAGGTGAGCCGCCGCGGCACGCCGCCTTTGGAAGGCACAACGAGCACATCCACGTTGCCGTCGTACTCGCCGGTGAAGGCGATCCACTGGCCATCGGGCGAGAAGAACGGCCGGGTTTCCTGCCCGGGCGCGGTCGTCACCCGGCGCGCTTCGCCGCCCTCGCGGCCCACCGTCCACAGGTCCCCTGCATAGTGGAAGACAATCTGCGTCTGGCTGACCGCCGGGTCGCGAAACAGCGTTGGCGCGGCGGCATGGCTCGAGACCGCCGGCCCGATCAAAAGCAACAAAATCCCACTCAGTAGTCGCATTCGAATCGCCTCCTGGCGTTAGTCCGACTGCGGGTTAGACGGCCGCAGTGTAACACAGACCATCCCGCAGGGCGGGACGGAACCCATCCGCAGATTACGCAGATTCCAGAATTGGATCTTAATCTGCGAAATCTGCGAAATCTGCGGATCGGTTGTTTGGTCCATTCTTGAGGGGGGCGAGGGGCTGCCTGAATTCGCTGCTAAAAAAACAACGAATGGTGCGACTGCTACACAGAGCGGGAGCAACAGAACTGCGTGATGCCGGCGGCGGCTTTCTGGCCGATAATACGCTTCATGTTGCGCAGCGCATTGCTTGTTATCTGTCTGATGCTTGCTGTTCTGCTGAACGGTCAGTTGCCTCCGCGGGCAGGGCCGCCGCCCGGGGGCCGTGGCGGCGTGCTGGAAGGCCCGCTGGTGCGCATCGCCACGCCGGGGGCCGGCAGCGAAGGAATCTGGGTGCGGATTGCGCCGCCCGGCAAGGCCCGCTACGCCGAGGGCGCGCCCGTTGTGGTGCACGTGCCGGGGGGCCTGCAGGCGGGCGGCCTGGTGACCGCGCCCGCCCGCCTCGGCGATTTCGGATTCGTCGATGTCGTCTTCCTGTTTCCCGGCGGCGAGTCCGGCCCACCGCGGGAGGGC
>Ga0315277_10010503_pt1 | contig 11721 bp, 11 predicted proteins | sample YL17G05_15_MG_FD_203695 | JGI IMG/M metagenome (GOLD analysis project Ga0315277, IMG submission 203695) | Sediment microbial communities from Yellowstone Lake, YNP, Wyoming, USA - YL17G05_15 | ecosystem: Environmental > Aquatic > Freshwater > Lake > Sediment | place: USA: Wyoming | collected...
TCTATTTCTTGCTGAGCCTGGTCGATACATATCTCGTTGATACCAGTATATCGGGGATCTTTGCCATTATAAATCTCATCATCGAGATCTTGTTCATCGTGGATGCAAAGAAGGCAGCAAAGGATTATGAGAGGCCCGAGTTGAATCGATTTGCCAATTTCTTCATTGGCGCACTGCTCCTGGCATTTGCTACCGTCATCGTCATCTTTTCGATCTCCTTCCAAATTGCCTTTGCAGTGGTTATGGGCCACGGTTCTACCGTCGTGAACATCCTGGGACTCACGCTCACGTCGATCATCATGGGCATGGTGACGACGGGACTCGAATTCGCCGGATGGTTCGCCATGTCGGATTTTTTCAAGAAAGTTGAAGATGTTGAAACGCAAGCGAAAGGTGCGGGCACCGTGAAGATGTTCTTGATCGTGAACCTTTTACTCCTCGTTGAGCATGCTGCATTGGGCATTCCCAAGGCATTCATGAACCCGACAATCGACCTTTCGGGTCCTAGCGAGCCGTTATTTAGCGGCCCAGATATGCCCCTCGAAGTCATCGACGCAATCCTCTCGGTCATCTTGAACATCATGATCATCGTCGCGTACTTCAAGCTAGCCGACGTGCTGAGATTTCTCGGATCGTCGGTGGCCCCGCCCACGCCCGCTCTGCAACCAGTGCGGCTCTCGGCATCCCCCGCTCTCTGGCAACCCGCGCCGGGGTCACTCGTCGAATCCCCCGGGACCCCACCGGCAACGATAAAGTGTCCATCTTGCGGCATGTCCTTCCCGGCGGCGAATCCTCCCGCATTATTTTGCCCCTTGTGCGGCGCGAAATTGTAGCATGTCTTGTAGTGCCACATTCATCTTTTTTTGTTTATTTATCTCTAGAACTGATATCGAACTGGTCCTGTTGGAAGATTTAAAAAACGCGGTACCGACTCGGGGGCTACCCACGTGAACGGAGATGCCCAGAAATTATATCCCATCGAAATGGCAGGAAAATGGGGATATATAGACGCGTCTGGCAAGGTCATCGTTGAACCCTGTTATGGCACGGTTCGATATGTTAACGATGGCGTCGCCTGGGTCAACGCCGGCGGCAGTAAGCAATACATGGTCATGCACGCCGGTGGAAAATGGGGCATCATCGACGCGCGCGGGACTGTTCTCGTGGAGCCCCGGTTCCGATTGTGGAACTTGAATGATTTCTCTTGCGGCGTTGCCTGGGTTCAGGCAGTCGTGAATGATGCAAGGAAGGCATCGTGGGGCATCGTGAACGCTGCTGGCGAGTATATCCTTCCTCCAGAACAAGAGTTTGACATCTTTCCTGGCCCGACGACGTTCCACGATAGCGTTTCTCACGTGTACAAGGATGGTAAAGTTGGGCTGGTCGATGTCACGGGAAAGTTCTTGCACAGGCCCTCCCAGTTCAATGATATCTCGTGGTTCGAAGGCGATCGCGCGTGGGTTCACGAGGGCGGCACGGCCGATGCGGGATATTGGGGCGATGGCATCGAGGGCGGAAAGTGGGGTTTAATGAACCGGCAAGGAGAGATCGTTGTCCCTCCACGATATGATGACCATCACTACTTCTCGGAAAGCGTTGCATTTGTCAATCGTGGCGGGAAACGTGAAGAGCCGGATTTATCCGAGCCATATACTGATTGCAGGGGTGGAACATGGGGCCTCATAGACACGGACGGTCGTATGTTGATCGATTATTCATTCGAAGAAACCAACCCCTTCGGGGGCGGAATGGCTCTCGTGAAAAAAGGAGAAAAATGGGGCTATATCGACAAGTCTGGCAAGTTCATCAAGCAATTCGACCAAAAGTTTGATGGATTGAATCGTGCTGAAAACGGGTTGCTACTCGCGAAACGCGGGGAAAAGTACGGGTACATAGACGAGTCCGGAACGATTATCCTTGGTCTAACCTATGATAAAATCACCGGTTCTGGAGCGATCAAGGGGATAAAAGAAGGAAAGACCTGGAAAATATTCGATACGGCGAACCGGCGCGTGATCGTGCCGGAGGTGCCATGCGATTTGAATTTCTGTTTTTCTGATGGCTATGCTGACGTGACCATAGCAGAAAAACACGGGATCATGAACCCGGCAGGGAAAATGGTGGTCGAAGCAAAATACGGGGGTGTTGACGGGTTCAAGGGAGGATCGATGTGGGTGAATTTGGGCGGTGACTCAGGAGGTTTCTCTGGCTTGCGGGGCGGAAAATGGGGCCTCGTGGACGAGGCAGGCCAGTACATCATCGAGCCCGCGTACGATCCAATTTATGACCTGGATGATGTCCTTACCGAAGTGCACGCCGGCGATAAATGGGGCTACGTGAACCGAAAGGGCGAGGAAGTTTGGTTCCAGGACCATTGATTCGTTGAAGGAATCAGAAGAAGATATCGATTAGCCATATCGCGAGCCCGATAAGGCAGCAGAGAATGACGAGGAATGCAATGCCGTACTTCGACGTGATGATGTTCTTGATCATGTTGACCTGCAACGAGATCGCCTCTTGCGGGCACGTCTCGTAGCAGCAGTAGCACGTGATGCACTTCTTGCGATTCCACGCGGGAACGTTCCCCCGCTTGATCTCCGCCGGTGGCGTGATTGCTTCGACCGGACAGTTTTTCCAGCAAGTCCCGCAGCACACGCATTTCTCTTGTTTAAATTGGATTTTTGCCTTGAATGCTGCTTCACCGATGCGCTTTGCAAGAAATCTTGGCAACGGTACGCCAGCTATCGCGCTGCCGGTAGGAATCTTAAACTGGCGATGGACAGCCGCGATAGTCTCACCCCGGATTTCGATCCGTTCGAGGTCCGTCGTCCCGAGCCCCTTTTGCTCGGCGAGTTTGACGTGCGGGACTTTATTGACGTTAAGGCCGATGATAGAGCAGGCGACAGAGTCCAGCGCGATGCCATCGAAACCGGCCAGGATCAAGTCCAGCTTGACCACGTCACCAGCAGAAGGCCCCATTCCTTCCTGGCACAAGTATCCATCGACGATCGTGAGTTGCGGGTTCGATACTGAGTAAATATCGGCCAGCGCGGCGGAGAAATCGCGAATACGGGGATTTTTAGCGTGGACCTTCGATTTTTGCTTCAACGGCAGCGTGCCCAGCATGTTCTTGATGCAGCACGTGAACACCGTGAGGGCGTGGGTCTTGATCTTCGGGAGATTGATGATAAGATCGGCCTCCTTCAGCAGCGTCGAGCTCGGGAACTCGCTCAAGGCCAGCGGGTTCTCCACCTTGTAGATGGCCCGTTCCATCTTTTCAATCGGGATGGCCTCCGCTCCCTCCTCCTCGCACACCTTTCGTATCCCGCTCTCGTTCAATGCACGCTCCGTGTCACCGATATTGGCCCCGCCACCCGCTGAATCGGTGAGGACGATCCGCTTGGGCTTGAATTGCTTCAACCACTTGATGACGGCGCGCACGACCTCTGGGTGGGTGCACACGGCGCGTTCCGGTGGCTTGGCTCCGAGCAGGTTGGCTTTCAACATGATGGTCATGTTATCCCGCATCAGCTTCTTCGCGTCGATGAGCTCGAGTGCTTTGAAGACGGCTGCGTGCACATCGTCGTTGATGACCTTCGTGATGGCGACCGGGGTTTTTTCGACCATGAAATATCAGAGTAGTAACGGCATTGGAAATTTTAAATTGTTTCTGCTTGAAATTCAAAGCGACGATCATGGATCGAACACGCATCTTCTCGGCACACGCGACACCCGAGGATTCCTTGCTGGCGCGCAAGGCATTCTTGCTATCCTTGGCAATCACGGGTATATACTTGCTTGTTGGTTTCAAGTGGTTTTTCACGCTGATGTTTTCGAGTTTGCTCACGGAATGGCAGCTATTACTTTTTTGGCCGATATATCGGTACTCGATCGCGGCTTGCTTGTTTTTCTTCGTCCCGTGGCTTGCCTGGTGCAAAAAAAATGGCATAGCAATAAAAGAGCTTGGATGGCAATGGGGGAGCGTGAAGCTCGGTGCCATTTTATCGGTCATCGGCGCCGTGGCACTCGTCGGCGTGGGGTTCAGCGTCGCGGCGGATCCCTCGTTCAAGGAGGTCTATCCAATGGCGCGAGCCTTCATATATCCGTACCAGTTCAACCTCGCCGGGTTTATAGTCATGGACGTGCTTTATGTCGTCTTGTATTATTTTCCTTACGAGTTTTTCTTTCGCGGGTTTGCGCAATTTCCATTGACCAACAAGGGAAAGGTACGCGCGACTTGGGTGATCCTTTACACGACGGCAATAACCACGGCACTCCATTGGGATGTCCCGACCACGGAATTGATTTCTGCATTCGCCATCGGGTTCATCTTTGGCATTGCTGCGCTGAAAAGCAATTCCATCTGGTACGGGTTGATCTTTCACATTGGAACTGGATTAATCAACGATATCGTGTGCTTGTTTTTGATCCAAGGTTGGATCTGAGGCGATTTCATGGCAAAAAACATTCTCATTACGGGCGCGACCGGCTTCATCGGGAGCCACCTCGTGGACCACATCCTCGCGGCAGGCGATAGCAAGGTGTTTGGCATGGTGCTCAAGGGAACCGACGAGTCGAACCTTGCCGATGCAAAAAAAAGCCCGGATTTCTCCGTCGTGTACGCGGATCTTATGAATCCCGCGTCGCTCGAGCAAGCATGCGGTGGCATCGACACCATCTACCACCTTGCCGCGCTCGTCACGGACTGGGCACCCAAGGAGCTGTTTATGCGGCTCATCGTGGGCGGAACGAAGAATCTCGTGGAGGCGGCGATCAAGCGAGGCGTAAAGCGCGTGGTGTACATGAGCTCGCTGGTCGTGCACGGCCTGGGCGGCCACGTGAATGCCGACGAGACAGCACCCATCAAGCCGGTGCCGTTTTTCCCGTACGCGATCGCGAAAGCCGAAGCTGAAAAGTATCTCGGGGAAATCTACAAAGCGGGGGAGATCGAAACCGTCATCGTGCGGCCCGGGTTCGATATCATCGGCCCGCGGAACGCATACAGCTTTTTCGAGATGGCGAGCGGCATCGAGAAGGGCAAGTTCGGTTTTATGAATGGCGGCAAAAAATTAATCACGCTCGTGAACGTGAAAAACCTGGTCGCTGGCATGGCTCACCTTGGGGCTTTTGGTGCCGCGGGGGAGGCATACATCGTCACCGACGCGTCCTGGACGTGGCGGAAGTACGTGGAGGAGATATGCAAGCGCCTGGATTGCAAGGTGCCCCGGTTGAACGCACGATACGGTCTCATCGCCCCGTTTGTCAAAATCATCGAAAATTTTGCACGGGTATTCAAGGCAAAGAAATCGCCCGCCCTCAACATGTATCGCATCTCGATCCCCCGCAACGATATCGACTTCACGCCGAAGAAGCTTTTGTCGACCGGTTTCAAGCCGCCGTATACGCTGGAACAAGGATTGGATGATGCAGTGGCATGGTACCGCGAGCGGAAGGCCGCGATGGCAAAAAACGCCCGGACCAGCCAATGAAAAATATTTTCAAGGTCACGGGATTAGTGATCATCATACAACACGGCATTCCATAATGCGGGGAAAACATTGGTAAAGCTGTCCGTTGCGCTCGATTCTCTCACCAAGTCGCAATTATTCGAGATCGCGAAAGCCACGCAGATTTCCGTCTCGCAAAGCAAGCCGAAACCGGAGATCATCGAGCATTTGAGCGTCGAGTTGTCCTCCCAGCAGCGGCTCGAGCGCGTCACGAGAGGATTCGACGAGAAGGACATCTGCGTGATAAAGATGTTCCTTAACCAGAAGAAGGTGCGGTACGACGGCATGTCGCAGGGCGAATTTGCCCGGTTTCTCCAGAACAACATGCGCATGGCGAATAGCTTCGCGACGTGCATCCACAAGCTAAGCACCCTGGGCTTTATCTTCACATCAGTAAAGATTAAAGAGAAGGATGACCCGAAGGTTGTGTTCCCGTCGGAATACCTTCGATTTTTCGATGATTACTTGAAATTGAAGCAATGCCCGTAAGCCGGCAAGCACGCGTTACTCTTTCTTTGCTTTTGCCCGTGCTGCCTCAGCATCGAGGTCCGCGGATTCGAACCACTCGTTCACCTTGTCCAGGTCCTCCTTGGGGAAGTCGTACGAGTGTTCCATGTCCGGGTACACGCCCTTCTCGACCTCGTCCTTGTAGGACGCCAGCGCCTTGCGGATCTCGGCACCGATGTTGCCGAAATACTTGAGAAACTTGGGCTTGAAATCCGTGTAGATGCCGAGCATGTCATGGATGACGAGGATCTGGCCGTCGCAGTGGGGACCAGCGCCGATGCCAATCGTCGGAACGCTGACCGACTTCGTGATGAGCTTGGCGAGCTGCCACGGGATGCTCTCGAGCACGATCGAGAACACGCCGGCCTTTTCGAGGTTCTTGGCATCGATGAGGAGCTTCTTGGCGGCCTCGGTCGTCTTTCCCTGGACAAGATTGCCGCCAAATTTGTAAACTGCTTGCGGCGTGAGGCCGATGTGGCCCATGACCTGGATATCGGCCCCGATCATGGCGTTCACGATCGGGAGAATCTCGGTACCGCCCTCGATCTTGACAGCCTCGGCGCCGGCCTGGATGAACCGACCCGCGTTGTAGACCGCGTCCTTTATATCGACCTTATAGGAGAGGAACGGCATGTCGCCGACAATGAGGGCGTTCGTCACGCCACGGGCGACCGCCTTGGTGTGGTGGATCATCTCGTCCATGGTCACGGCCAGCGTGGTCTTGTGGCCGAGCATGACCATCGACAAGGAATCCCCGACCAGGATCAAGTCGATCTTGCTGTCATCGACGATTTTCGCGAAAGCGTAGTCATAGGATGTCAGCGTTACTATTTTCAAGCCCTTTTGTTTTTTTTCGATGAGCTTTTTTGTTGTGACCTTCGAAAATGCCATGAAAACCAGCCTCAAACATGCAACAAAATCGCCCACCTTAAGATAAAATTTTTGGTATGGATTTAACGTGGATTCTTTTATACTTCACGCCATGAACATTTCCCGTGGCACGCGCAGTTACCTATATCAAACTTACAATTGCCGCTAATATGTGGGGCACAACTTTTGGAATTAGTAAGATTTTATTAGGGACGATCAATGTTTTTGCTTTAATTACGTTGCGTATGGTCTTTGCGCTAATTGCTTTGACAATCTATCTCGGAGCGACCAAAAAAATTGGCAAGATAGGGTCCATGTTCCGGGAAAACAAGAAATGGATGATCCTCATAGGAATCCTCTTTTTCGCGCTGGCATACATCGTCCAGTACACGGCGATCCTCTTCACCTACACCTTTAACCAGGCCGTCTTGCTCAACCTTCAGTCTTTCTTCGTGATCGCGATCAACCGGTTCTATTTCAAGAGGAAGGCGTCGCGGGTCGTCATCATCGGCGCCGTCATCGCGTTTTTCGGCGCTATGCTCATCAATCTCAAGGCGGATCTCGAATTCGCCCTCGAAAAGACGATCTGGGGCGACTTGATCACGGTCGGCGCGTGCGTGCTGTGGGCGGGCTTCACCGCGTTCTCGAAGCCCATCAGCGCCAAGGAGGGCAATGACCCGATCGTGTTCAACGAGATCATCATCATCATCGCCACTTGCGTCCTGTTGCCGTTCGGCATCTTCACGCCCATGGGGTTCGAGAAGCTGCTGCTGTTCGGCCCGTGGGAATGGCTCGGCGTGATCTGGCTCGGTGCCGCGTGCGTCGGCATCACGTACGTGCTCTGGTTCTCGGGCTTGAAGGAGATCGACTCGTCGCGGGTCGTCGTGTTCGTCTACATGGAACCGATCTTCGCCAGCATCCTTGCACTGCTGATCCCCGCGCTGGGCGAGACGCTGTCGTGGTACTCCTTCATCGGCATGGCATTGTGCTTCGTGGGAATATCGATCGCGCAGGTGGAGCGCAAGCAGCACGCGATCCCTGGGCAAACCGTCGCCCGTGCCAATGGTGGTGAGCCCAAGGCGTGACGCCATCGCACCCCGATTTCTTGTCGGACGGCCAGCAGTTCAAGAAAAAAGTGGCCGAGATCCACGGTTGGCCGCCAGCGGCGAAGCAAGACTTGCTCGCGCAGCTCGAGGCGCACATGAAGAGCTCGGCGTGGGCGACCAAGGCGTTGTTCAAGCCAGGCATCCGGGACCTCTACTTGCAAGAGCAGCTCGGTGCCCGCAGCGGCAAGGTGAAGCAGTTCGAGCATTTTCTCGGCGATCAAGAGTACCTGTTCAAGTTTTTCTTCCAGAATTTTTTCAACCAGGGGGAAATTCCCGGGATCATCGACTTGCTCAAGCAAGGGATCAACTTGCCATCGTTCCGCTACCGGCTGGAATCGATCGATATGCTCGTCGAGCTTGAAGGCGCAAACGCCATTCCCGGTTTATATAACCTCGTTTCCGGCCTCGACATCGCGCAGCAAGGCGCGCGCGACGTGGTCACGCGCATCGACGCGTGCCTGGACGAGCTTTCCACCGCAAGCGAGGCATCGCCGAAAGCAAACGATCTGCTGTTCAAGTTACGGCTCTTGCTCATGCAGCTCGATGCCGGGAATTCCAGGAACGAACCGTGACGATTGTGACATCGTTAGGTATTTAGGTTCGACGGGTTAATGTTGCAGCTACCAACGACCATTCGATATAGTGATTCATATGACGAGCGTGCAAATTCAGACGAATAGGGGCAACATCAATATCAATCTTTTCGACAAGGATGCGCCTATCGCGGTCACCAGTTTCTTGTTTCTTGTCAAGCAAGGATTCTACAATGGATTGATCTTCCATCGCGTGATTCCCGATTTTATGATTCAAGGTGGCGACCCGCTTGGCACCGGATCTGGCGGCCCCGCCCGGAAAGGCATCAAGGTATTCCAGTACAATGGAAAGAACGTGACTTACCCGTTCAAGGATGAGTTCTTCAATAATCACGTTTTTGACAAGCCAGGCGTGCTTGCGATGGCGAATTCAGGACCGAACACGAACGGTTCGCAATTCTTCATCACGCACAAGGCCACGACCCACCTCAACAACAAGCACACGATCTTCGGTGAGGTCATGGGGGCGAAGGACCAAGCAGTCGTGAATGCCATCAAGCAAGGGGACAAGATCAACAGGATCATCGTTACATGATTTTCTTTTTTCAATCTTATTTATGCAGGCCATTTGCCCAGGTGCTTCCGTGCCGTGCATGGCCATTGACGATGCGCGGGCAGCGAATCGCAAGGAATAAATGCGGAAAAACCAATCCGTGAGCATCACTATGCTAGGTGATAGTTTTTGTCATATGTCCCCAAGTACATCATCAAGAGAATGATCCCGGCCGACGCGTTGAAGAATGTCGACGCCGGCGGGAAGGGAAAAATCGACGGCTTCGCGCTGAAATACGTGAACGTGCTTGCACCTATGAAGATCGAGAAGAATTTCGATGTCGAGGATCTCAAGAAACAACTCTTCGATGCTGACCTCGAGATGGACGGCAAGAAGCTCGATGTCAAACAAGGCGCTATCTTTGTCATGGGCAAGAAGTTCACAATCGACAACATTGGCGAGATCGGCGGCATGGAATTGCCTGTCGGGGGCTTCATGTACATTTACTTTCAGCAACCCGGTGGCCTTCCGGCCGGCAAGCATGTCCTCCATCTCAAGACGAAATACAAGGAACGGGTGGACGAGACCACGCTGGAACGGGATCTTGCAGGCACCATGACCAGCAAGGAATTGCTAACAAAACCTTGAACGAGTGGATGAAATATGACCAACATCCAAATGCAGACGACTAAGGGCAATATCAACATCAAACTCTTCGACCAGGAAGCACCGATGGCCGTGACAAGTTTTCTATTCCTGGTGAACAAGGGATTCTACAACGGCTTGAAATTCCACCGGGTCATCGCCAAGTTTATGATCCAGGGTGGTTGCCCGCTTGGCACGGGCACGGGCGGCCCGGAAAACAAGGGAATAAACGCGTTTCATTTCCGGGGCAAGATGGTTGAATATCCATTCTTTGACGAGTTTCAATCCGGCAAAAAGTTCGACAAGCCGGGCATCCTTGCCATGGCTAACGCGGGGCCGAACACGAATGGTTCGCAGTTTTTCATCACGCACGTCCCGACGCCCCACCTCAACAACAAGCACACGATCTTCGGCGAGGTAATGGAGCCGGCGGATCAGGCCGTCGTGAACGCGATCAAGCAAGGTGATGCGATCAAGGCGATCGTGGTCGGGTAGCATGTTTGCTGCCCGCAATTATTCCTCTTTTTTCATGTAGGGCAATTTCAAATCAGATGCTTCATTATGAATGATCATGGATAACCCGCTCGATTTGCTCTTGAATCCACACGGGATCGTTTTTTTCGGCGCGAACAACGCCGTCACCACCATGGGCACGACGCAACTGCTCGATATCATCTGCTCGGGATTTCCGAAAGACCATTTATTTCCCGTCCATCCGGTTCTCGATCAAGTGCTTGGTTTGAAAGCGTACAAGTCCGTGAACGACATATCCGCATCCGAGACCATCGACTTCGCCTTCATAGTGGTCTCGGCAAAACACGTCCCCGGCATCCTCGATGATTGCGGCAAGCGTGGCGTCAAGCGCGCCGTCGTCGTATCCGCCGGGTTTCGCGAGATGGGCAACACGGATTTGAACGACCAGTTGCTCGCGGTGACGAAAAAGCACGGCATCCGGTTCCTTGGGCCGAATTGCATCGGATTTTACAATCGCAACGTAAGCTGGGTAAAACCCGAGGACCGTGAAAAATGCCGGATAAACACGACGTGGATCCCGATCTTTCTCAAGAACGGCGGGACATCGATAGCCAGCCAATCTGGCACGTTCGCCTGCCACATCTTCATCACGTGCGAGAAGATGGGCATGGGCATAAACAAGACGGTCTCGGTCGGGAACGAGGCGAGCATCGACCTCGTCGATTGCCTCGAATACTTCGAGCAAGATCCTGACACCCGCGTCATCGGGCTGTATATCGAAGAGATCAAGCGCGGTCGCAAGTTTATGGAAGTGGTCTCCCGCATTGTCAAGAAAAAGCCGGTCGTGGCTATGTACATCGGCGGCACGGAGGCGGGGGCACGCGCAGGCAAATCGCACACTGGCGCCATGGCCGGCAACGACAAGGTATTCGACGCGATGGCCAAGCAAGTCGGCATCATCCGGGCCATAAATATGGAGGAATTACTTGATTATTGCCACGCCCTCGACACGTGCCCGCTGCCGCACGGCGATAGGCTTTGCATCCTCACGAACGCGGGCGGGCCGGGTGCCAACATGAGCGACGCGGCGGATCGCGTCGGCTTGAAGGTGCCGGAGTTCTCGCAAGAATTTCAAGACAAGCTGCGCGAGAAGCTCGGAATTCCCACGGCGCAGGTCCGCAACATCGTCGATTTAACCTTTGACCTGGATCTCGAAAAAATGTACCGCACCATTCCCCGCACCATCTTGAGATCCGACGAGATCGACGGCATGCTCGTGTACGGAATTTACGGCATCAATATTTTCGAAATTTTACAAGATTTGGCACCGAACGTGAAAGTACCCCTCGAAGAATTTAAAGGGATCCAGGTGCCTTTGCTGGAGCACCTCGCGAAATTACCGCGTGTAATGAACAAGCCGGTGATACTGGTCAACCTTGGGGGCCGGGACGACACGGCAGCAGCGTTCCTCCAGGATCGCGGGTTCCCCGTGTACGAAATGCCCCACCGGGCGGTCAAGGCCTTCT
>Ga0315277_10010504_pt1 | contig 11721 bp, 8 predicted proteins | sample YL17G05_15_MG_FD_203695 | JGI IMG/M metagenome (GOLD analysis project Ga0315277, IMG submission 203695) | Sediment microbial communities from Yellowstone Lake, YNP, Wyoming, USA - YL17G05_15 | ecosystem: Environmental > Aquatic > Freshwater > Lake > Sediment | place: USA: Wyoming | collected...
CCCGGCGCCTTCCATCGCCTCCGTCACTCCGGGGGTGGATGCCTCGGGCGGCCGGGTCGCGGTCATTTCCGGAACCAGCCTGAGCTCCGACACGCGGTTTCTGTTCGACGGGCAGCCGGCTGTGCGGGTGGTGGAGGAGGCGGGGCGCTACCTGGCGACGCCGCCCGCGGCGACGCCGGGCTACCGCGCCAGCGTGGTGGCGGTGAACGCGGATGGGCAGAGCTCGCTTTACCTGCAACCCAACCCGGTGGCCTATGCTTATGAGGCGGGCGATTCGCCGGCCGTGGTTCTCTCTCCCGCGGCGTTGCCCGCCGGGGTCGAGGGAATGATCGAGATCAACGCTCTCAGCGGCGCCTTCGCCGAGGGCCAGACCCAGATCGGCTTCGGCTCGAGCGACGTGAGCGTGCGCAAGCTGTGGGTGGCGAGCCCCACGCGTTTGCTGGCGAACGTCTCGGTTAGTCCGGGGGCGCCATCGCTCGCGGCCACCCTGACCATCGCCAACGGCCTTCAGGTAGTCACGCAGCCATTTGCGTTCCAGGTGCAGCCGCCCAATCCGCGCCAGCTTGCACTGAGTTCGCAGGTGGTGAACGCGGCAACGGGCCAGGCGAGCGTGCAGGCGGGGACAGTTGCCGTGGTCACGGTCCCGGGTTTGACGCAGGCGCAGATCTTCACGGGTCTGTCGCTGACGGTGAACGGAACCCCGGCGCAGATTGTGAACGCCGGGCCCGGCCAGATCGCCTTCCAGATTCCGGCCAGCGTGGCGGCGGGGCCGGCGGTGCTGAGATTGCAGGCGGGCGGGGAGGCCAGCCTGCCGATCGCGATCACGATCGACTTGCCGTCACCGGTTGTGGTGGCGGCTCTGGCGAGCGGCGCGGCGATTGATGCCACCCGCCCGGCGCGGCCCGCGGAACTGGTCACCCTGCTGGTCGCCAACCTCGGCGACGGCGCGAACGCGAGCCGCATGCGCCTGGTGGTGGGGGGCATCGAACACCAGATCGCCATGGTTGCTCCGGCGCCCAATCAACCCGGTCTTGACCAAGTGCTGTTCTTCCTGAATCCGGCGGTGCCGGCCGGCGCGCAGCCGGTTGTGGTCGGCGTGGATGGCCGCACTTCGGCGCCCTTCGCGCTGCAGGTTCGCGGGCAGTAAAAAATGCATCAGCCTGGTATGGCCCCTTTTTTGAAAAAGGGGCCATACCAGGCTGATGCATTTTTTTATTCGTAGCGCAGGGCTTCCACGGGGTCCAGGCGGGCGGCTTTGCTGGCCGGCCAGATGCCGAAGAACAGGCCCACGCCCACCGAAACCAGCACGCCGGAGGCGACCGCCCAGAGCGGAACCGCGGTCGGAAGCGTCGGGAACACCAGGCCCGCGGCGATCGAGATCAGCCAGCCGAAAAGCATTCCGAGCAGCCCGCCCAGGAAGGTGAGCACGGTCGCCTCGGCCAGGAACTGCAAAACGATGTCCAGGCGCCGCGCGCCGATGGCCTTGCGGACGCCGATCTCCTTGGTGCGCTCGGTGACCGAGACCAGCATGATATTCATCACCCCGATGCCGCCCACCAGCAAGCCGATGGAGCTGAGCACCATCATCACCAGCGCCACGGTCGAGGTGATTTTGTGGAACTCGTCGATCATCTGCTGGGCGGTGGAGATCCAGAAGCTGTCGGGCTTGTCGTACGGCACGCGGCGTTCCTGCCGCAAGACCATGGTCGCCTCGTCGATGGCCTCCGCGAGCCTGCCGGGATAGGCGATGATCATCAGCATGTTCTCCCGGGCGCCGGGGAACATCTTCTTCATGGTGAAGTAGGGGAGCAGCGCACGCCGGTCTTCCTGTCCCGGAAACGACGCCGCCGGGGGCATCATGACCCCGATGATCTCGAGCTGCCGCCCGGCGATCTCGATCCACTTGCCGGTCGGGTCCACCTCCGGGAACAGCGCCTTCTGGATCTGCTCGCCGATGACCACTACCGGCGCGCGCCGGAAGTTGTCCGTGGCCGACAGAAACCGGCCGTACTTCATTTCGACGCTGGCGGCATAGCCTTCCTCGGTGCCGCCCATGTTGAGCTGGTAGACCTCGTTGCCCTTGTAGCGGGCGCGCATCAAAAACCCGCCGCGGTCGGGGAACAGGTACGGGCTAACGTGCTGCACCGACGGGCAACGCTCTTCGATGGCGCGAGCGTTCTCCACCGTCAACGGCTTGCGCCGCCGCTCTTCGGGAGTGAGGTTGCGCATGCGGAAGGCGGCGGGGAACTTGAATACGATCAGCGTATTGGCGCCGAAGCTGCGGATGGCCTCGGTAATCGCGCCGTCCAGACCGGCCAGAATCGATCCGACGCCGATGATGGTGCCGGTTCCGATGATCACTCCCAGCACGGTCAGGAAGGCGCGCATCTTGGCGGCGCGAATCTGCGCCAGCGCGATCTGGGTTCCGGTCAGCAGCGAATTCAGGATCATTTCTCGTGCCTCAGCGCTTCGATGGGATCGAGTTTGGCTGCGCGGCGCGCCGGATAGATGCCGAAGAACAGCCCGACAGCAGCCGACAGGCCCACGCCGATGACGATCGCGCTTGCCGGCACCGCCATCGGGACCGAGAAGACGTTGCGCACCAGCACCGCGACGCCCCAGGCGATCAGCACGCCAAGCATGCCTCCCATGCCGGCCAGCATAGACGATTCGACCAGAAACTGGTTCAGGATGTCGGTGTTGCGCGCGCCGATGGCCTTGCGGATTCCGATCTCGTGGGTGCGCTCGGTCACCACCGCCAGCATGATGTTCATGATCACCACGCCGCCCACCACCATGAAGACACTCACTACGGCCAGGGCGGTGGCGGCGATGGCGCCGGTGATGCGGTCCCACAGGTTCACCAGCGAATCCGAACTGAACATCCCGAAGTTGTCTTCCTGGCCGGGACGCAGGTGGCGGTAGGCGCGCAACAGCGAGCGGATCTCGTCCTGGGCCTGCTCGATGTGCCCGCGGTCCAGGGCCAGGGCGTTGTAGCCCAGACCCCGGCGCGAGTTGAACATTTTGAAGTAGGTGGTCACCGGAATGGTGACGAACTCGTCGCGCGACTGCCCGAACACCGAGCCCAGCGGCTGGGCCACGCCGATTACCTCAAACGGCACGCCGCGGAGGTCGAGCGTCTTGCCCACCGGATCGACGTTGGGAAAGAACTTCTCTTTGATGTCGTTGCCGATGAACACGACGTTGAGGTGGCGCACGACGTCGCTTTCCGAAATATAACGGCCCGAATCGGTCTGGATGTTGTTGATCACGGCCATGTTGGGCGTCACGCCGGACAGGTCCACGCCCTCCGAATTCTGGTTGCCGCGCTTCACCGTCGCTCCGCCAAACGCCTCCATGCCGAGCTCGCGAACCAGTCTGGCATTCTCTTTGAGGAAGTCGAACTCCGCCCGGTTCATCTCCGGATTCCGCTTCTGCAGAAGGAGGAACTTCTTGGGGTCGTTCTCGCCGATCATCACCACCCGGCGGACGCGGAAACCGTCGGCGCCCATGTCGGAGACCTGGGTGGCGATGTAGACGTTCATGCCGTTGATCACGCTCATGACCGCGATGAGCGTGGTGGTGGCCAGGATGATTCCCAGCAAAGTCAAGAAACTGCGCAACTTGCTCGACCGAAGCGACTGGGCGGCGACCTTCACCGCCTCCCAGAATGAAGCGTTGGCCGTCATCTTAGGTAACGACGGCGGAATCCGCCGATTTGTTCCGTAAATCGATGGCCCAACTGAGGATTTCCCCGTCCAGCCAGAAGCGCGGCCGCCGGCGCGCCAGAAACCCCAGATGTCCGCCGTGCTCGACCGGTTCCAGGCGCAGCGCCGGGTTGGTATCAAACGCCGGGTGGCGGAAAACTTCGAACGGGATCAATGGATCGTCCTTAGCCGGAACGACCAGCGCGGGCACCCGGATCCGGTCGAGGAACCGGGCGGCCGACTGCGTCCCGTAGTAATGCTCCGCCCCGCGGAAGCCAAATGCCGGAGCGGTGATCCGGTCGTCGAAGTCCCACAGGCTCCGGATGCCGTCCAGTCCCTTGGTCGAGTAAAGTTCCGGCATGATGCGGCTGCGCCGCCGGATGCGGTCTTTCATCCTGCCCAGGAACCGGCTTTCGTACAGCCGGTTGCGGGGCTGGCCCAGCCGCCGGGCGCAGGCGGCCAGATCGATGGGCACGCAGACGGCGCAAACCGCGGCCACCAGCCGGCGGGCGTCCTCGCCCATTTCGCCCGCCAGTTTCAGCGCCAGGTTGCCGCCGAGCGAGTAGCCGATCACGTAAATTGGGCTCGGTTCCCGATTCTGCTCGAGCAGGAAGCGCAGGTCGCCGGTCAGCCCGGCGTGGTACATGGTTTTGCACAGGCGCTCGGTGCCGCCGCAGGTCCGCAGGTTCATGCGATGGACGATGAAACCGGCCTCCAGCGCGGCCTGCGCCATGCTGCGAAGGTAGCCTGTATCGGCCGAGCTTTCCAGGCCATGGATCAGGACGAACTGGCCGCGCGGGTTCCCTTCGGGCCGTTGCTCCTCGACCCGCACCTGAACTTCGGGCTCGGTCCGATAGAAGCGCGAGCGGACCGGGAACCGCGCCGTGTCGAGCTGCCGGGGCCAAAAGTTCGCCGCGATGGTGGCCAGATCGGGATTGCGAAACAGGGGGTCGAACGGTCGCAATTCACATTCTAGCGCGCCCGCGGCCAGACTTTGCTATACCTGAAGTATGGTTTCGGGGACACCGGCCTGTCCCCGAAATGGGTTGAGGTCGTGGAAGACACCCTGGCGATTCTGCTGGCGGGTGGCGCCGGAGAGCGCCTGTACCCGCTGACCCGCAACACCGCCAAGCCGGCGGTGCCCTTTGGCGGGGTCTACCGCATCATCGATTTCACGCTTTCCAACTGCATCAACTCGAACCTGCGGCGCATCCTGGTGCTCACGCAGTACAAGGCGCTGGACCTGTCGCGCCACCTGAGAGACGGCTGGAGCTTCCTTTCGGCCGAACTCGGCGAGTACATCGAGGTCATCCCGCCGATGAAGCGGGTTCACCAAGACTGGTACCTGGGCACGGCCGACGCCGTTTATCAGAACATCGCAAGCATCCTCGCCGAGAAGCCGGCGAACACGCTGGTCCTTGCCGGCGACCATATCTACAAGATGGACTACAGCGAGATGCTGGAGTGCCACCGGGCGAACCGCGCCGACATCACGGTTGCCACCCTGCCCGTGCGGCCCGAAGAAGCGCGCCACTTCGGCATCGCGGCCATCGATTCCAGTTGCAGGATTAACGGGTTTGAAGAGAAGCCGCGGCACGGCGGCGCGCCCCGGTCCCCTTTCGACTCCGATCGGGTGAGCGCCTCGATGGGCATCTACCTGTTCGAGACCGGCGTGCTGCTCCAGGCTCTGGCCGAAGACGCCGAGGCCCCCGATTCCACGCACGACTTCGGCCGCGACATCCTGCCGAAATGGATTCCCCGGGCGCGGGTCGTGGCCTACGACTTCCGCGACCTGAACGACAAAAGCGTCCGTTACTGGCGCGACATCGGAACCCTCGACGCCTACTATGAAGCCAACATGGACCTGGTGTCGGTGACGCCCGAGTTCGACCTATACGACCGCAAGTGGCCCATCCGGACGCGGATGGTCCAGCAGCCGCCGGCCAAGTTCGTTTTCGCGCAGGAAGGCCGGAGGATGGGCGTGGCCGTCGACTCGATCATTTCGCAGGGCTGCATTGTCTCGGGAGGCCGTGTGTTGCGCAGCGTGCTGGCGCCGGGCGTGCGCGTGAACAGCTACTGCGAGATCGAGAACTCGATCCTGATGCCCAACGTCGAAGTGGGCCGCTACAGCCGCTTGCGACGCGTCATCGTCGACACCGGCGTGCGCATTCCCGAGTCCAGCGTCATCGGGTTCGATCCGGAAGCGGACCGCGCGCGCGGCTACACGATCAGCGACGGCGGCGTGGTGGTGGTGACCTCGGCGTGACCCGCTTTGCGGGATGCTGAAACGAGGAGGTCGTTGCCATGCTCGACTGGACGGCATGCACGGATGTGGAACGGCATCCGGAGCGAGTCAGCGGCGCCTGGGTCTTCCGCGGCACCCGGGTTCCGGTATCCGCGCTGTTCACGAATCTCGAGGGTGGAGCCAGCATCGAGGAATTCCTCGAGTGGTTCCCTGGCGTTACTCGCCAACGGGTGATCAGCGTTCTCGAACATGCCAATCTAAGCCTTCTTGCTCCGGCTCACTCCTGATCACGAATGCGGATTCTACTGGACCACAACGTTCCTGTCCCGCTTCGTTACGCTTTGCGGGGCCACGGCGTCGAAACAGCTTTCGAACGCGGCTGGAGCGAGGTGTCGAATGGCGAGTTGATCACCTCCGGCGCGTGACTGAGCCGCGAGCGCCGGCGCGCGTATCCCGGAGGGGACCATCATCGGGTTCGACCCGGAAGCCGACCGCGCCCGAGGTTACAAAATCGGCGAAGGCGGCGTGGTGGTGGTCGGCGCGGCCTGACGCCGGGGACGCCCCCCAGGGCCTGCCCCGCGTACCGGCCGACGAACTCCGACCAGCCGCGCCGTCTGCCCTGCCGGTCCCGGTTATGACAGAGGGCCTGGGTTGCGACACCGGCGAGTTGGCCGGAGGCCTCAAGCCGCCGTCAACGGAACGTCACGAGCGTACCTTTGAACTGAGCCGCCGTAAGATAGCCCGTATCCAGGCCCGCCGCCTTGAACTTGAGGCTGTCGGTCAACAGCGGGGCCCGGCCCACCATCAACAAGCCGGACAGGTCGTCCGGCGTGCTGGCGGGCAAGGCGGAGAGCACCGGTGACGGAATCGTGAAGCGCCCCGCGCCGGCACTTTCGGCGCAGACAAAAGCGGCGGCCGCCTGCATGTCCTTGCTCACGAAGCTCGGCAGGGCAACCAATCCGCCGATGACGATGTACTCGCCGGCCGAGTCTCCCCCGGTCCAGGTGATGGTCAAGTCTGTGGAGCGATCGATCGCGGCCGAAGTGATGGCATCGAAGTTCGTCCAGTTCAGGGCGGCGGGAGAATCGGGAATCGTGAGCGCGGCCTGGAAGGGCTCGAGATCCGGGCCTCCGGCGCCGTTGTCCACGGTGATCTTGCCGGGTTCCAGGTAGGGCACAGGCAGGGGCTTGTCAAAAAACCCGGGCGGCGTGACAGCCCCCAGGGCCTTGTGCGCGTCGTAGTAGCCCGGACTGGTCTGCGCCAGTTCCCTGGAGCCGGCCGGACCCGTGAGGCGCATCACCGGGCCGCCGTCCAGGGCGTTCACGCGCCATGGGACCATACCCGGACCACCGGGGCGAAACGTGTAGACCGCGCAGGCTCCCAGCGACGTTCCCCTTCCCGAGAACATGTCCAAACCCTGTTCGCTCGCGGCGGCGGCGGGGTCCCAGCGGAAGAAACTCGCCCAGCCGCTTTCGACCATTCCCGAACCACTGCCCAGTCCGGGAATGGTGGCGGATACGTTCATTCGCAGCAGTTGGATAAACCCGATGTTCAGCGGCAGTCCGTTACCCAGCGCCGCCAGTTCCGCGGTCGAAAGACCGTGCGGGTCCGAGCAGGTCTTGCCTTCCGCGGCTACGGCGATGGTGGCGAAGTTGCTCACCACCGCGGGCGTCCCCAGCTTCACCGCGACCGGCGCGTAGCAGCCGGGCGTCACGTCGGCGGGAATCGTGAAATCGATCTCGTCCATCCCCGGCGCCTGCGGCGAACGCCCTTTGTAGGAAACCTCCGCGCGCCGGTTCCCTACCCAGACCTCGACGTCGTCCCGGACATTCTCGCGCGGCGGCGCCTGGGTCTCGTCGGATTTCACCGCTCCCAACCCGGTCCCGAAAAGAACCATTTTCTGGCCGGGGCGGGCGGCTTCGGTCAGGCTGTTGGCCGGCTGGTCGGCGTCCGAGTTGTAGTTCTGCGCGACGGCTGCTCCGCTGCCTGCCTGGTTGCGCGTGAAGATGCCGAAGCTCGCGCTCACCACGCGGATGGGGACCGCCCGGCTGGTCCGGTTGTTGTAGGTCAGGGTGACGGTTCCGTCGCCCAGCGGCGTGCTGGACGGCAGGATCGCCGTCACCTCGGAGTGGAAGGAGGACACCATCAGCGCGCTTTTCCTCACCTCGCCCACCCTGACTTCCACCGACGATCCGCCGAGTTGCGCCGTCAGCGGGAAACCGGCGGTCTGCTTGACGGCGGGGCCGAGATTCTGACCGCTGACGGCAAACGTCGCGCCTTGGGCCACGCCGTAATTCGGAAGCCCCGGCAGGGCGCGGCTGGCCGCGTTCAGCGCCTCCCGCGCAACCACCGGCGGCACCACCGGCGGAGTAAGCTGCACAAACGCCGGGCGCTGCGGGCCTCCGCCCGCGGCGAAGGGCGCACCGGCGACCGGACTTAAAGCCCCGCTGTCGGCATCCATCGCGTACGCCGATACGTTGTTGCCCAACAGGTTGGGCACGTACAGGTACCTGCCGGTGGATTCGAACACGGCGCCGAAAGGCCCCCGCTTGGTCCGAAAAGGCGAAGCCGGCAGCGGGGAAAGCGCGCCGGTGCCGGCATCGATCCGGTATCCGGAGATGTTGGCCCCGTCGCCGTTGGTCGCATAGAGGAAACTGCCCGTGGGATCCACCACCGGCGCGGTCGGCCCAGCGCCGGCGGCGAAAGGAGAGCCGGGAACCGCGGTGAGCGCCCCATTGGCGCCGTCGATGGCGAAGGCCGAGACGCTGTTGCTCCCCTGGTTCGTCACGTAGAGGAACTTGCCGGCGGCGTCCGTGGCCAGCCGCGAGGGACGCTGCCCGGCGGCAAAGGGAGAGCCCGGGACAGCAGTGAGCGCCCCGGTCGCCGCGTCGATAGCGAAGGCCGAGACGTTGTTACTGCCGTCGTTCGAAACATAGACGAACTTGCCGGCCGGCTCGACGATGACTCCCGAGGGACTTCTTCCGGCCGCGAAAGGCGTACCCGGAACGCGCGTCAAAGCCCCGCTGGCCGCATTGATGGAAAAGGCCACCACGTTGCTGCCGCCCTGGTTGGCGACGAACAGGTACTTGCCGGCCGGGTCCACGCTCGCCCCCACGGCAGTTCCCCCCAAGGTCGCCGTCGCACCGGGCGCCTGACTAAGGTTGCCCGTCGAAGGATTGATGCTGTAAGCGACGACAGCGGGGGGATTCACCACTACGTAGGCGAATCTGCCCTTGGGATCGACTGCTACCGCGGTGGGCGAGCCCGGTGTCGGAACACGGGAGGACAGTTCCGTCAGCGTCCCGACCGCCGAGTTGATCACAAAGACCGACACGTTTCTCTCATAAGCGTTGGGCACGTACACCACCTGGCCCGACGCGTGCTCCCGCGAACCCGCCAGCAACACAAAGGCCGTCCACAGAAGGCGCACGCCCATCCAGTTTGCTCTTCTCATAGGTAATCTCCGGCAGCACAGGGTGGAACCGTTTTCAGACGAAAATTCCATTTTGGATTCCAGTCTTCAGCCAGTATATACCCAATCGCCCACGAGGGGTGCGCCACACAAAAAGTGATAGATTCGAAAAGATGCTGGCCAAGCGCGGAAATCTGAGCGTAGGGGTACGTGGTTTGACCGCTCCCTGAGAACGTGTAAAAAAATCCGGGGACACTCCGGGCTGGCTTCATGGAAATAGTCGCTTGGAGCACCTCACAGGCGTGTCCCCAGAATTTTTTTACACGTTCTGACGGTCGCGGCTCGGAAGCGCGATCCGTAACTGAGCCGCGACCGGGTGCCGGGTGCCCTCTGGGCGGCCCTCCGGGCGGGGCGGGGAGCGGTGTGCCAGGGTGATTCTCAAGAAAGTGCATGAGGTGCTTCATCACTTTTGCGTGCCACGGCGAGCACCTTCACGGCGATGAATCGGGTTCCGTAGACCGGCGCCACAATCTGCCTGGAACCCGATTGTTGGAAGCCGATCCACAACGCGCCTCAGCGGAACGTCAAAGCATGGATCAGACGCCGTATTCGCTCGACCGAGACAGCCGGGCGGCCGTGCTGGAGGCCCTACGGGAGGTCTGTCTGCACCGCGGTTGGAGTCTGTTGGCCGCGCATGTGCGGACTAATCATGTGCACGTAGTCGTGGAGGCCGAGGTTCGGCCCGAGAAAGTCATGAACGATTTCAAGTTGTACGCCAGCCGAGGTTTGAACCGCCTGGGGCGCGAGGGATCAGATCGAAAGCGCTGGGCGCGCCATGGAAGCACGCGATGGCTATGGAAGGATCGGGATGTGCAGGAAGCGATCCGGCATGTCGTCGAGGAGCAGGGCGAACCCATGGCGGTCTTCGTCGCGGACGTGGTCTGACCCCCAGCATCCGCTCCCCGCCCCGCCCGGAGGGCCGCCCAGAGGGCACCCGGCGCCCGGCCGCGGCTCAGCAGGGATGATCCCATGTGCGGGCTCCACTTTTATGTCGCACGCCCGCCCATGAGCGATCCTCCAAAGCGTAGCTGAGCCGCGAGCCCCGGCGGGCGATCTGTTATCATTTCCCCTGATGCGCCGCCGTGAATTTCTTTCCGTTGGTTTGGCCGCCGCCGCGGCCGAGGATCGCATTCGGATCGGTGTCCTCGGTTCCAGCCATCCTCACGCCGAGGCGAAGATCCGAATCGTCAAGGAATCGCCGCGCTGGGAACTGGCGGGCGTTTCGAAAGACGACGGCCCCACCCGGGATGCGCTGCTGAGCGACCCATCCATCCGCGTCGTGGCCGTCGAATCCGACGTCAAGCGGCACGCGGAACATGCGCGCCTGGCCTTGGAAGCCGGCAAGCACGTGCACCTGGAGAAGCCGCCCTCGGACAACATGCGCGAGTTCCGGGATCTGGCGGCGCTGGCCCGGCGCAAGAAACTGCTGGTGCAATTGGGCTACATGTGGCGCTACCACCCCGCGATCAACGCGATTCTGGAAGCGGCTCGTAAGAGCTGGCTCGGCGACGTCTATCTTGTGCGCGGCACGATCAACACGATCACGCCGGCCCAACAGCGCGCCGGCGTCGCTGTGTTTCCGGGCGGGCACATGTTCGAACTCGGCTGCCACCTGATCGACCCGCTGGTCCGGCTGATGGGCTTGCCGGCCAGGGTCACTCCGTTCCTTCGCGCCCACGGCAACTTCAACGACCGGCTCGCCGACAACACGGCCGCCGTGTTCGAGTATCCGCGCGCCATGGGCATCGTCAGTTCGAGCGCTTTGCAGCCCAGCGCATTCCCGCACCGCGCTTTCGAGGTGTTCGGCTCGAACGGAACGGCGGTTCTGCGCCCCATCGAGCCGGGCACGCTGCTCAGCATCGACCTGGTCAAGGCCGCGGGACCTTACACGGCGGGAGCGCAGCAGGTGAAGTTCGCGCCGTTCCGCCGCTACGTTGCCGATTTTGACGAACTGGGGGAGGCGGTGCGGCTTTCCAGGCCGCTCGCCGTCACGCCCGAGGAAGACTTGAAAGTACACGAAGCGCTGTTGCGCGCTTCGGGAATGTGGAGCTGAAGCATGACCACCCGGCGAGATCTGCTGAGGACCATCGCGGTCTCCCCCGCCCTGGCGGCGGCCGCGACGCCCGTGACCAAGTACGTCCGCTTCCGCAAGGGCGCGGCGACGGCCTACGGTATTCTGGACGGCGAAACCATTCGCGAGATTCGCGGCCCGCTGTTCGGCGCGCACAAGGAGAGCGGCGCGCAGCATAAGCTGGCCGACGTCAAGCTGCTCTATCCCTGCGAGCCGCCCAAGATTC
>Ga0315277_10010505_pt1 | contig 11719 bp, 16 predicted proteins | sample YL17G05_15_MG_FD_203695 | JGI IMG/M metagenome (GOLD analysis project Ga0315277, IMG submission 203695) | Sediment microbial communities from Yellowstone Lake, YNP, Wyoming, USA - YL17G05_15 | ecosystem: Environmental > Aquatic > Freshwater > Lake > Sediment | place: USA: Wyoming | collected...
TATGAAATCCTGGACAGGGACCCGCGCACCGAATACTGGTCCATAATGAAAGGCGGGAAGATAGCCCTGATAACCCAATACTTCTTCTTCAACCGGACGATGTCGGTCTGCGTCTGGGGGGTTGATGAGAGATACGAAGACACGCTGAAGGTGGCGCTGGCAGAAGGGATAAAGCTCGCCAAAGGCAGGGGCTGCACGAAAATCGATTACGCGCCCACGTATTCAAGCTGGAAGTTCTTCTACCGCCTGGATACCGCGCCATTGTGGAGATACAAGCGCGGCAACATCCCGGATTCGGTCGAGACGCCGGGATACGAGGTTCCGCCTGATGAAAGGGAAAGACTCAGGGCAGAAGGGAGGCTGTGACAAAAAAAAGGTTTCCATTCGGGCGCCTGGGGCGTAATCAGTTTTGGAAAGTCCCCGCATTTTTTAAACCTCGGCGGTGAACACGGGAGCATGGACGAAAACGAAGCCGCAGTCATGGAGTTCAGGAAGCGGAAGGACGAGTTCTACCGGAGCAGCGACCCCGACTCCCCCCTGGAGCCGGAAGAGAAGGCGGTGTTCAAGGGCCTGAAATACTTCCATTATGATCCAAAGTATCGCGTGAAGGCGCGCTTCGTCCCCTACCCGAACCCGGAACAAGTGTCCATGTCGACGAGCAAGGGAATCAGCGAGGTGTACCTCAGGGTCGGCTATTTCGAATTCAAAATCAATGGGAAACTTCTCAGGCTTCAGGCGTATCGCTCGCCGCACGGCACGCATTCAGAAGGCTATTTCGTGCCGTTCAAAGACGCTACTTCCGGGAAAGAGAGCTATGCGAATGCACGCTATCTCGACATCGACGAGGGCTCGCGCACGGATGGAAACAGGTATTGGCTCGATTTCAATCTCGCCTACAACCCCTACTGCGCGTATACGGACAAATATATCTGTCCGTTTCCGCCCGAGGAGAACACCCTCAAGGTGCCGATACGCGCGGGAGAGAAGAAGTACAAGGAGCACTAGGGCTGCCATACTAATTACATTTATAATTCCCCTCGTCCCATCCCATTTATGGGAATGAGCAAAAAGGACCTCTCGAGGAAGAAAGCGAATATCAAGGCGAAGATAGAAGAGCTCGAGCAGAAGGCGAGGATGGACCCGCTGAAGAAGAACAGGGCGCTCCATGACGAGCTGGACCAGCTGCGGAAGAAGCTAGCCGAAGCGGACTGACTGCATGATGCAAGGCGCGCCTAAGTGTTGCCTTTATCCCTGCTTCCGGCAGCCTTAGCCCGAGGTGATGGCATGATTTTTGAAATCCTGGTTATCCTGGTCCTCATGGCCGTGGACTTCCCGTTCACGGTGGCTCCTGCGGTTGCCTGGGGCATCAGCCTCGGGTTCGACCCTTTCCAGCTCGGGGCTTTCTACCTCTGCGCCACGCTCGTCTCCTGCACCTTCTGTTTCATGGCGCTGCGCAAGCACGCGAAGAGGTTCAAGGCGTATCACGTCATAGGGAAGTACAAGGAGAAGGGCGCGTTCTACTCCGTGTTCCTGGCGAACATGCTCGCTCACAACTTCGACGCTTCGGCCGGAGCGGCCGCGAACAAGCTCGGCTTCCCGGTCACTATGGCCGCGCTGCTCGTATCCAACGCGGTTTATTTCGTGACGGTGTGGCTTCTGGTCGCGCTGGCGATGTCCCTTGTCTCCGGGCTGCTTGCGCAGGTCGTTGTTTCGGCTGTGCTGGTGGCGGCGGTCTGGACGCTCGCGGCGCACTTCGTGCTGTATAAGCTGGGGTTCGGCTGGAGATGAGAAAAAAGAATGAGATGCATTCCGTCACTTCAGCATTTTTATTATGAGCGAAAGCGAGGGCAGAAGCCTTCTTTCCACCTTCCTGATCAGTTCGCTTGCGGCCGATTCCGAGATCCCGAATTCCTTTGCGATCTCGGCCAGCGTTATCCTCCGCGGATTTTCATAATAGCCTTTTTTACAGGCGTAATCGAACACGCACAGCTGCCTTTCGGTTATCAGGGAACAGACGTGCTGGAGGTCGGGAAACGCGTCGCTCCTGAAAAAATCCGCTTTGATCGATTCGGCGGGTTTTATGAATTTCTTGAATCTTACCTTGTATTCGAAACTCGAATCCAGCTGGGAAATGAATTCCCTGAAAGCCCTGAAATTCGGGCACAGCACGCTGATTTTTTCAAGCCCTCCTTCATAGACTCCCTGGCCGAAAAAGGCGGACCCCGTCCTGATAAGCGCCTCGACGGTCGCTTCGTCCTTTTTTGATGAGACATACGCGTCCGCGCTGTTTTTCCCCTTTCTCAATATTTCGACCCCTGAAACGACAGGATGCCTCCTTATCTCCCCTATCGCCCGCTCGACATCGCTTGATTGGATCTCCATCAGATTCCGGCTGTTTTCCCTGTCCGATCCCGCGTATGTTATGTATCGCAGCCGGGTATCCGCCATTTTTTCCGGAATGTCCGAGCAGTAGCAATTATGCCTTATGTCGAGGCCGACCACAACCGGTTCATCCATATTATACATTATGGTTTTAAGTGTTTATATACCCACTGGTCTGCTTAGGTAGCAGGCAGAAGTGCGCATCTGGCCTTATCATTGGATATGAGAAAAAGGAGGCTCAAGGTCGGTCTTTTTTCCCCTCCCATAGGCCATCAGCCGGTCGTTCCTCCGCTGGGCCTTGCGTCCCTGAAGGCGTTTCTTGGGAAAAAGGAGCCCGAAGTCGAAGTGATCCAAAAGGACCTCAGCGCCATTGCCGTCAATTATCTTCTCTCCGGCGGCAGCCTCAGGAGAAACGGTTTTTCAGATATGGAAATCTGGTCCGTTGAACACGCTCTTTCGATTTTGCGCAGCGAAGCCGCGTATCGCGATTTTCCGGGATTTCACCGGGCGAAGATGGCTGTCGAAGGGGCGCTAAGAAGGATGAGTTCGGCAAGCCGGGAAAAGCTTCTTCTGCGTGGGAATACATTGACGTATACCTCGGGATTCCCTTACAGGAACCGGAATGGCATCCTGGCGGCATGCGAGGACGCCAACCTGAAGTTGCACCTGTTCCATGATTTTTATACGGCTGCCGTCATCCCGTTTGTCGCCGCCGGCTCGTTTGACGTTGTAGGGTTAAGCGTCTCCACCTGCCACCAGCTCATCCCGTCATTCGTGCTATCCAGATTGCTGAAACGGCAGGTTCCCGGCATAAAAATCGTTTTGGGGGGCGCGTATGTCAGCAGGCTCACAAACCCATTCAGCAACTCGGGCCCTTTTTGCGCAGATGACGAAACCAACAGGCGGTTGTTTGACATCATAGATTACGTCATTGTCTATGAGGGGGAGACCAGCCTGTCTTTTTTGATTGAATCCATCAGGTCCAATCTAAGCCCGGATTTTAACAAGCTGATATGGAAAAAAGGCGAACGCATGGTAGCCAATACCTCCTTTTCCCAGAACGACATTATCGGTTTGAACGGCCTGCCGACCCCGGACTTCGAGGGGCTGTTCACCGATTTTGAAGATAATGAGGTTTATTGGACCCCGTATCGGGTGATCCCGCTTATGCCTCTGAGAGGTTGCGCGCACAACTGCCGTTTTTGTTCCAATGACAATAATGCGGATAACAATGCGTTTGGCGGTTTTCCAGGCTCAAAAAAATTGCGGAAACGGGATGTTGCGCTTGTCGTGAGGGACGTCCAGGAGCTTAAACAAAAAAACAGGACCCGGTTTTTTTCCTTTGCCTGCTCCAATCTGCATCGCACATACCTGGCCGAGCTTTCAGGCTCCCTCCGATCGGAGGGGATCATCTGGGAGGGTTTCGCGAGAATCGATGATTTTATCGCCGGGGGGTCGGCCGATATGGAATTAATCAGGTCGGTCGCCCAATCCGGCTGCCGCTATCTTCAGTTCGGCATTGAGAGTGCGGATGACCGGACCATCCGATGCATGAACAAAAAAAGCCCCGGCGCCTCCGCCGCTGCCCAAGTGTTGAGGGAAACCGCCCGGGCAGGGATTATGAATCATGTCTTCGTGATGATCGGCTATCCGGCAGGGCAACCGGACGATAGTTCTTACTTCGTGTCGAACGCCTCGATTATCGGATTTCTGGAGGATAATAGGGATTTTTTCGTTTCGTGCAAGGTTACGCGCCTCATAGTCCCTACGGACCTTCCGGATTTCATCGGATATGTCAAAGGCAGGGGCATCAGGATAAAGGCAGGTGAAAAAGACGAGCTGCTTCTTTACCACCCCTACACGAAGACAGGCAAACGGAACCTGCTTGATGAAGCGATAGCTGAGCTCGTCGATTATTACGTGCATTGCGTGCACCCCGCTAATGTCGTTTCAAACGCGATGATCGGCCCTCAGAGGATCTTTATCACGACGGACGAGTTCTGGGATAGTGTCGGAGCCGCCAAAAACGCCGGGATACCGCCATATTACGATGCCGACGCGCTGCCCGCCATCCTCAAAAAACTGGAGCACGAGCTCGGGCGGGAGGAAAGACGACTGTCGCAGGGGGTCCCTTCGGGCGAACGAAGGGAGCGGGGCAGCCCCCTTGACGATGATCCGAGGATTAAACGCATCATTGACATAATGAGGGCGGGATAATTTACCAGATTCCCGGAACCCGCATCCCGCCTCCGTCCGGTGGCGCATGGCTTCCGGTCATTCTGATTTTTAATTCTTCTAACCGTTATACTATTATGACACCGAAGTTCGCAGAGGCTCCGCCCACGGCCGAACAGGCGCAGCTCGCACAGCAATTGGTGAAGATAGTACGGCGGCGCGATATAAACGAAGATGCGAAAATGCAGCTTGCCCTCAATGCGGTCACGGGCTTCATACGGCAAAATCCGATGCAATTCGACAAAAAAACGGCAGACCATATCGCCAGGAGCTTGACTCCGCTCATTAATGCTTTGGAAAGCAACAGGTCCCAGTTTACAGGAGACGCCATCGCAGGAAAGATGTTCAAAATGGTCAAGGGCTCGACCCAGAGGCAGATGGGCTATGAAGATTCGGTGACCATGAGCAATAACGCGATGGCGATACAACGAAAGTACGAGGGCATCCTCGATTGCCTGAAACGGGCCCAAACCTATGCGGAATCGCTCAGGGACAGGGACCACGCGCCCGAAGACAAGTCCAGGTACGTCACTACGCTGTTCACGAATCTCGACGCCGCGGCGAAACTGGCGGATGGGATGGGCGCCAATTTCATGAAGCTGAGCGAAGTTTATGAGAGGTCTGCGCAGAGAACCGATACGGAGTTCAAAACAAGCGCCGCGATTTCCGCAGCAGTCGGAATTTTGGTGGGAGGGTGGGCTATAGGCGCAGCGCTCGGGGTTGGTGTGGCAGGCGCTGCGGCCATAGGCGCCACTACCGGCGCGCTCTCGGAAGCCGCCGTGGTCGGTATCACCCAGAAGCGCCTCATAAGCCCGAAAGAAGCGCTCCAGGCAGCTTTGCTCGGCGCGGTGTTTAGCGGGGCGGGAAAGGCGGCGACGATCGCAAAGAGCGCTAAAGCAGCAAAAGTGGCGCATGAACTTCATAGCGCTGAGTCTGTCGCTCAAGCGGCGGGCGTACCCGCGGGAGGATTAGTACAGCAAGTCGGAACGGCTACCGCATCCGGCGGTTACAGGACTGCCGGAAGGGTTACAGAAAAAGAAGAAGCCGAGAGGAAAGCGCGGGAGGAGGCAGCCAGAGCCAGAAAAAGGAGGAAGTGACGGCGCTCCCCTGCAGTGCTAACCTGATTTCAATCTTCTTAGCATCTCGACAAGCATGACCTTCGTGGCCGGGCTCACCTGGCTCTGTTCCAGGCTTTTCATGAGCATCTCCTCCAGCTCTTCTCCGGTTTTCTTGGGGTCCACCGCCAGAGCCTCGGCAAGCACAATGCTCCCCCGAACAGGCTCGCCGTTGAGTTGAAATGCGAGATAGAGCATTATCTTGTAATCGATGTTCCCCTGGTCCTTCTCCTCCAGCCGTGAAAGGGCGTCAACCGCGGCCTGGTACTTGCCCACGTAGAGGTCGCAGAGTGCGAGATAGAACAGGAGATTGTCATCCTGTTTTTTCTCCTTCATCATTTTCTTAAGGTAGATAGAATAGAAAATCTTCCTGGCGTCCTCGAACTTCATCTGGTGGTAGTACGCGACCCCCCGATACATCATGGCGGTTGACGGGTCGGCGCTCACGGCTTCGAGCTCTTTGGCGCATTTCAACAGCGAATCGAAATCGCTGTTCCTGAACGCTTCAATGCATTTCTGGAGCCAAAGTTCCTCTTTCGGGCTTAATTTATCCGCCATATGTTCGTCCACCCGGTCGCTTCATTTCCCTTTACCAGATTCCCGGAACCAGCCGCCATCTCACTCTCTTTGCATAATCCTCGTATCCATCGAGCTCTTCCTGCAGCATCCTATCCTCGAAATGCGTACGCACGACCAGCCCGACCACGATTGCTGCCGCGGGAATCAGCGCGTAAGCCGAGCCGAGTATGAGCGGAGGCGCGATGTAAATCAGCGACATGCCGGCATAGCCCGGATGCCGCACGAACGCGTATGGCCCGGCGGATATCACCTTCTGCCCGCGGTCCTTCTGGACGCGCACCGTGCCCTCGAAGAATTTGTTCACGGCCATCGCCCACGTCACCAGGGCCGCGCCGGGAATGAACAGCAGGATTCCGAGCGCGGCGAACCGCGCGTCCAGCACGGACCAGTGGAACCTGCCGACGTCCAGGCCCGCGATCGCTGGCGTGAGCACGGTGGACACGGCATATATGATGCCGAACGCCACGTCCCAGCTCTCGGTCAGCCTCACCTCGCTCCTCGCCCGGATGACATCCGGGTTCCATTTCAGGAAAACCGCCATGTTCACCGCGAGGTAAATCAGGTAAACGCCGAAATAGAGCCATGCGCGGGGGAAGTCCGGGCTTCCTGCCGCCAGGAAGAAAATCACTGCCTGGAGCAGCAGGAAGAACAGCACCTGGGCGGCCCTTTTGATTATGGCCTTGTCGATTACGCCGGCGGTCGCGGCCATTCATATCACCTTTTTCTTCAATCCCCTGGCGAACGCCTCCGCCGCCTTCAGGTCTTTCTCGTCCGGCCTGCCCTTGTTCAGCCCGCCAATCAGGGCCAGGTAACCGTAGGTGTCGAACCCCAGACAGAAGAAGCCGTCCACGACATCAAAGCCCTTCTCCTTCAGCTTTTTGGGGAACTCGGGGATGCCGAAGCGGTTCGCGAAGTTGTCCTCCGGGGCCCCGCCCGTGGAGAACGTGAACGCCTTCTTCCCCCCCATGTCCCGCATCTTCGACACGAGCTCGAACATGGCGCGGTGGAACCTCCCGAAATAGATTCCCGAGCCGAATCCCACGAGGTCGTATTTCCTCACGATGAGCGGGTCCGCCACCTCGCCCGGCTTCATCAGGTCGGCGCCGAGCGCTTTGGCCATCTTCCTCGCCACCTTCTCGGTGTTGCCGTGGTGCGTCGACATGTAGATTATGAGCGTTTTCATGCCATCGCTTAATAGTCCGGGCTTAAGCATTAAAGATTTATCCAAAGGAAATATCCAATCAAAGGGTGATACATTGTCGATGGTAGAATTCGGTGAATACAAAGGGAACAAGCTCATAAAACTGAAAAGGGACGAGAACGACAAGTTCCCGTTCAGCTTCGGGAAGGGCAAGGCGAGGCTGATCGTGGAGAACTTCGAGGCGATAAAGAAGTTCGCCGAGGAGGAATGAGCCCGGGATGGTCAGGGAGGAGCTGTACAAGGGAAAGATAATATACGTCTGCGAGGAGTGCGGCTTCGGCTACGCCGAAATGCGGTACGCCGAGATGTGCGAGGGATTCTGCAGGACGAACGGCGCGTGCTCCATGGAGATAACGAAGTATGCCGTGAGGAAGCCTGTAGCCTGAAGGAGCACGGGCGCCTCGCCGGCCCGGGAGAGGGATATGCCGCGGAACAGGCTGCTGCTCACAAACATGCTGTTCAGCTTAATAGCGGCAGCGATGGCGGTGACGGTCCCGCTCTACCTGCTGGAAAAGAATGTGGATATAACGTACATAGGCGTCCTGCTCTCGCTCGGCCCGCTCTCCTTCATGGTCATACGCATCTTCCTGGCGGGCGTCGCGGACGAGGTCGGGACCAGGCTCATAGGCATCCTGTACTCCATGGCGAGCCTGCTCTCGGTACTGCTCTACGCCGTTTTCCCATCCTCCGCAGGGCTTGCGGCCGCGAACCTGGGCGAGGGCGTCCGGAACTCCGGCTTCTGGGCGATATCGCGGACCGAGACGCTCTCCGTGACGGACAGGAACCCAGGGAAGACCTTCGCGTATTTCTCCGGCATGAGGCAGCTAGCGGACGGCTTCGGGAGGCTTGCGGCCGGGTTCCTGTTGGCCTACCTCGCATTCCAGGGCTCCTTCGCGCTCCTCTTCGCACTCTCCCTCATGCTCTTCGCCCTGATAATCATGAACGAGAACAGGACCGGTGGCCATTCGTTCGGCAAAAGGAGCATCAGGGAAAGGATATTCAAGCAGAGGCCGCCGACGTTCTGGTACGCGGCGGCGCTCCAGCTCTTCGCGTGGCTGGCGTACAACATGCTGCTCGGATTCCTCGTGCCGGTCTACCTCGTCTCTTCCCTCAGGATGGGCTACCTGGAGACCGCGGGCATGGTCGCGCTGCTCTCGCTCGCGATAGCCGCGTCCACGCTGCTCACGATGAGGTGGAACTTCAGGAAAAGCACGCTCACGCTGCTGGCTGTCCCGATGATCCCCGCGCTGCTCGCCTTCCCGTTCGTGGGGACCAACATAGTCCCCCTCCTGCTGGTCATATCGGTGGGCATAGGGTGCAACGCGATAATAGCGGAATACGTGCTCGTTGACCAGGTTTTCCGCAGCAAAGACGTGTCGACCGACATCGGCGTCCTCTATGTGCCGCTCAAGATATGCGAGTTCCTTTTCCTCGGCCTCGGCGGCCTCGTGATATCCAGGTTCGGCTACGCGCCCCTATTCTTCACACTGGCGCTCTCGGTCGCGCTGTTCGTGGTGCTGGCTAGGAAGCTGCTCGCGCAGGCGAGCTAGGTTTTCCCGGATTTTTCCCTTTATCAAAGAATCGTTGTTCCACTTCCGTATTCTATGGTGACGTCGTCTTAGATTTGACAAATGCTCCGTCGGCAGTCGGCGGTTTTTCCCCGTGGGGACGATAGCCGTAAAAATTTATGCTCCGTAAGCAAGGCATGGCGGTTTGTTTTCTCTGCGGGATGGAAGGGGACACGAGGAAGCTGTACGCCGGCAGCGCCAGGGGCTTCGCCGACATGTGCTTCGACTGCGCGATAAAGTTCTATAAACTGAGGAAAGAGGAATGAGCGCGGGTCAGCCGTGAACCTATTAAAAGTTTCTCTCCGATAGCCCATCCATGTGGGTAAAGGCTTATGTGGAAGAGACCAAGGAGGGGCTGGTCGAGATCCTGGTCAAGACGCGAAAGGGGGTCTACAGGATCTGGGTCCTCCCGGACAAGAAGAGCGTCGAAGTGATGGTGGACGGCGTGCTCAGGGGCAGGGCCAAGGGGAAGCTGAGGGAACTGGGAGAGGAATAGTGATGGAACTCACCAAGGCGCAGATCCTCGAAGCGATAAGGAAGGGCAAGGCGGAGAGGCTCAGGGAGGAGATCGAATACGTGCGCTTCAGGGAGGCCACGGGCAGGGTGGCGCGCGGGACCGTGATCACCAAGGACAGGGTGATCCTGGGCTACGAGCGCATCCCGAGGGTTTTCACGCTCGAGAAGGGCATCGCGCGGAACATACCGGGCGGCGAGGCCTTCATAGAGGAGAAGATAGACGGGTTCAACCTGCGCGTGGCGGAAGTGGAGGGCAGGATATTCGCATTCTCCAGGGGCGGTTACATAGACGCGTTCGCGACCGAGAAGGTGCGCGGCATGGGCTTCGGGAGGTTTTTTTCCGATTATCCGGGCCATGTCCTTTGCGGGGAGATGATAGGCAACACCCCCTACACCGAGCCGACGGACAAGTTCGACGTGAGGCTCTATGTCTTTGATATAGACAGCGGGAGCGGCTCATACCTGCCATGCGAAGAGCGCTATGCGATTCTTAAAAAATATGGGATCGAGAGCGTCCCGCAGTTCGGCAGATTCAGACTATCCGACATGAAAAAGATACGCGAGCTCGCGCTCTCGATAAACAAGGCGAAGAAGGAGGGGATGGTCATCAAGACGCCGGACAGGAAATCGGCCATCAAGTTCGTCACGCCGAACGCGGACATAGAGGACATAGCGAAGTGCTCGCCCGTGATGTTCGACATGCCGCTCGGGTTCTACGTCCAGAGGATGTTCCGCTCCGGGCTCTTCATCAGGGACTTCGGGCTGGACCGCGGGGAATACGCGAAAAGGCTCGGCGAGGCGTTCTACTCCGGGCTGATGAAGGGCATCCAGGACGTGGAAGAGGACAGGGGCGCGGAAGAGGTGTTCGAGATCTTCGTGAAGGACCCGAAGACCTGGGAGACCGTCCATCATCACATGTCCAAGGAAGTGAAGCTTGAGATAATCTCCAACCGGGAGGAGATGGGGGGCAAGCGCATCCGATTCAGGAAGGTATACAAGAAGACTACTAAGAAGCTACATGACGCGCTCAGCGGGAAAGGAGTCGCTGACTAGCTTCCGCCGCTATCTCTTTTTCTTTCCCAAAGTCTTCAGCAGCCCGTGGAACTTGTCCGCCTCGAGGCACTGGCAACCGACCTTGTTCGCGAACTTTATCACGCCCTCGTCAGATGTGACCAGGGAGGCATCCAGCTCCTTTGCAAGCAGCACCAGCTCGAAATCCTCCTTGCTGTCTATTATGCCCGTCCTCATGCTGTCGCGGTACTTGTCGCGGAGCTTCGCGAGCTTCACGTCGTTGTCCGGATGGTTGTCCTTCGCGAACTCCTCCGCGAGCCGGAGGCCCTTGTTCACGCGCATCCGCACGTCGTCTATGAAATCGTAGAACACGGCGGCGGGAAGGTATATCGCGAATGTGTTCGGCGCGCGCTTCTTCACGAAGAGCGCGAGCTCGTCCGATTTCTCCGTCCCGATGAAATTCTTCAGCTCGGCGAAGACCGATGGGGGGATGTAGATGTCGATGTCGAGCTTCCCGATCATTTTTATGAATCCCGTGACAGCCGACGGGGGGTTCTTCCCGAACTTCTCCCGCGCGTGCGGGTTCACGAAAAGGGAGGTATCGATGACGAACTTGGAGTTTGGCATGAGTAGGCTAAGAAGAGGAGGGATAAAAAGATTGCGCTTTGCGCCCGCACCGTCCCCCTAAATAAGCCGGACGAGCCCCCTCCCTATCTCGGGTATGTTCCCGCCGAACAGGTTGGTGGTGTTGAGCACGAACGTGAACACGACCGCGAACGCGACGAGGGGGAACACGCACATCACCGACAGGGTGTAACGCATGAACTCGGGTATGCTGAAATCGAAGAAGTCCTGGATGTTGGACTTGAACGCCTTCAGCCAGAGCAGCAGCGTGAAGGGCTTCGCTATCGAGCCGGTCCCGCAATCCATGCCCTGGGTGTTCCCCAGGGCGGGGATTCCGCAGGAGTATGTAAGCGTCTTGCCTATCCCGGTCGGGTTCTGCGTCACCCCGGTGACCGCGAACATGCCGGACTGGGCGTGGGAGAGCGACATGGTGGTTATCAGTATGTATGAGAACGGGAACACGAAATACAGCCCGATGGTGATGGCCA
>Ga0315277_10010506_pt1 | contig 11719 bp, 7 predicted proteins | sample YL17G05_15_MG_FD_203695 | JGI IMG/M metagenome (GOLD analysis project Ga0315277, IMG submission 203695) | Sediment microbial communities from Yellowstone Lake, YNP, Wyoming, USA - YL17G05_15 | ecosystem: Environmental > Aquatic > Freshwater > Lake > Sediment | place: USA: Wyoming | collected...
CCGAGCCCGACAAACTGACCGGCGGCCTGATTCGCGAGGGGCGCACCATCGGTTGTTTCCAGATTGAGTCGCCGGCCATGCGCGCCCTGTTGCGCCACGTCGGCGCCGACAACACCGACATGCTCATTAAGACGTTGTCGCTCATCCGTCCCGGCCCATCGGGCAGCGGCATGAAAAAACACTTCATCGACCGCCATCTCGGCAGGGAAGAAACGGTGTACCTGCACCCCGCGCTCCGCGCCGTCCTCGGCGACACCTACGGCGTGATGCTTTATCAGGAGGACATTCTTAAGGTAGCCAACGTCATCGCCGGGATGAACCTGGCCGAGGCCGACGCCTTGCGCCGCGCCATGAGCAAGCGCCGCTCGCCCGACCAGATGGCCCGAAGCATGAAAGGGTTTCTGGAAAAGGCGATTGTCAATGGGGTGGAGGCTTCCGTGGCGGAGGCGATTTGGGGGCTGATCGCCAATTTCTCCGAGTATGCCTACTGTAAGGCCCACGCGAGCACCTACGGCGAACTGGCCTACCAATGCACCTATCTGAAGGCGCATTTTCCGGCGGAATTTCTGGCAAGCGTACTCTCAAACCGGGGCGGGTTCTATCACCCCGCCGTGTATCTGGAAGAGGCCCGGCGGTGCGGCATCGAAATCCGGCCGCCCGACGTCAACAAGAGCGCCTTCACATATGCTGTCGAAGGAGAAGCCGTCCGCGTCGGGTTGGTCGAGCTCCGAGGGTTGTCGCAACATGCCGTCAAGGCCGTCATCGAGGCCCGTCAATCGTCCCCGTTCCGCACTTTCGGGGACTTGTACCGGCGCGCCCGGTTATCCCCGTCCGACGCGGAAATCCTCATCCACGCCAGCGCCTGCGACGGCTTCGGCCAGACGCGCCCTCAATTGGTCTGGGAAGCGCGCCTGTATCAACGCGCGGCGGAACACGAAGGCGCGCCGGCGTCGCAGCTTGTGTTTCATTATCCCGATGTTTCCTCGCGCGTGCCCCGCCTGCCCGATTATTCGCGCAAGAAACGGGCCGATTTGGAATGGACCACGTGCGGCCTGGCGATATCCACGCATCCTATCGAGTATTACTTGCCCGAAGTGGCGGGCCGGTTGCTCATCTTAAGCGCGGACCTCGCCCTTTACGCAGGCCGGCAAGTCACCTTAGTAGGTTGGCTGATTGCGGAGCGCCGGGTCGGATTGAAAGGGCGCGGTTGTATGAAGTTCCTCACCCTCGAAGACCCTGCCGGCGTATTCGAGGCCGTCCTGTTTCCTCGGGCGTACCAAGAATACGGTGATCTCCTGACTTCCCACGGCCCCTATTTCATCACAGGAAACGTCCAGGATGAAAACGGGTATTGTTCCTTGATCGTCGAGCGTCTCGAACGGATCGGCCATTGCAGAAAATCAACCGGCGTCTCGGAGATCACCCCCCCATTCCGATGGCTGTTTCCTGAGGATAGTCCGGACGACGTCGCCCATGTGGATTAACCCAAAATGAGAACGGCCGCAAGACGATTTCTGCGGCCGCTCGTCCGTTCACTCTATTCGAATTCGCCTTAGCGCGTCCGTCGCCAGACCGGCGGGTGATTCTCATTCGGATGTGTCACGGTGTGGAAGAGTTCCTTTTGTGAGTTGGTGACCTCCGGCAATTGCTCAAGCCGGTCGTACTCCGCCTGTTGTTCCGGTGTCAACTCCGGCGGCTCATCGGGAAGCACGTTGCACGTCAAGAAGATCAGCAGTTCCGTGGACTGTTTCCGAACCGAGTTATGCTTGAACAGGAAATTGACCACGGGCACATCGCCCAGGATCGGCACCTTCGTCACGTCGGCGTGGGTGTCATGGCCTCGCAAGCCGCCGATGAAAATGGTTTGGTTGTTCTTGGTTCGAAGCGAGGTTTCCGTCTCGCGCTTAATCTCTACCGGTACGCCACTGGCCGTAGTCTCGCCCACCGCGCTCTGCTTGGCCATCACTTTCACCAAGACATGCTCATCGTGCGTGACACGCGGCGTCACCTCGAGGATGGTGCCAACATCCTTGAAGGCGGTGCTGACCATGGGCGGGCCAGTCATAGACTGATCCCTCTTCTCATACGGAATCTCCTGCGAGATGTTGATTGTGGCCGGTTGGTTTTCCACCGTCACGATAGTTGGGTTGGCGAGTAGTCTTCCCTTGTTATCCTTAACCTGCGCGCCAATCACCCCTTTGAGGTTGATATCGCTCGAAAGAATGTCGAAAGTAAGTTGACTCGCGGTAGGTCCTGGCATAGTCGTGTCCAGGAACAGTTCTTTCAAGTTGCTGATCGTGTGGCCGCGCGTATTCACGCTCCGGACCGCGTTCAGGAGCCAGTCGACGCCTGTCTCCGAATCGTCCACCAGAACGGCATCGACAATCATCGCATCGATGCTGACCTGCTTGACTGGCATGTCGAGCTGTTTTACCAGTTCCCGAATTTGTTCCACCTTAATGGGAATGTCCGTCACGATCAGGAAACGCCCGCGATCGTCCGCCGACACCTGGCCGATATCTTCGGACACTATCCCCTTGCCCAAACTGCCGAGGAGTTCGCTCGGCGTCGCATAGTTCAGCTTGATCGCCTCCGTCACCGTAGGCAGAACCGGCTCGGCCACGTCGATTTGACGAATGACGTCCTCCAATTCCATAACCCGGTCTTCCGGGCCCGCGAGTATCAGCACGTTCATGCTCGCGTTGGCGGAGAGGGTGACCTGCTGCGATTCGGGCATCCCTACGACGATTTCCTGAAGCGTGGCCTTAACGTCGTCGACCTTCGCATTTTCGAGGGAGATAATCCGCCTTACCTGCATCGCGGAAACGACCTCCTGATAGGGGACTATCCGATATATCGCGCCTTCTTGGATGAATCCCAAGCCGTTCAATCGCAGCACGGTTTCCATCGCCTGGCGCAGTGGCACGTTGCTCAGGCGGGCCGTCACCTTGCCCTTTACATCGACCCCGGCCACCATGTTGATGTGCGCCTTATCCGCAAGCAGCCCGACTACGTGGCTCAATTCCATGTCCCGAAAATCAATGTCTACTATCTGCTCGAGCGGGTCGCCCGCCACGGTCGTGCGCGCAAACCGGGCAGGTTCCGCCTCGGCCGGCGCCGCCTCGGCCTGCGGACGGTATATCCTCGGGACTTCTTCGGCTTCCGCAACACCCACGGCCTCAGCCGCCTGAGCGACCACGAAACTCTCGTCGTCTAAGGGCGGCCGCTCAATGGTATGCCAGGCCATGTCCGCGTCTGCCTGCGGAGAGGAAACCCGTTTGCCCGGCGGCGCCGTTCGCGGCCTCTCCGACGGGACAGCGGACTCTTCTCGCCCGACCTGGCCGGCCAAGGCCGCCAAGGGGGCCAGAAGGTCGCTTTGCAGGTCCGGTTCTGCACTTTTCACCGCCTCCAGTTCGGTCGCCAGTTCGGCAATCCGCTGTTCCTCAACCGAAGGCTGCATCGGCTCGCCCGCTTGGGCGAGAGGGGATCCGTCGATTTCGCCCGCGCTGTCCGCAAGAAGAACGGACTGCGCCCGTTCAGGCGGCATGCCGTCCGTTGGAGCGGCCTGTTTTTCCTGTGAGTTCCGCACGGCGGTCTCCACACGGCTCAGCGCCGCTCCCCATCCTTCTGCAAGACGCGCCAGCCGGCTTTGTGCGCCGTGCATGCTTGACACGCCGTGGGCGGCCGCGGAAACAACCATGTCCCGCGCCCCATAGGCGGCCTTAGTTAGATCGGCGAAACTGAGGCGCATCGGTTTCCCATTGCCCTCAGCGGGTTCTATCGCGGCGGCGCCCGCGTCCCCACCCGCGTCCTGCGTCCATTCAGTCACTGTGAGCCGCTCAAGCTCTGCGGCAAGTTGGGACAGCGGCTGTTCCGGCGCCTCTTGAGACGACGCCTCGGCGCCAGACCCCGCAAGCATCAGTTCCAGCGCATTGAACCCTTCGCCCAGTGTGCTTTGGGCTGCCTGCTGACGGTCTTGGATGTCCTCAAGCAACTGCGCGCCTTCGCTGTTCGCGCGTTCAAGGGTATCCTGTTGCATTTGGAGCGTAGCCCATGCTTCGGCTTCTGTGGTCTCTTTCGCCTCGACCGCCTTTTGAAGCGTCTTCACTGCGGCCTCCATCGACTCGATGCGCCGCAGCATTATGTCCCCGTAGTAACGGCACCGCGCCCGAACGTCCTCCTGGATTCTCTCGTGTTCCACGATCAGCGAGCAGAGCGCGGTTCGCGCCCTTGTGGCCATATCAGGCCGACGTATCGCCGCGCGGGGCTCCTGGGGAGCGTTCGGAACCCGCGCCGCTTCCCCTTCCCCGTACTGGGCTTCGTGGTTTTCCAGGGCGGCCTGCCGGTTCTCAATAGCGTCTTCAGCGCGCTTTTCGGACTCCTCAAAACCGGCCATCAGCACCTGGATTCGCACCTTTCTGTCGGTCAGGTCCCGGGCCGCCTTTGTGATGGCGCCGGACAAAGCGGATTGGGTTCCGGGAAATCGGTTCGTAACCGTCAAATCGATGACAATCTGTTTCTCGTCTCTGGACACTTCGTAGACGCACGGCGCGGCGAGGTCGATGACCACGCGCGAGACAAACTGCGGCTCGATCGCGAACAAGCTGGTTCGCACTTGGCGCACAAGGGATTGGGTCTCCGGCGCCGCAATGGTTCCGGAGCGGAAGTTGATGGTGTTGTACAAATCGACCACCACTCTCCTGCCTTCGTCGAGCGCAAAAGCCTCGCACAGGGAGCGCCCCGTGGAGCGCAACGTCACCAGCGTCGCCTCCTCGGATACGCCCAGTTCAATGTCGAACAGCGCCTCCGCCCGCGAAATCGCTTTGAGCAGCGCCGGATCGATCAAGGCTTGCCCCTGCCTCTCGAGGGCCGCCTGGACCACTTGGCATTTCCGCTGCTCCACTTGGTCAGGTCCGGCCGCCGCGTCTAAGGCCGCCAAGAGCATGCATACCGCGGCCACCCAGCATATCCGGTTCATTTGGGACATGGTCTCCTACTCCTTCAGTCGGACGGGCAATTCGACATTGCCCCCTCGAAACGTTACGTAATCCGGTCCAATGGCGACCACGGTGATGTCTAGAGGAAACTTGGCACCAACAAACACGACCCTATCATCCACAACAGCGCACGGATCCGCCGGGTCCCAGACAATGCCAGAAACCACTTTCGCGCGAATCGCATCCCTGTAAGCGTCATCGCTGGCCGGACCCGACGGCATCGGCTCCGGTCCCGGTCCAGGCCCCGGTCCCTTCTTAATCTTAGTCTGTACCAAGGGTTTCATGGGGTCGCGATGAATCTGCAACGGCTTATAGTCAAAATCCAGCACTGCCACGCTGGCCTTCAACGCCTCAAGATCGGCTTCGGACATCTTGAACTCGACCTTCCCCGCAGCCGGGCCGGTTGGCTTTTTCCCGGCGGCGGGGGCCGTCCCCGCTGGCGTGCTTCCCCCCTGCGCCGAGGCGCCCTGCTGAGACGCCGCCTTGCCCTGGTCAGACGTTTTCGCCGACCGCGGCATGAACTCATAGATAATCACGGCGACCAGGACCGTCCCAACCACGGCCAACAGAATTGCCCGCTTCCTTTGCTCTGGAGTCACTTCTTCTCCCCTTCCGCGACTGGTCCGGGGGATTCTATAAAGCGATACGTACTCAACGTGAACTGCGCTTCCGACACCCCCATCTGTTGGGGACCAATTTTGAGGTCAGATACCTTGAAATACCGCTGGTACCGTTCCAGGCGATTGATAAACAAGACGATTTGGTGGAAATTACCGACCGCCTTCACCTGGTATGGAATGGTCTCCTTCCGTTGGTCCGATATTCGCGGCAAGCTCGCCAGGTTTACGCGTAGACCAATGTCCGCACCGAAGCCCTCAAACGTCTGCAATAGGGAAGGAATCTCTTGCTCCGGCGGGAGACGCACCTTGAACTCGTCCACAAGTTTTTGCATATCATCCTTCTGTTTCTGCCGTCTGGTGTGGTCCCCGTATATGTCCTTGGCCTGTTTCACTTGGTCCAGGACCTTTGCGATCTTCGCCCTAGTCTCCTCGATCTTCGTCCCGCCGGAGAACACCACGCCAAACGCGAATGCCACACCGACCGCCGCCGTGAGGGCTACTACAGCGCCGTTGATCGCCCAGTCAATGGGCAACACCTTGCCTTTCAGGAAGTCCATCATTCGGGCTCGTCTCCCGTCTATTTTGCCGTTTTTTCAGCGGTCTCTTTTTCTTTGTCCGCGTCCTTCTTATCCTTGATCAAGTATTCCAGGGTGAACGTCCGGACCCGCAACCCTTCTAAATCAGCGTAGTCCAGCTTCGGGGCTCGTAGTTCAAACTGGCTCCGAAATTCGGGGTCGTTTTGCGTGGCGAACGTTAAAGGATTGATCTGGCTATTTCCGTCTTTGTCAGGCACCACAAAACCCTTCACTTCCAGCACGGACCGCTTTACCGGCTCGCTTCTCATTTTGGGCTCTCCGGTTTTTGGGTCCTGAAACGGCACTGAGTTCTGGAACGTTCGCGTGTCCACGGCAATCCCGCTGTACCAGACGTTATCCGGAGTAAGCGTGCTCAACCGCCACAAGTGTTTGGACCAGACAATCCTGTCGCTCATAACCTCGTTGATGACCTCGGTCTTCGTCTCAAGCGCCTGTTTCTCCCGTTCAAGCTTCTTGGCGTCTTCCACCACATCGCCATACACGGCCAACGCCTTCTCCACCCGGGCCAATTCGTCTTTCCGTTCGGCCAGTTTCCCATGCAACAGCATCCACTCCGCGCCCATCCCTACGAGGGCAAGCACGACTATGGCCACGCTGATGATGTAAGGAAGCGGGGTTCGCTTTACGGGACGCATCCCCTCCGGGAGTAGATTGATATTGATCATAGTTCCGCCATCCCCCTCGCCGCGAGACCCACCGCAACCATGTATTGGGCGGGGCGTTCCCTCAAAAGCTCAACGGAGGAATTCTCGCTGAACTGCAACGCGCTCCGTAGTGGGTCCGCCGTCTCAACTTGTTCCACGCCCAACTCTTCCGCCAGCGTGTCCCGCACAACGTTCAGATGCGCCACGCCGCCACATAGAATCAACCGTTCCACAGGCCGCTCGTAGAGCTGGTGTTCATAGTAGTCGAAAGAACGCCGCACTTCCGAAATCAGCCGGCCGAAAGCCCCCCGCAACACCTCTACCAGGTCGCGGCCCTCCCCATCCGCGGCCACTTTCATCACCGGAAGCGCGCCCGGGCCCCTTTCGAGGTCGCCCATCTCTTCGGCCAACGGGTCCAGCGGCGATTCGTAGGAGCTTAAGGGGGGGGTCTCCAGCGTCTCCAATTCCTCTCCGCCGGGAGCAGGCTCCTCGGCGAGCGAGGGCGCCTCGAGTTCCCCAAAGCCGGGCTCGGTTTGGGTCTCTTCACCCAGTTGAGCCAGGGCGGCCTCGGCCTCCTCATACTCGCAGTGACGCGTCTTGGCAATGGCCTGGATGAATTCCCTCGAGCCCCAACTCACGTCTCGGATGAAGTTCGATATCCCGTCCCTCGTGAAGTGGATGCTCGACGACGTGAGTCCGATGTCGATTAGGGCCACGGACTCGTCCGGCCGAAGAAAACCGCAACTTTCCGCCGCGTCCGCCAGCGCCAATGAGTCCACCGTCAGGACACCGTACTGGACCCCGGCCGCGTCGGCAATCTGCACGCGGGACATCACGACGTCTTCCTTGGCAGCGACCAGCAACACCCGCAGCATCCGCTCTTCGCCTTCCGTAACGGTCTCCAGCGGATACGAATCCAGAAACACCTCCGAAAGGTCGTAGGGAATGTTCTGACCCGCCTCCGCCTCAATGGCGTCAGGCACCGCGCTGAGCGGCATGTCGGGAAGCCGGGGATAACGAATCACGGCGGTCTGCCCCGGCAACGCCCCCACGAGAAGCGCCTGATTCACGCTCATTCCTCGGATGGCCTCCCGGAGCGCCTCCACATGCGCAGCCACGGGGTCCATGTTCACCTGGTTTCGGTCAACGATGGCGTACCCCACCTCTTCGACGCGCAGAGCGCCCCTCACCCGGGACATTTGCACGGCCTTTACAGAATGAGTACCAATGTCAATTCCGATTGCTTTCTTGGGCTTTGTAAAGCGCAATGAAGTCACCGCTCCTTGTTAGCGGCCACATAACCCTAAGGTACACGCCGGTAAGCCGCTTCGACTGTTATCTCATGCCGCGAAACCTCTCCCAAAGGCGCCTATCCGAACGGTTTTCCGCTCAGTAACACACCTCCACAGGGCTAGGCTATCAAAAATACGCTTTTTTGTCAACACTTAATCCACGCTCCGTTCACCCTGCTATCGGTGCGCTTTGCCAGGCCTGCGCAACCACGCACGCGCAACGGGAAACGATAACATCAAGCATTTACAACTATCTATCACGTTGTGGCCTTTTCCTTTGGGCCGCTTTTCCGCACGGCGCAGGCTCAGGTATTTACTTGACAGAAATCTTTCTCTGCCATTGGCATCCATTCGGTCACTGTCTTATTTTACGCAAGATTCATCAAAATGTCAAGTGTTTATCTTTGGGCAATTACTCAAAGGAGAAGGAGTGTGTAACCAAAGGTGAATACATGAGTGCCCTGCTCCTGGTCACCATCGCGAAATACGAGCGGGAGTCTGGCCTCCGGTTTGACCCAATGCCGCGCAGTCCTGTACCGGGCCCGGGCGAAATCGTTCCTGTAGACCGCCGGCCAAAGCAGTGGTCTGTGTGGGTCCATTCTCCTTGCAATCAGGCCTCGCCGACGGAAGACTTCGACTTAGAGTTCAACGGTCTTGATTACCTGATGGCCTATTGGCTGAGGCGGTACCACGGATATGCCCAAGCGTACATGTATCCGGAGCCGTGCAGAGACGGGTCGTCCAGTGTCACAAGCGGTTCCCTGATAAACAATTCGCGAAACCACGCGCTCGCAACCGCCGAATCCAGCGTGACGTAGTTCTTGAACGTCTGAGTCGGGGGGGAGCTTTCGCGCAAAAGGCGCCAGTCCCGCCCCAGTCACGGGCGCATCCGCCAATCATCCGGAGCGCGGGTTTCCGGCGAGATGCTGGACCAGGAAAGATATGGCGCGGTCCAAGACGTCTTGGTAGTCTTCCTTTCGCGCATGAGCGAACCCGTGTCCGGCCTCGCGGAGCGTGATGAATTCATGCTCCACGCCGGCGCGGTTCAACGCGGCGTCCATCAGGACCGATTGTTCATAGGGAACATCGGTGTCCTTGTCCCCATGGGCCAGCAACGTGGGCGGATACTCGCGACTGACGTTTTGAACGGGGCAGTAGGGCTTGAATCGCTCAGGCTGAGTAAGGGGATCGAATCCCGATACCTCTTTCGGCCACAGGCCGCTCTGACGGCAGTACAAGTAGAAGTCGTGGCGCCGGTTCCCTTGCGGGTTGCCGCACGGGACGCCCTCGCCCACCGCGCTGTAGGCGGCTTCTTTGGAGACGGCGGGTTGCGAGCAATAGAACGGGTCCGGGCGGCTGTACCAATCGCCGATAAGGTCCCCGTAGCCGTAATACGACACGAGCGCCTTTGGGCGCGGGTCCACGCAGAAGCCCGTCATGAGCGTCAGATAGCCGCCCGCCGAACCGCCCTGCACGGCGATGCGCTCCGGGTCGGCCCCGAACAGCGCCGGGCCTTCTTCCCGCACCCAGCGGTAGGCGTCCTGCACGTCCTTGATGATCTCGGGCAGCTTGGTCTCCGGCGCAAGACGGTAATCGATGGAAACAACCGCGAATCCCCGATCAAGCAGCGGCTGGAACAGGTCCATCTGAATCGGATACCGGCCGCCCATGATGAGGGCGCCCCCGTGAATGGCCATGACGATGGGGCGCGGCGGCCCGACGGCCGCCGCTCGGTACACATCCGCCTTGATCCTGCAATCGCCCACGGTCTTGTACACATAGGTTTCCATGGTTTGCTCCGGCATAGACGGCGCACTTGCAGCCGCTCGTGGCAACGCGGGCAGCGCCGCGCAGGCGGCAAAGCGTCTCAGTGCGTCGCGTCGGTTCATGGGTTCCTTCCTACGCCAGGCCATTCTAAGCTGCCCGCTGTGGTGGTGCAAGGCTTCTTGCGTCTCGGCAGCCTGCGCCGTCACTATGAGCGCCGGGCCACGGCGTCGAGCATCTCGGTCAGCGTTGATTGACGCGTATCGCTGAACAGTTTATTCTGAGTTCAGGCGTCCTGAAAACGAGTATGAGGAAAAGTCCATGCAATGCTTCGCGGCGCTCGCGCTATTCGCCGTGTTCTGCATGTCCGCGGTCCAAACCGGGCCGCAGACTAAAGTGGCGTATGTGTGGACGGACAAGCCGCTGGCCCGTGTGGGCGAGCACATCGTGTTCAGTGTCTTTGTCGAGAACACCGGCGACGAAACGGCGCGCGGTGTCTGTATCACGGTGACAGCGACCGACGGCATTTCAACCGATCAACCGTCACGAACCATACCCGCGCTTGCGCCGGGCGAATACGAACGCGTGAACTGGACATTGGCGGCGGAGTCGCCGGCCGAAGTAAGCGTAGAGGTCGTCGTCCAGGCCGAAGGGTCCGACCTCAACGCTGCAACGCCCTATAAGCTGCTCGTCATCGACTCAAGGGCTCAATACAGCCGGCAGGAACTGTGCACGGACGCGACCGGCTACTGGCGATTATTGGAAAAGCCGACAACGCTGCAGGAAGGCAACACGGCGCCGCTCACGCAGATTCGCCACAAGACCTCGGCGGAAATAAAGAGGAATACGTACGGAATCTGCGCCCATCTCCCGCGCGCCAGAGACTATGAAGACCCGTTCAATCCCGTCCATCTGATTGACAACAACCCCGAGACCTGTTGGTCGAGTCAGCAGCGCCCGTCGCCTTACCCTGGCGACGCGCCATGGGCCGAGATCGACCTTGGCAGCGTCGCTGCGATTCGCGGGATCAACCTGGTTCCATACTGGCACAACACGGACTTCCCGAACGGATTCAGCGTTCACACAAGCTTTGACGGGGCGACCTGGGACATGGTCTTGCGCGTGAGGAACCATCGCATGAACGAACAGGGGCCGTTGCGGGGAGACAAGTTTGTGCAGTGCTTCCCGCTGGCGCGGTCGGTAACGGCCCGGTACGTGCGCGTTGATTTCGAACGGCTTCCGCTATCGGGCGGCAACTATGCCGAGGTCTCGCAAGGCTATAAGGCGCGCCTCTCCGGGATTGAGGTGTTGGACGATCAGGAGCGGAATGTCGCACTGAAGGACCGGGGCGCCACCGTGCGCGTCAGCGATGTATTCACGGGATGGCAGAATACGGTCAAGACCGTCAACGAGTCCTTCCATCGGATCATGGATATCGGCTTCAAGTGGGTGCGCGTGGGCCAATGGGGCGACCAGACCGAATGGGCGGCGGTGGAACGGGCGAAGGGCGTGTTTGCCCTGGACCCGGTGACAGACACCGCCGTCGACGAGTTGTGCAAGAACGGGATCACCATCTTGTATGGTCTTCAGTACGGGAACGCGCTGTACGAGGCGCCCGAAGAACCGTGGGGCGACATCGGGCCTATCTACACCGAAGGTCATCCGTTCTACAAGAATGTCGGGCCAAGAACAGAAGCGGGGCGCGAGGCATTCGTGCGCTACGTCGATTTCGTGGTGCGGAAGTACAAGGACCGCATTCAGTGGTGGGAACTCTGGAATGAGGAAAACGGATGGTATCCCGGCCAC
>Ga0315277_10010507_pt1 | contig 11719 bp, 7 predicted proteins | sample YL17G05_15_MG_FD_203695 | JGI IMG/M metagenome (GOLD analysis project Ga0315277, IMG submission 203695) | Sediment microbial communities from Yellowstone Lake, YNP, Wyoming, USA - YL17G05_15 | ecosystem: Environmental > Aquatic > Freshwater > Lake > Sediment | place: USA: Wyoming | collected...
CCTCAGGTCTTTGTACTCGCCTGTGCCCTGATGCCATGCATTTGACGTTCGAGCACCTTCCCGCTCCTCGTACGATTCGCCATGACCGAACACGTACCCTCGCGCTTGAAGCCCCCGAACGCCGGTAACTTTCTGACACCTATAGACCGCATCGAACACCGCTTCGACATGTTTCCGAACGGCTTCGGCATCCTCTTTTGTGCCAGTCTTTTTGACGAACAGGTAGCGATAACATTGTCCTGCGAGATAGTTCGATGTCCAGCACACAGAATGCGCTATGTTCGCGTCACCCTGTGTCGTAAAGTCTGCAGGCAACTGGACGATGGATGGATACAGCCCGTTTATCCAGTGGTGCTCGAGGATGTTCTTCTCGAATATCTCCGACTTCTTCTCGAGTGGCACTTTCCAGACATCTTTGTCTGCAAACGCCCCCCCAGACATCACAAGCGCCAGGACAACACTAACACTTAGCACGATCGCTCTGTTCCGGTTCATGACTCCCCTCCTCTCCTATGCACCATGCCCTTTGTTATAGGACGCCGCTACAATTTCAGCCCCGACGTGAGTATGGTAGCTTATTGCATGTGATACGTCAATGAGGGACGCTTGTTACCTCAAGCGTAGCCGCGAAGACGGTGTTCGGTTCTCAAAGGCTCAGAGTGATCGTCATTCGTCTGGAATACACAAGAAAGGAGGAAGCCGCCGCAAGCGCGACTGCTTCCTCCACTTTCGAAATATCGCCTTATCCACCGAGCTTGTACTCAGTCTTGCCGCATTTCCCGACCGGTCCAAGAATACGCCCGTTCGGGTACACCGGGTTGTCTACCGGGTCGGTCATCCCAACGACCGCGGCATAGTACGGTGTCATCGGGAACTTACCGGGATACCGTATGAACTCGACGTGTCCGTCCATGTACAGGACGTTGCCGCCGCCCGGCACGTGGCTGAACTCAGCGACGCCGCTCGATGGTGAATCGAGCAGGACAGCGATCTCGGTTTGCGCCTTTGCGCTCCCAGCAGGATTGTTAATATCCGTGATCAGGAACCGTTCGATCCCTTCCCGGAGCCGATACAGCGTGTTGCCGCCACCGTTGCCAGCGTTGTTGCACGTGCTTCCCGGGGATATACCTTGCGCAACCAACGGGGCGAGACCCTGGATGCTGACATCCTGATCGTATTCCGTGTACGGGAAAGCAATGGTCGCATACCTTAATAGTCCGCACCCTATCTGGAGATCGTTCTCGAGCATCCAGCCGAAATAGACATAGCTCACAGTTGCTAGACATCCGGGGTCGTACGATCCAGCATTAGGCGGAATCGTTCTCTTGAACGTTTCCGGATTTCTCTCAGGGTCGGACGGACAGACAAACACAGCCAGATCGCTCATGTACTCCGGATAGACCGCATCGCCGTCCAGTATGAAGTTGCTCGCGAGCCGCACTCCTGCCAGACCCGGGTCAACAGTTGCATTCTGCCAGCCAACATCCATTTGCGGGAACTTCCCGTTCCATTCGTTCGCGTACATCTTGAGCGACAAACCAATCTGCTTCAGATTGTTTGCGCAACTGGCGCGTCGAGCCGCTTCCCTCGCGCGGGCTAGCGCAGGTAGCAGGATCGCTGCCAGAATGCCAATGATCGCGATAACCACCAACAACTCTATCAGCGTGAACCCCTTTTTCTTAGTCATCGAATCTGTCTCCTTCTCTAGAAAGTTCAATGCTCCGCTGTCGAAACCGCGTCAGTATTTGCTGTATCAAAAGATATACGACCACCTCCTTTGCATCAATGAGAGTTGCACCCCTGAACTTTTCAGACGACCCCGACCTTCTGGTGTATATTTTTATCATACTCTTGAAATTTTGTCAAGAAAAATCTTGAACAATCGCGTTTTTCGAGGTCAATGGACCTGTTGCGGGCAACTGCAGAGAGAGTGTCTCAAAACGCGTTTTCAGGATGGTCAAAGATAGATCTAGATTGCCGCGCTCCCTTCGGTCGCTCGCAATGACGAGCGTACGGTAAGGTGCAGGCGCAGCAAGGTTTAGGCGCAACGTCCCTTCATGGCGTCATTGCGAGGAGTCCGCGGCGGCGGACGACGAAGCAACCTGGTTTCGGTATCGCGCCGAGTTTTGAGACAGCCTCCGCACTCGGTTATGCGGATGCGAGCGCCGGTGAGAGGTGTGTCCGTTGTCATGGTGGGAAATTTTCCCCCAGCCTGAATAAGACCACTCGGGCAAACGCAAAGACCGCGCGGCTCACTGATACCTATTTGAGTATCGTCATTACATCTTTGTGGAACTTGTGATTAGGGTTCTCGATGATGTCTTTGTACTTCTTTCTGAAGTCGCCAAGCATGCCGGCCTGTCCGAGACCGAAACCGACAAGGTCAAGCACGTCGTCATCTCGCTTTATGTTGCTCAGAAAGAAGTCGAGGTCTTCCAGCCCAATAACCGCGAGACTGGCTGAGAGCGACTCAGCAGGACCTCCATCAACATACGGCTGCATGGCAACTATCGCCTGCAAGAGAACGGGGTTCTTCGTTTCCTTGACCAGCTCCGTGATGCACTCCAACAGCATCTCGTAGTTAGTTTCCCAGTAGTTCCAGTAGTCATCGCTCGTCCTGACTACTCTGTCCTTTTCCGTCATCTGGAAAGCTCGTTTCAATATTTGCACGTTGCGCTCGATGTCCGCCCCGAACATCCTCAGTTTTACATAAGCAAGAAGCCCCTGGAAATACATGTCATACCTACTGTAGTCTAAGCGCTTGATCCGCTCTTTCGCTTTCTGAGACAGTGAGCCGCGAAAACGAACCAGGTACTCCGAGACTGATGCCATTGTACACGGATACTTCGAGATTAGACGGAGAACATCGTCCTCGTTCGCCATGGTGTTGACTTGCGCCAAGTATCCCGCTGCGAACCACAGTTCAATCAGATACCAGTTCGTCAGGTCTGAATCCGCGACCCGGAACCCCGTTGTTGTGAACTTGTAATCTCGTTTGGGATCTTTCGGTGGTCTCGTGAAAACGTCGCACATGAACTTGCGCATTACGGGGTCGTCTATGTCGGCAATATCGTCCAGCAACTCGTACTTCTCCCACGAGATCGGCAGATCATGGTATTTCTTGATCAAATTCTGGGTTCCAGTTTCATCAGCGGAGGTGACCGTGGTCGCAAGGGTCTTGTTGCCGGGGGTGTTACAACCGCAGAGAACGTTGACGAGGACGACCATTAGCGCGAGTAACACTACATATGGTTTCATGGCTCCTCCGTCCCGTTCGGTACAGCCAGGAAACGCAGAACGACCTTGTGCGGTGTCACACCTCTTGTCGGGAATCATGACACGGCGCTGCGTTACGCGGCGGCTCTTCTATAGCCTCTTCGGCTGCGCGTTTACACCGTCTCCGGAACGACAAACGGTTCCCGATAGACGCGAGTTAGATAGGTGTTCGCTTCATCGTCGTTCACGAACCGTTCGGTTTTCGGGTCGAAGATAAGCTTTCGCCCGAGCCGGTACGATACGTTACCCATATGGCACAGAGCAGACGACAGATGCCCTTCGAACACGTCGGCAGTCAGGTCCTCGCGTTTTCTCGACCGTACGGCTTTCAGGAAGTTGGCGATATGGACATCTCCCTCCAGGGCGCCCTGACTCGGTTCAGGTTCCTTCTTGTCCCCGCGGAATATCCGGTAGCTGCTTCCATCAATCACCATGTACCCGTCAGAGCCGTAGAAGAGGTTCCCGACACGGACGCCCGATTCATCGTTGGTCCACCTGCCGCGCACCTCAAACACGAGCTGGACACCGTCATCGTATTCGAATGTGGTAACTTGAGTGTTCGGCGTTTCACCTTGGTCTTTGTACCCAAACCGACCACCAACTCCGTTGACTTTTATCGGAAGCCCCTTGTTGAGACCCCACCGGGCTATATCCATCTGATGGATACCCTGGTTGCCCATATCGGTTGTGCCATAATCCCAGAACCAGTGCCAGTTGTAATGGAACCGGTTTTCGTTGAACGGTCGTTTTGGTGCGGCTCCGAGCCAGAGGTCATAATGAACGTAAGGGGGCGTCTCGGCATCCGGTTTGAACCCGATAGAGTCGCGCTGCTTATAACAGAGAGCGCGTGCCATGTAGACTTCGCCGATCGCACCTTGATGAAGCAGTTCCATAGCTTTTCGGACACCGCCGTTCGACCGGTTCTGGGTGCCGGTCTGGACAATCCGGTTGTATTTGCGAGACGCCTCGATCATCTTGCGCCCTTCGCTGACGTTGTGAGATACGGGCTTCTCCACGTACACGTCTTTGCCTGCCTGGCATGCCCAGATCGTCACGAGCGCATGCCAGTGGTCAGGGGTAGCTGTGGTGATAGCGTCTATCGAGTCGTTATCGAGCAGACGGCGGACATCGGTCTCTGCGATAGGCGCTTTGCCGGTTTTCTCCCCGATCTCTTTGACCTTTGCCATGAGCACACGCTCGTCAACATCGCACAGTCCGGCAATCTCGACGTTCAAATTCTGCTGCAAACCGAGCAACTGGTTGATATGGCTGCTGCCCTGTCCGCGAAACCCGACGACCGCCACGCGGAGCCTCTCGTTAGCCCCAACAACGCGACTGGGTTGCGGTTGTGGAGCCGTCGCGGTGGTCGCACAACCAGTGAGAGTGGCAGCACTCGCTACGGCAGCACCTGCTGAAGTCCTGATAAACCTGCGTCGTCCGATCCTATTCATGGTGACCTCCCTTGCAGTTCCCCTCTTCTGCGCTCCCCGCATAATGACACCTATCGTGCCTCTGCTATACTAACTCTTTCGCCTTTAAGATGCAACCACCTGTGTGTCCTCGTCTCGGCGTCACTTGATGATTGTCGGCGTTGTATCGGATCCGGTCTTCCTGACATTATCACCCACCTGAACCCGGTCGTAAAAGCTCTTCGTCACTTCCATCACCACTTCGCCCCCCTGGTTTGTTCTGACGCGGATGAAGTAAAAACTCTCTTGCCGTGACGATTGTCCGGTCAGGACGCGCAGCCCCTGCGCGAGCGGTTTATCCCCTGCCTCAGTACCAGCGGCGCGTTCAAACTTGTCCATGACAATACCGGTGACCGTGCGTCCTGACGTGTCGCCTCCGTGCCAGTAATAATAGGCGACTCCCGCAAACACTATGATTATGAGAACCATCATGACAGGGACTACGTTGGATTGCATCGTGCACCTGCTAAAGTCATCTGGGACCCGAGACCTCTCGCGTGCAGTTGATCGCACCCGTTATCTCGTGTAACCTTGTCCATATTATAGAAGGGATACCCGCCTCCGTCAATCATGGTATGATAACAAGTGCGGGTCAGCCGGATCGCGGAAAGGAAAGGAGAAGATGTATGCCAGCGATTCAGAGGGTCGGTGCAACGTCTGCGTGCTTCCTGACAGCACTGATACTGTGCATTACCTGTGAATCTGCGCATGGTGACGAGGAGGACAGCGCCGTGGTCTTCTACAGCTATAGCGAGATCGCGAACCTCACAAAAGAAGGAATAAAGATCCCGAAATCCGGCACCTATGCCGTATGGGTCTGGGCACCTGAAGATAGCTTTTCGCAGGTGCGCATTGGCAGCAAGGACTTTTCGCCAGTCAAGCAGAAAAAACCGCAACCCGGATTTTTCTGGACAAAGCTCGGTACGGTCAGGTTGGATTCGGATAACCCGGTCGAGATAACGATCCGCAGCGCGATGGCTCCCGCTGCCGTCGGTTACATTGCGCTCGTTTTGAATCCCAAGTTCGAGCCAGCACGGAGTTTCGAGGTGAGCCGCGTGTTCACTGACAATCCGGGACCTGCGCACGATCGCAGACTCACTGAGGTTCGTCACACAGACTCCTTTTTCACCGTACCGCAATACCGCAGTGAAGACGAATGGATTCGCCACGCTGAACAGCTCCGAAGACAGATTCTTGTCGCGGCTGGACTTCTACCCATGCCAGACAAATGCCCGCTCAACCCCCAGATTTTTGGCAGGATAGACCGCGGCGATTATACCGTTGAGAAGGTCTATTTTGAGAGTTATCCCGGGTTCTACGTCACGGGTAACCTGTACCGACCCGCCGGCAAACGAGGACTGTTCCCGGGTGTTGCGTGCCCGCACGGCCACTGGGAGCATGGTCGGTTGGAAAACGCGGAAGCAGGATCGGTTCCGGGTCGGTGTATCAACTTTGCGCGGCAGGGTTACGTGGTCTTCTCGTACGACATGATAGGATACAACGATAGCAAACAGGTCGAACACAACTTTCGCGGCACGCGGGAGACGATGTGGGCGATTTATCCACTTGGACTCCAGTTGTGGAATAGCATCCGGGTACTGGATTTTCTCTCGTCATTACCCGACGTCGATCCGGAACGTCTGGGATGCACGGGAGCTTCCGGAGGCGGCACACAGACGTTCCTGCTTGCGGCAGTTGACGACAGGGTCAAAGTCGCGGCTCCTGTCAACATGATTTCTGCTCATTTCCAGGGAGGCTGCTGGTGCGAGAACGCGCCTGGGCTGAGGTTCAACACGAACAACATGGAATTCGGCGCGATGATGGCGCCTCGACCGCTTCTGATGGTTTCAGCGACAGGCGATTGGACGGATGAGACACCTCGTGTCGAATATCCCGCCACAAAGAGCATGTACGAATTGTTTGGAGCAGGGGACAGGGTTCATTATGTCCAGATTAACGCGGGTCACAACTATAACAAAGCGAGCCGTGAAGCCGTCTATGCGTGGTTCGCCAAATGGTTGTTGGGAAGACTTGATGCAACGGAGGTACAAGAACAGCCCTTTACGGTCGAGAAAGACGACGACTTGCTCGTCTTTGCACGGGACGAACGTCCTAAGAACGCGCTGAATTATGAGGGATTAGCAAATCAGCTCATAGCGCACGACAAACAGCTTTTGGATCGACGAGAACCCACCGATCAGGTGAGCCTTGACCGGTTCCGGGACGAGATGGGTCCGATATTCAAGACTGTGCTCGCGGTTGAATCGCCGGAACCTAACGACCTTATGGTCGAACGAACAGGTCGAACGAAACGACAGGATTATTGGGTCGAACGGCTCATTATCGGGCGGAAATGTCATGGCGATCAGATCCCTGCGATCATGTTCATACCAGCACCGCCTCGTGCAAAATTCCCCGCAACGCTGATCGTGCATTCTGAGGGGAAAGCTGTGCTGGTAGATATGGATCGAGGCGAACCCGGACCGTTGGTTTCCGGTTTGCTCAAACGCGGTCAAGCGGTAATGGCGATAGATCCGTTCCTCACCGGCGAGTACAACTCGCCGTTCGAACTGGCGCGTAGAGAGCGTAAAGGCAACTACTTCACGACGTTCAACCCAACCGACGATGCGTTACGAATTCAGGACGTTTTGACAGCAGTAGCTTACCTGCAAAGTCGGTGGGACGTCGAGCGGGTTAACCTGGTTGGGATAGCTGATGCCGGCATATGGTGTCTGCTTGCAGGGGGCTTCGCCGATAACGTCGGACGGACTGCAATTGACCTCGCCACGTTTGACCCTGAAGATGACAGCGCATGGGAAAAACGGGCGTTTGTGCCGGGAATCCGTCGGGTGGGTGGGCTGCAAACCGCAGCCTCGCTGACTGCTCCTGAACCGCTGTACCTGTATAACGCTCATGAGAACTTTGATGTCGCATCCATCAAGGAACCGTACCGGGCAGCAGGACACGAGCAGAATCTAGAAGTGCGAACGTCCCAACCAAGTGATGAAGAGCTTGCGGAGTGGTTGGCTCGCTGACAGCGTGGTTCGCAGGAGACTGAGAGCTATCTGATGTGCTTCAATACTTTCAAGGGTACTGCGACCGTGGGTCGTCAGGGGAGCCGCTAACGAAGAGGTAACGTTCCCTCGATCGAGTTCGTGAACGACATGAAACTATTGCGCGCAGTTTTTATACCGGTTCTGGCGATTGGTGCAGGGCTTGGCATCGGCGCAATCATCGTGAAGATGGTTGGAGAAAGCCCTGGTGAGATGTATCGGTTGCTGTTCACCGGCGCGTTCGGATCGCTCAACGGCATCGCGTATACCCTCTTTTATGCCACGCCGCTCATCTTCACCGGACTGGCTGTCGCGGTGGCGTTCCGGGGCGGGCTGTTCAATATCGGAGCGGAAGGGCAACTGACTCTCGCCGCGTTTGTGGCAGCGTGGGCTGGTATCAATCTCTCCTTTCTCCCGCCACTCATTCTCGTGCCGACCTGCATATGCGTCGCTGTAGCTGTTGGCGCAATCTGGGCGGCAATACCGGGCTTTCTCAAGGTACGGTTCGGCGTCCACGAGGTGATTAACACAATCATGATGAATTTTGTGGCGGTCGGTCTTGCGAATTTCCTGGTAACGGGCCCTTTCCGGGCGCCCGGCGACCAGATACCCGAAACAACCCTTATCGGCAACGCGGCGCATATCCCGAGAGCAGGAGCTCTCTTATCTCCTGTCGGGCTGGACATGCCCTCGTACGTTCCGCTGAACGTGTCGTTTCTGATGGGGATAGTCGCTTGCATCCTGATCCATCTGTTCCTGTTTCGTACCACGTGGGGGTTCGAGATGCGAGCTGTAGGGCTCAATCCGAAAGCCGCTGAGGCTGCCGGAATTAACGTTGCAAAGAACATCGTTCTGGCAATGGCGATAAGCGGCGCACTCGCCGGGCTGGTCGGTGTCAACGACGTTATGGGATACGAGTACCGATACCGGGACGGTTTTTCGCCCGGATACGGCTTTCTCGGAATCGCCGTCGCGCTCTTGGGACGAAACCATCCGTTTGGTGTGTTGTGCACCGCGATACTGTTCGGAGCGCTCGTACGCGGCGGCTTGACGGTTGATATGCTCATGGAACGAATCTCAAAAGATATCGTGTACCTTATCCAGGGCGTAATAATTGTGGCGGTAGCAAGTGCCGGCGCAGGTGCCCGGCGGTGGAAAACGAGAGCTCTGCGCGAGAGGGCTACATAAACATGCCTCCTATACTGGCATATCGAGAGCGTCAACCATGGACAGAGAACTGATCTCGTCAGGCATTCGTCTCGCAACGCCGCTCACACTCGCGGCTATAGGAGGGCTGTTTTCCGAACGGAGCGGCATCGTGAACATCGCTCTCGAAGGGCTTATGCTTTTCGGAGCGTTTGCAGCGGCGACAGCCACGCTATATTCAGGCAGCCCGTGGGTTGGCGTGTTGGCAGCAGCGGTTGCGGGAGCAGTTGTCGCTCATGTCCACGGGCTCGTATGCGTTAAGTTCAAAGGGGACCATATCGTAAGCGGCGTTGCGATAAACATTCTCGCAATGGGCGCGCCACCGTTCATCGCGGGAGCGCTTTTCGGGACAACTGGTTCGACTCCGGACGTTGCGCGGTCGCTAGGCACATGGAACCTCGGTCGGATTGGCGCTTCTTCAACCGGCTATTCGCCTCTCGTCTACATGTCGTGGTTAGCGGTTCCGTTTGCGTACGTGCTCGTGTTCCGCACCCGATTCGGGTTGCGGCTGCGCGCAGCGGGTGAAAATCCGTGGGCTGCCGAGGCTGCGGGCGTGAATATAGCGCGGGTGCGTTATGCTGCGGTCATCTTGAGCGGCATTTTTGCCGGGCTCGGCGGCGCGTTTCTATCCATCGGATATGGGACGTCGTTCGTGAGAAACATGACGGCAGGAAGAGGGTTTTTAGCGCTTGCGGCTCTTATATTCGGCAAGTGGACGCCGATCGGCGCATTTGCGGGATGCCTGCTATTCGGATTTGCTGATGCATTCCAGATGCGACTGCAGGGGGTCGCGAAGATACCGCCTCAGTTTGTTCAAATGATACCGTACGTCGTTACCATACTTGTCCTGATAGGTGTCGTGGGGCGAGCAAGGCCGCCTGCAGCGCTCGGCAAGGTGTACGATAGGGAACAATCGTCAGGCGCAGAGTAGGACTCGGAGTTCGCGTACGAGGAGTTGCCTAAGACGGATCGTAAGAAAGAACTGCTATAATCTATGAACCGTTTGAGAACCATCATAGCAAAATGCAGGACTAAAGAGTATCTCTGCGTATCATTGGTGCTCCTGATCCTGCTGTGCGGCTATTTCTGGAAACTGGCGTTTCTTGGACACTGTTTCACGGCTGCCGACATCCTGTTCATGGTTGACCCGTGGAAAACGTACAAACCGCCGGGTCTTGACGCGCCTCAAAACAAGCTTCACGGAGACGAGGTTACTGCCTTTTATCCGTGGCGAACGCTCACGGTCGAGATGGTACGCAAAGGACAGGTACCGTTATGGAACCCGTACGTCCTGTTGGGTGCTCCCCATTTGGCGAATTATCAGACAACGATTTTCGACCCGCTCAACGCTATCTCGTATGTTCTCCCGCTCAAAATGGCGCTGAACGTAACCGCGGTATTGAAACTGTTCCTTTGCGGGTTAGCCGCGTACGGTTTCGCTCGAACCATTGGCATAGGACGGGGACCTGCAACGTTCTGTGCAGTAACCTATGCGTTCTGCGGGTATAACATTTCGTGGCTGAAATGGCCCCTGGTGTCAGCAATGGTCTGGTTGCCGGTCATCCTCATTTGTGTGGAAAAGATCATCTCGTCTAAGAGAACTGGGTGGACATTGCTCCTGAGCATCGTTATAGGAATGCTCTTTTTCTCAGGTCATCCTGAGTCCATTTTCACGATACTGGTCGGCGTGGCACTATACACGGTGATTAGAGCCGCGCAGTCAGCGTGGCATGAACGGAAGCCTGTCGATGGAGTCAACACTGCCTTATGTGTCGCTGCAGCAACATGTATCGGCGCCTGCATAGCCGCAGTTCAGCTCATCCCGTTTGCTGAGTTTCTCCGGAACAGTTGGACTGTGTACGACAGAGCAAAGCAGAGCGGCGCGGTCTCGGGTTGTGTGTTCCCTATGCTCCTCTCGTTTTTCGTCCCGTGGTTTTTCGGGGATTCAGCTCACAGAAACTACTGGGGGTTCAGAAACTCAAACATAGATGCATCCCTTTATAACGGCATTGCAGCGCTGATGCTCGCCGCAGTCGCTGTCGTGATGTTGAGAAGAGCAAACGCGAAAGCAAAAGGTCCGGCGGTAGCGCTCGCGGTAACGTCGCTCCTGTGTACGGCGTTCGCATTCGAGATGTATGGGTTTTCATGGGTGGTTGGGCTACCAATGTTCGACCAGCTCCGGTTCGAGTACTTCGTCGCATTCAATTGCATAGCTATCCCAACGCTCGGCGCTATGGGTTTAGAGCTTTTCAGCACAAGTGAGCGGCGCGACCGGAGAAACGGGTTGATCGGCGTCGTCCTGCTGTTCGTTCTGGCACTGAGCCTTTATGTTAGTCAGTTCCAGTCGGGCAAAGGAATCATCAAGACGCTGCACATGGAACAATATGAGGTTCTTCAGATTGGCAAGTTCCTAGCGTGGAGCATTGGAACAGTGCTTCTGCTAACACTGTTCCACGTGCGCCGTTTTTCCGCGTGGATACTGAGCGCTGGGTTCGCTTGCATCACCATCGCTGACTTGTTCTCGTTCGGAATCTGGTACAACCCGACGCTAGACTCGCGATACGTGTTCCCCGATACGCGCTTGTTCCAGCGCCTCCGGGAGGACAGATCGCTCTACCGTGTCACGTGTACTGCGTCAGCTATACCGAGTTCCACTCTTATGGTGTACCGGATACCGGACGAATGGGGGTATGATGGAATATACTATTACCGGTC
>Ga0315277_10010510_pt1 | contig 11716 bp, 6 predicted proteins | sample YL17G05_15_MG_FD_203695 | JGI IMG/M metagenome (GOLD analysis project Ga0315277, IMG submission 203695) | Sediment microbial communities from Yellowstone Lake, YNP, Wyoming, USA - YL17G05_15 | ecosystem: Environmental > Aquatic > Freshwater > Lake > Sediment | place: USA: Wyoming | collected...
GCTCCCCATTCAGCATCCGCCGCTCCACCGCCGCGTAGATGCCCTCGATCGGATCGCTGGTCTCTACCGGCGCGTCCGAGCCAAAGGCGAGGGTGACCCCCGCCCGCGCCAGGCTGGCGACAGGATATGCCCACCTGCTCCGGCGGCCCCAGTACCGTTCCGCAGGCAGGATGTCGCCCAGAATGTGGCACGGCTGCATCGAGGCGATCACACCAAGCCGCGCGAACCTCGGGATGTCCTTCGGCCGCAATATCTGCGCGTGCTCGATTCGATGTTGTAGGGCGGGCGTGCCCACGCCCGCCGTTCTCTCCCCCACCTCCTCAACCGCATCCAACGCCTCCGCGTTCGCCCGATCGCCGATCGCGTGAATGGCGCACGCCAAGCCCGCCTCCGTCGCCCGGCCGACGACCTCGCGAAGCTCCTTGCCATGGAGGATAGGCACCCCGCAGTCGCCATTGCTGCTCTGATACGGCCGCCACATCCACGCAGTCTGGCTGCCGAGGGCGCCGTCCACGAACAGCTTGATCCCCCCTATGCGAATCCATTCGTCTCCGAGCCCGCTGCGAACGCCGGCCGCGATCAGATCGTCGAGCGCAGCAACCGCACGGTACAGCGTCAGGCGCAGGTCCAGCCCACCGCGCCGACGCACCTCCTGGGCCAGCGGGAATGTCTCCTCCTCTCCCATCACATGCGCGGAAGTGACGCCCTGGCGCAGCAGGAACCTGAGCGCCTGCCGCAGTTCGCGGACACCGACCTGTGGCTGCCGGTACGCGGGACAGGCGCGCACCAGGCCCCCCGCCGCCTCATGCAGGACGCCGGTCGGTCGGCCCTTCGCATCTCGCCTGATCACGCCTCCAGCCGGCGCCTTCGTGCGTGGGGTGACCCCGCACACCTTCAGGGCAAGCGAGTTCACCCATACCGAGTGGCCGTCGCGTGACCGGAGGGCAACCGGGTGATCGGGCGCCGCCCGATCGAGGTCATGCCGGGTGGGGAACTCATCCCCCCACACGTTCTTGTCGAACCCGGCGCCGGTGATCCAAGCCCCCTTCGGTGTGGTGCGGGCCCGCGCCGCCACCTTCCGCAAGGCCTCCGCCAGCGACCGAACGCCGATCAAGTCAACGTGCACGAACCGGCGCGCCAGCGAGGCGAGGTGGAGGTGGCTGTCCGTGAACCCCGGCACCACCAGGCGGCCGCGGAGGTCGTAGACGCGGGTGCGGGGGCCGCGCAGAGAGAGGATATCCTCATCGCTTCCGACCGCGATGACGCGGTCGCCGAGGATGGCGAGAGCGGACACCGCTCGCCCGGACATGGTGAGGATGCGGCCGTTCAGGAGGATGGCGTTGGCTTGGGGCATTGGGGGGCCTGTTGCTCAGTACGAATCCGGTTCCAGCAGTTCGCCGTCCCTGGTCACTGCATAGATGGTCAGGGTAGAGTCCACTCGATCCACCGCGTACAGGATGCAGAAGCGGCCGTCGTCGAGGCGGAACCAGTTCGGCTTTCCCGGCAGCGACCTCGATCCGGGAGGTTGCGGGTCCTCAACTAAAGACAGGATCGCCCTGACCACACGCAGACGTTCAGACTCGGGGAGCGACCGCAGCCCTTGCGGCACCCGCAAGTCCCAGCGAAGCTCAAGCGGCATCGGAAGCCGTCCCCGGCGGGTGTCCTAGGGTCTCGGGCAGATATCGCATCATCGCGCGCGCAGCTTGACCTTCGTGGTGCCCGGCGATGTCGCGATGGCGCGCTCCAGTAGCTCGACCGCGTACCGGTCCTCCAACGCGGTGGACCGTTCCAGGTCCTCCATGCTGACGATCGCGGCGATGGGCCGTCCATGCTTGGTGACGACAATCGTCTCGCGCGCGTAGCCTGCGCGGGCGCATAGATCGGAGAACCCTCTCTTCGCCTCCGCGATGGGAACGATGAGAGAAGCCAGTTTCATCGCTCTCCCGCCTTCTCGCCGCATATCGCGGTTCGGCTTCGGCGCATTTTCCGCTCTGCGTCGCATCGCTCTCATTGACCTCACCTCACCAGGAGATTATAGCAGAAATACGATTATGGTCAATAGGCTCATATTAGCCATATTGGCCCCAGGCGCGGCGGGGAGTGTTGGTGAGGGGGGTGCTGGCGTGGCACATTGGGGACCCGCCATGGGCGGGCGACCGCAGGTTGGCAACCTGCGCCAGGGAAAGGCGGCGGGCCCTTCGACTCCGCTCAGGGTAAACTCCGGAGTGCCCGCCCTACAAGAGGGCGCACGCAGTGCGCCCCTACGCGTGCGCGACCTGCTTGCGCCTCCCTCTCGCCTTGCGAACGGTGGTCTTCGCCCTAGCGCCCCCGTCGAGGATGCGCCGCAGCACCTTCCCCGTGTAGGACTTCGGCGAAGCCGACACTTGCTCCGGCGTTCCTTCGGCGACGATGTAGCCGCCCTCGTCCCCGCCCTCCGGGCCGAGGTCAATGATGTAGTCGGCGCACTTGATCACCTCGGGGTTGTGCTCGATCACCAGCACCGTGTTGCCGGCCGCGGTGAGGCGGTGGAGCACGTCGAGAAGCTTCTGGATGTCCGCGAAGTGCAGCCCCGTCGTCGGCTCGTCGAGCAGGTACAGCGTGCGGCCTGTGTCGCGGCGCGAAAGCTCGGACGCCAGCTTCACCCGCTGCGCCTCTCCGCCCGAAAGCGTGGTGGCAGGCTGGCCGAGCTTGATGTAATCCAGACCGACATCGTGAATCGTCTTCAGCTTGCCGGCAATCCCGGGGATGTTGCGGAAGAAATCCACCGCCTCCTCGACAGTCATGTTCAGCACATCCGCGATGGTGCGCCCTTTGTAGTGCACCTCCAGGGTCTCCCGGTTGTACCGCGCCCCGCGGCACACCTCGCACGGCACATACACATCCGGCAGGAAGTGCATCTCGATCTTGATGATCCCGTCCCCCCGGCACGCCTCGCACCGCCCGCCCCGCACGTTGAAGGAGAACCGGCCGGGCTTGTACCCGCGCATCCTCGCCTCGGGAGTCTGGGCGAAGAGCCCGCGAATCCTGTCGAACACCCCCGTGTAGGTGGCCGGATTGGAGCGGGGCGTGCGCCCGATCGGGGACTGGTCAATGGCGATCACCTTGTCAATGTGCTCGACGCCCTCGATAGCGTCGTGCTCTCCCCACATTGTCCGCGCCCCATGCAGCGTGTGCGCCAGCCGCCGGTGCAGTATCTCCTCCATCAGCGTGGACTTGCCCGACCCCGACACCCCCGTCAGGCAGGTGAACACCCCCAGCGGAAGGCGCACGTCAATGTCCTTCAGGTTGTGGTGCCGCGCCCCCCGGACAGTGACGAAGTGCCCGTTGTTCTGCCTGCGCGGCGGGATGGGGATCTTCCGGCGGCCCGTCAGATAGTCGCCGGTGATGGAGCGCGGGTTGCCGCACACCTCCTCCAGCGCGCCCTCCGCCACCACCTCACCCCCATGCTCGCCCGCGCCCGGACCGATGTCAATGATCCAGTCCGCGGTGCGGATGGTCTCCTCATCGTGCTCCACCACGATGATGGTGTTGCCGAGGTCGCGGAGCTCCTCCAGAGTGTTCAGCAGCCGCCGGTTGTCCCTGGCGTGCAGGCCGATGCTGGGCTCGTCCAGGATGTAGAGCACGCCCATCAGGCCCGATCCGATCTGGGTGGCCAGCCGGATGCGCTGCCCCTCCCCGCCTGCGAGGGTGGCCGCGGCGCGGTCCAGAGTCAGATAGTCGAGCCCCACATTGATGAGGAATCCAACCCGAGTGCGGATCTCCTTCAGCACCTGCCGCGCGATCTGCTGATCCTTCGCGCTCAGCGGCAGGTCGCTGAAGAACTCCATCGCTCTGCGGATGGAGAGCGCGCTCACCTCCGCGATGTTCCTGTCGCCCACAGTGACCGCCAGGCTCTCGGGCTTCAACCGCGCGCCCTTGCAGGCGGGGCACGGCTTCACCGCGGTGAAGGCGTTCAGGTAATCGCGCTGGCTGTCGGAGTCGCCATCCTCGTAAGCCTGCTGGAGATAGTAGAGGATGCCGCGGAAGTGGGTGTCCACCACGCGCAGCCGCCCACCCGCGCCCCGGAACCGCACCCGCACCGTCCGCTCGGAGCCGTGCAGCAGGACGTTCAGCTTCTCCTTCGACAGCCGCTTGACCGGCCTGTCGCAGTCAATATCGTGCTCCTCGCACACCGCCCGAAGAAGCGCCCGATGGTAGTGCGAGCTAAGGCTGCGCCAGGGAAGAATCGCCCCCTCGTTGACGGTGAGCCTCCGGTCAGGGATCACCAGGGACTCGTCCAGCTCGTTGCTGGTACCCAGCCCCGTGCATTCGGGGCAGGCGCCATAGGGGGTGTTGAACGAGAACAAGCGCGGCTGCAGCTCCTCGAAGCTCCGCTGGCAGTGGCCACAGGCGAACCGTTCGCTGAACTGCATCTCCTCCCCCTCCGCCACCTGCACCATCGCCACCCCGTTGCCGACGCGGAGCGCCAGCTCCATGGAATCGGCCAGGCGCTTGCGGGCGCCGGGCCGCACCGTGATCCGATCCACCACGATGTCAATGTTGTGCTGCTTGTAGCGGGCGAGCTTTAGCTCCCTGGCCTCGGGCAGCTCCAGCACCTTGCCGTCCACTCTCACCCGCGCAAAGCCCTGGCGCTGGATGTCCTCGAAGATCTGCCGATACTCCCCCTTGCGCCCGCTCACCACCGGCCCGAGGATGATGATGCGCGTGTCCTCCGGGAGCTTCAGGATCTGGTCCACGATCTGCTCGGCGTTCTGCTGCACGATGGGCCGGCCGCACTGCGGGCAGTGGGGCTTGCCGATGCGCGCCCACAGCAGCCGCATGTGGTCGTAGATCTCGGTGACGGTGGCGACCGTGGAGCGAGGGTTGCGGGTGGTGGACTTCTGGTCAATGGCGACCGCCGGCGAGAGCCCCTCGATGATGTCCACGTCCGGCTTGTCCATCTCCCCCAGGAACTGGCGGGCGTAGGCCGACAGCGATTCCACGTATCTGCGCTGCCCCTCCGCGTAGATGGTGTCGAAGGCCAGCGAAGACTTCCCCGACCCGGACAGGCCGGTGATCACCACCAGCTTGTCCCTCGGAATCTCGACGGTGATGTTCTTCAGGTTATGCTGCCGCGCCCCGCGGACGATGATCTTGTCTGTAGCCATCAGTCACACCAACCAACAGATGCGGGAATGCCGCTTCCGTTCAGGCTCGACGCCGCCCGCGACGGGACTTCGCCGTTCCCCGCGCCCGAGCCTTGGGCGCACTCGGCCCGCCGGCCTGCCCCTGGATAGCGCGGAGGTGATCCCGCAGCTTCGCCGCCTCCTCGAACCGCAGCTCCTGGGCGGCCAGCCGCATATCCCTTTCCAGTTCGGCGAGGATGCTATCCCGGTCTTTGCCAATCAAGCCATCTCCAGCACTGTAGATCGCCGGTTCCTCGGCCACCTCCGCCACCAGCAGATCGCGGATCCCCTTTTGCACCGACTCCGGCGTGATCCCGTGCTCCTGGTTGTACTCGACCTGCCTGGCGCGGCGCCGGTTGGTCTCGTCAATCGCCCGCCGCATCGAGTCGGTGACCTCGTCGGCGTACATTATCACCTGCCCGGAGAGGTGCCGCGCCGCCCGCCCGATGGTCTGGATCAGCGCCGTCTCGGAACGGAGGAACCCCTCCTTGTCCGCATCCAGGATCGCCACCAGGCTCACCTCCGGCAGGTCCAGGCCCTCCCGCAGCAGGTTGATCCCCACCACCACATCGTAGACCCCGAGCCGCAGGTCTCTCAGGATCTCCGTCCTCACCAACGTCTGGATCTCGGAGTGCAGGTAGTGCACCTTGATATTCGCGTCGGCGAGGTACTCGGCGAGGTCCTCCGCCATCTTCTTCGTGAGCGTGGTCACCAGCACTCGCTGTCCCCGGCTCACCCGGCCCTGGATCTCGCCGATCAGGTCATCAATCTGTCCCTTGGTCGGCCTCAATATCACCTCCGGGTCCACCAGCCCGGTGGGCCGGATGATCTGCTCCACCACCTGCTCGCTCACCCGCCCCTCATAGGGCCCGGGGGTAGCCGAGGTGAAGATCACCTGCCCGATCCGCTCCTCCCACTCCGGGAAGGTGAGCGGCCGGTTGTCATAGGCGGAGGGCAGCCGGAATCCGAAGGTCACCAGGCTGTCCTTGCGGGAGCGATCCCCAGCCCACTGCCCCTGAATCTGCGGGATGGTCTGGTGGCTCTCGTCCACCACCAGCAGGTAGTCCTCCGGGAAGTAGTCCAGCAGCGTGTACGGCGGCTGCCCGGGGGCGCGGCCGTCGAAGTGCCTGCTGTAGTTCTCGATCCCCTGGCAGTAGCCGATCTCCCGGATCATCTCCATGTCGTAACGAGTGCGCTGCTCCAGCCGCTGCGCCTCCAGGAGGAGTCCCCGCTCGCGGAAGTACCGCAGCCGCTCCTCCAGCTCCGCCTCGATGGTGCCCAGCGCCCGCGCCTGCTGCTCTTCGCTGGACATGTAGTGGGTGGCGGGGAAGACCATCGCCGCCTGCCGCTCCTCGGTGATCTCGCCGGTCACCGGGTCAATGGAGAGCACCCGCTCCACCTCATCGCCGTCCATCTCCACCCGGGTGATCCGCTCCTCGTCCACCGGGAAGACCTCCAGCACATCCCCTCTCACCCGGAAGGTGCCGCGGGTCAGATTGGTGTGGTTCCGCTTGAACTGCATGTCCACCAGCCGCCGCAGCATCCGATCGCGGTCATATACCTCCCCCACTTTCACCTGGAAGGTGAAGCGGCCGTACTCCTCCGGCGACCCGAGCGCGTAGATGCAGGACACGCTCGCCACCACGATCACATCCCGCCGTTCGAACAGCGCCTGGGTGGCGAAGTGGCGGAGCCGGTCAATCTCCTCGTTGATGGAGGCGTCCTTCTCGATGTAGGTGTCGGTCTGCGGAAGGTAAGCCTCTGGTTGGTAGTAGTCGTAGTAGCTGACAAAGTAGGCGACCGCGTTGTGCGGGAAGAACTCCCGGAACTCACTGCACAGCTGGGCCGCCAGGGTCTTATTGTGCACGATCACCAAGGTCGGCCGCTGCACCTGGGCGATCACGTGCGCGATGGTGAAGGTCTTGCCGGAACCGGTGACCCCGAGCAGCGTCTGGAACCGCCGCCCCTGCCCCAGCCCCTCAACCAGGTGTGCGAGGGCCTCCGGCTGATCGCCTCTGGGCTGGAACTCGGAGACTAGCTCGAACTGACGCGCCATGGGAATCCTTCTGGGGCATTATACCTTTGTGGGGCGGGCGTGCCTACGCCCGCCGCCCCGGGTGTTACCCCAAAGTCTGGGCTGACCCCCATTGTGTCATTCTGAGCGAGCGCGGAGCGCGAAGCGAAGAACCCCGCCGTTGCCGTACCCATAGGAACGGCGTGATCCTTCGGCGTTGCCTCAGGATGACAGATGAGGCGGTGCCCCGCCGCGCCCAGAAGAAGCGGCCACGCCCGCCGCCCCATGTGACGCAGGCAAGGGGAGGCGCCGTCAACCGGACCTAGCCTGTTACAGGGGCGAGAGCCCGCCGACATCACCCGCCTACTGGGCTAGTCCGCCGCGCTCAGCTCCAGCCAGAGGTGCCGCCCACCCGTGTAGGTGTACCCATACCCATAGGCGCTGATCCAGGGCCGGCCGTCGAACTCCCCCACGCCCTGCGGGGAGTAGCACAGGGAGGCCCGAAACCGGCCCAAGGCCCTGCTCAACGACAGCCGGGTGTGGGCGGCGGAGAACTCCCCCACGCGGGTGGAGAAGTGGCTGAGCTGCAGGCTCCACACCGGCCGCCCCTGCCCGTCAACGCCGAAGGGCAGCGGCCGGGAAAGGCTCAACGACCCGTACTGTCGGGAGCCGCCGATCTCCTGAGAAGCGCTCGCCCGCACCCCGCAGCCCGCCACCAGCAGCCCCGTGCTCAGGCTCAACATCTGCCGCGGCGCGCTGAACAGACTCGCCTGCCCGGCGGAGGGGCGGCCGGAGTAGGTGTAGCTGAGCGTTGCGCGATCCCTCACGCCGAAGTTGTGATCGAGTGACAGCCTCAAGTCCAGCAGGCTCTGAGATCCGCCCGAAAGGGTCCGGAAGTAGCCGGTGCTGAGGCCGGCGCTCACGCCGGTGCGGGAGCTCAGCTTCACCCCCGCCGTCTGGAGGTTCACGTCGGCCCCCACCGAGGTGTTGCGCGTCGCCTGTCCCTCCATCACCAGCGGCTCGCCCGTACCTGTGTCCACCAGCACGTCATCGCCGGAGTTCTGGGCCCGGGAATGGCGCAGATGCAGAGAGGGCGTGATGCGCAGATGCGGCCCCGCCTTGGCCGTCGCGAAACGGTAGGAGAGACCCCCGTAGCTCTGCTCTGAGCCGCCATATCCCATGCGGGAGAGCATCAGCGACAGACTCCCCGCCGGGCCGGGCTGGGTGTAGTTCAAGCTCCCGCTGCGGAACCGCGGCTCGTTTTCCTCGAACGTGGACGCTCCCGCCTCCAGACTCAGGCGGCCCGAGCCGCCGATGGGCTGCCGGTGCTCCCAGTGCAGGCCCCGGCGCGGGTTGGCCAGGTCGTCCAGGAGGAAGGCCCCGGACACGCGGTCGCCGCGCAGGTACTCCTCCCGCAGCCCAACCGCCCATCCGGTTTCGTCCCCGTAGCCGTTCAGCCTCCGGTTGCGGGTGATGTGCAGCGAACCCTCCCGGTTGGCGCTCGCCCGGTAGTACCAGGGGAAGTCCAGGTTCATCCCGGAGGCCGAGCTGTAGCCCAGCGTCTGGCCGAACACCGCGGAGCCGAGGGATGGGTCCAGCACATGGCGGCGCAGGCTCATGATGGGCGTGTCGTTGACGTAGAAAGTGGCGTGATCGAGGATCACCTTCTGCCCCGGGTCAATGATCGCTCGCCGCGCCTTCACCCAGGTGCGGGTGTCGCCCGTATCCATCGGCTCCCACAGTTGGCCGGCGGCCTCAGGGGCAGGACGCTCCTTCAACTCCACACCTTCCACCACCAGCCGGTCCGTGCTCTCACCGATGCGGACCAGGTCCCCCCGCATTGTCGCCAGGTCGTAGCGCATGGCATCCGCGGCGACCGTCCGCCCCTCCACCTGCGCCGCCACCTTCCCCTGGGCGCAGACCACGTTGCGGTCCATGTCGTACTCCAGACCGTCGGCGGTGATCTGCAGGCTTCCGCAGCGCAGCTCCGCCTTCTCCATGGCGATGAACACTCGCTGGTCTGCGCTGTAGGAGACCTCCTCTGCGGACAGCTCCACCAGCTTGGAGCCGGGATTCACGCTCCCCGGCTGGGCGAGGAACTCCACCTGCAGCGAGGCCCTGCTCGACCCCACCATCGCCGACACAATCGCCACTCCCGGCGCGTTCGCGGCGGTCAGCACGGTCTGCGCCAGCCCCCCCACCGTCTGCACCGGGGACACCACCTTGCCCAAGGTGGTGGCGAGATGCACCCGCGTCCCGTCCGGCACGGGCAGGCCCTGGCCCTCCGTCACCTCCACGGTGATCGCGGTCTGGGTCTTGCCATCGGCGGGGAGCCGGTCCGAGTCACAACTGACCCGCACCTCTGTGCCCATCGCCCCGCCCTGGCTCGCTAGCAGGGAGAGCGACAGGCAGGCCGCGAGGAGGAAAGGCGATAGCAGACTCTGTCGGCTGTTCGGCATGGCTACGTTGGCACCGAGCCTCCGCCCGAAAGAGGAGGCGGGGCCTTGCGGCCCCGCCGGCTGATTCCTGTTCCCGTCAGTGTGTGTGCAGCGGCCGGTCGCCTCGCCGCCGCGCCATCAACCGCGTGCGGCCGAACTGAGACCTGGCCAGCACATCCCTCTCCCTGTGGGCGGCCAGCTCCCGTCCGCCACCCGCCAAGTCCAGCCTCTGCACATCAGACCATACCCAGCCGCTATCATTCACCTCGCTGAGCGGATATGGCCGCGGCCAGGTGGTGTCGTAGCGGTTCCGGCTGCCGAACCGGTACCAGTAGTAGCTGCCGCTGCCTGGGAGGCTGAGAAGCGTCTCCAGGTTCACCGTTACAGAGTCGCGGTCATAATAGCCTGCACCGCTCCAGGTGCCCTGAATGGTCTTCGAGTACGTCGCACTGGGTGGGAAGCTGTTGTTCGGGTCCCGGGCGATCTGGATGATCGCCTCGTCCGCGCCGCGCGGCGTGTAGAACTCGAAGGTGCCGTACATGTCTTCCGCGGAGACCGACCCCGCGAGGGGCGGTGACACCGGCGTCACCCTGTTGATCGCGGTTGACATCTCCGTGTCCCGGGTCAGACTCCAGACACCATAGATGTCCTGGATAGCAAGCACGGGCTTGATCCGGTAGATCGTGGCGCGGCCGGGGATAGGACCTTGAGCCGGCCACGTATAGGTGATCTCGGCGGCGCCCTCACCCCACGTGATCGTATAGTCTATGATATCCGCTGGGTCTTTCGTGACCACCCCGGCCGTGAAGCCGGCCAGGCCCGTCGTCGGGTCGATCGTGATGCTGCCCGAATAGTAGGCGGTCGCCGTATTGTTGTACCAGTGGATGATCCTATTCCACTCGGGTCCCCACCAGGGCTCCACGAACGGCGTGGTGAAGGTCACCAGGGAGCCGAAATCACTCCAGATCTCGTAGGCGATAACCCGCGACTTCTCAGTCGGATTATCGTAGGGCTCAAAGGTGATGAGCACCGCGGGGTTACCGGGGTAGGTAGGGTCGCCGAGGAAGGATGGCCAGGCGTACCCGAGTGCCACGCCGTTCGCCAGGTCCGAGACTGTGAACCCCGGCGCGGCGATGTTGCCCTCACCCGCCAGCCGCCCGGCCGACCCGATGCTCGCCAACCCAAGCAGCCCGAGGGTGCCGATAAGCAGAGTCTCCATGCCTTTCTTCTTCTGGGCTACTCTCGCAGGAGACAGCGCCCCAGCCTTGCTTGGCAGCCGGTAGAGCGCCCGCAGCTGATCGCCCGGCCGCAACTGCGGCCCGCTCACCAGCCGCCCATAGGCGCCAAGGGCGTCGGCGGAGGTAATCTGCACCAGGGCGATGCGCTGCCCACCCCGGATCACCGCCATCTGGGTGCCCGCCTCCACACCGGAGCGCGAGCCGGCGCTGACGTAGACGACCTCTTCCCGGTTCCACAGCACGGTAGCGGTGACGGTGGGCCGGGTGCGCATCTCCTGCATCGCCTGGAAGGCGGCCTGCTCCAGCGCCTTGCGCACCAAGGCGACGTCATCCCCCTCCGCCGCCGGGGCGCTCCCCTTCACCAGCGCGCCGTTGACCGTGCCCTCCGCGGTGCGATCGAACAGAGTGACGGCCAACGTAACCTCGGCGTGGCGGCCGGATCGGTCGCGAACGATCTCCGCGCCCCTCACTTCACCGGTGACCACCATGGTCACTTCCAGCTGGGAGGCGAGGCGGATCAGCTCGGAGTCGTTCAGCGGGGACTTGATGCCCAAGTCGCGCATCTCCATCGCCACCTCGTCGGCAGAGAGCACGTCCAGCTGCAGCCGCTCGCGCAGCTCCACCGTAATCGCTTGGCTGGCCTCCGCGCCCAGGGTCTCCAGCGGGAACCGGCTCCGGTTGTCGAAGGGCACCACCGCCACGGACTGGGTAGCTGCGGCCCGCATCGCGATCTGCGCCTCCCCGGGAACAATCGGAATCCCCAGGAACACCGCGGACCAGAGGAACGTCAGCGTGAGAGCCTGGGCGATGACCCGCGTCACGCGCCCGCGTATGAACGTACGCATCGTCTCTCGTCTCCTT
>Ga0315277_10010512_pt1 | contig 11716 bp, 14 predicted proteins | sample YL17G05_15_MG_FD_203695 | JGI IMG/M metagenome (GOLD analysis project Ga0315277, IMG submission 203695) | Sediment microbial communities from Yellowstone Lake, YNP, Wyoming, USA - YL17G05_15 | ecosystem: Environmental > Aquatic > Freshwater > Lake > Sediment | place: USA: Wyoming | collected...
CTTTCTTTGCCAATTTGTGAAACCACCCCGAAATAGCATCTATCTAATTAATAATTTTACTATTTTATTGTATTATTTAAATTATTTGAAGATTTTTCCCTCGAGATTTTTAAAAATTATCAGAATATTTTAACTTTTTTGAAAAGTGCAGTAAGAATAAAAAAAGAAAAAAGAAATAGTTATTCTATTTTATCATTTTGATAACTATTTCCATTGTTGATACGCTGAATGTGCCTCGATCCTTGCTTTCTATGCTTTCGGTCCCGATCTCGATTTTATTAATTTCGACCTGGTTTTGCATAAAGCGATTCTTCAGAATTTCTGCCACATCTACTGCTCGTGAAATGGCGCGACCTCTAGCTTTTATTATTATCTCTTTTGACCCAGATTGAATCACGGTAAAGCAAGCCATCACATAATTCATCGCGGTTTTTTGACCTATAAAGATTTCATTTTCTTTCCTTTCACTCATTCTATTATCTCCTTTGTTCTATGTCTATAGCATCAATAGCGTTCTAATTCACGCAGAAATACGTTCTTTTTTTGATATTTGTTGGTTTTTTGTGCAACACGCTCTTACTGCATCGTAATGCAAGGTAAAGTTTGTGTGTTATATGGGTAGTTCCAAACTTTATTAAAATTTTTCCTCCATTGAGGCTTTGAATAAAAATAAGACTTTTAAAAAAGGAAAAGGCCAGTGAGGAAAAGAAGAAAAGATTTGAGTTTTAAATGAAAAAAGCGGAATTAAGTAAAATTTTAAAGGGAAAAATTAACCTTCTAACAGTTTTTTTACCTTTCTTGCGAGTGATCCGATCGCAAAAATAATAGCACCGGTTTCGAGTCGAGAACTTAGATCAATCAACGCCATGACGGCTGCATAAGGCCCTGCACCAGCCAAGGCAACCTTCCCGTCTTGGTAGTTGAGAAGAACTTCTCTTAATTCGCCTTTCGCAAGTTCCTTTCCTGTCGCTTCTCCGAGAAAGAGAATTCGAGCAGCATTTGCGGCTACCGTATCTTCATCACTGCTTTTTGCGCGTGGAAGGCTACTTGCCATAACCAAACCATCCCTTGAAACAATGGCTGATTGCTTTATGCCTGTATCTTCTTCAAATTCTTTGAGTAACTCGCTTAATCCGCCACCGCGATCTTCTGCCATAATTTTTCCACCTCAGGCTTTGTTTTAAAACAAAGGAAGTTCATTACAATAAAATATACCTTGAGTATTAATATATAAAATATACCTTGAGTATTCAAATTTCAAGCAAAGTAATCAGCCTTTAGAAAAAAAGGATTTTGAAAGCAAAGAATTGTACCAAGTGAGGTTCGGAAGTAAGCTTAATAAAGAAAAGTAGAACTTTTAATAAGTGATACCAAATTAACAAAACGATTTATCGTATGGATGGACGATTCAAATGGAGAAACTGGATTTTCGTAAGATATTTGGATGGATGTGCTGGATCAGTCTCGTAATTGTAGCAGGATGGGTAGGGCTGCTTTTCCTTGATTTTATCCGTGTGAACAGCCGGAATATGGCGGAGTTTGCACTATTTCTAATGATAGGATTATTCAACTTTGCAGTAGATTCGCTCATGAAGGAAAATCCAGAACAAATGAAACGATATTTCGTAGAATGGTTAATCGCAAGTGGGTTTTTTATCTTCTTGGGATACACCATATATGTTTGGCTGCCATAACATGACAGAGGGGAAGAAAATGGCGAAATGGCAAAAGTTGAAAAAGATGCAGCAGAAAGCCGGAAAATCAGGTCCGAAAGACATGAAACGGATGATGAGGAAGCTTTCTAAACAAGGCCAAATGGATTTTGAGGAGTTAGAGAATGTGGAGGAGGTCATTATCAAACAGGCTGATAAGGAAATTGTGATCGAAAAGCCGCAAGTCACGCGACTACAAATGCCAGGACAAGGCGAAGTCTTCCAAGTTGTTGGGGCGGGAGCAGAACGCTCTAAAACTACAGCAGAAGAAGGCGAAGCGGAGGAGGTTGCAAGCTCCGAAGAGATAGAAGTTAGTCCGGAAGATGCTCAACTTGTTGCCAGTCAGGCGGGGGTCAGTCTTGAAGAGGGAATTGCTGCTTTAAAACAATCAGGGGGAGATCTGGCAAAGGCGATCCTTTTTTTAAAACAAAGCAAAACATAAGCTGTTGATTCGGTTAAATTCCTTTCCTTACCTTTACAGCGATTCCAGTTTTAAAAGCGAGCGCTTCTTCTCGATTCAGGAGCAAGCGCCCTAAGGCGAGGGGAATATCATTTGCATCTACCACGATTACTTCAGAGTGGGGAATGAGAACCGGATCGCACTCGATAACATGTTTGGCAAATACATTTCCGCCTTTTTGAATATATTCTGAAACATCTGTTTGAACTATCACTCGCAATTTTGGGGATTTAAGAATTTCTACTAGAAATTTTGCAGAACTGGGAGTTAAAAGGAAATTTCCATCTGTAGGCCGCAGAACACCCCATAATTCATTTTCTACGTAAATATACCGAACGCGTTTCGTTTTTGCTGAGAATTCGAGTTCTAGATTTAATGGAATGAAATTATCTGCCTCTTCCTGAGAAAAATAAAACTGATATCTCAATCGCTGCCTTAGAGAATGGCAGTAAGCAGAAGATGAAATAACTCGATTCATATGCTGAAAAGAAAAATTAAATAAAAAAAGAGTTTATGCGTAAATTTCCCGGGGAATCTCATCGGATTCCAATTTACCCAGAACCTTGTCAGTGGCCTTGAGGAAATCATCCATAATGACATGATCTCGCTCACAGCGAATTGCAAACATTCCTGCTTCGGTTACAATTGCCTTAATATCCGCGCCTGAGGCGCCCTCTGTGAGATTGATCAACTTTTCTAGGTTCAGACCAGGTTCCATGCTGAGTTTTCGGGTGTGAATCTTGAAAATTTGAAGTCGCGATGCATTGTCAGGTATGGGAAATTCAATAATGCGATCGAATCTACCGGGTCGTAACAGTGCGGGATCCAGAATGTCAGGTCTATTTGTCGCAGCTAGAATTCTTACATCGCCACGTGAATCAAATCCATCAAGAATACTCAATAATTGCATGAGAGTGCGTTGCACTTCTCTATCACCAGATGTAGCGACTTCTAACCGTTTCGAACCGACGGCATCTAGCTCATCAATGAATATAATCGCGGGGGATTTTTCTTTCGCCATGGCAAACACTTCACGAACTAGGCGAGCACCTTCCCCGATAAATTTCTGAACTAATTCAGAGCCGATAATACGAACGAAGGTTGCTTTCGTTTCGTGAGCTACTGCGCGGGCTAGAAGGGTTTTACCAGTTCCAGGAGGACCACAGAGTAACACGCCTTTGGGAGGAGTAATTCCAATTCTTTCGAATAGTTCAGGACGGTTCAAGGGAAGTTCAACGGTTTCTCGTATTTCAATTATTTGCTCATCTAAGCCGCCAATATCTACATAGGTAATATTCGGGGCTTCTTCTACCTCCATTGACTGCACAAAGGGATCAATTGAGGTGGGAAGGACTTCCACGATGGAAAAGGTCCGCTGATTAAGAGCGACCCGCGTCCCAGGGGGCATTTTCTCTTTGGGAATTTTACTGGAGTATTTCACCACAAATTGAGGCCCGGTGGTACTTTTTACGATAATCCGCCCATCATCAAGCACATCGACCACATCAGCAGTCACTAGGGGCGGCATTCGCATACGATCTAATTCGGTTTTAATGGAGCGGACTTCACGATCTAATCGTATCTTTTCACTATCAAGAAGCTGTTTTTCTGCTTCAAGAGTGCGTATTTTTCGTTCAAGATGCTTAGTATACGAAATTAGATAGCTGTCGTCCTCTTCTTCTTTAATCCGCATCTTTACGGGCTTTACGTCATCTGGCATTTAAAAACCTTTTACTTATTTTCAGGAAACGAAAATTCGTTCATTTCCTTCTGATCAACTTTAGAATCCGTAGACATATAAACCTTATGACATTTATTGTCCGTTTCGGTCATATTTAATAATTACGGAAATTATGGCTATAATATTTAATTGATTTAATGAAATTAAAAACGCAACACATTTCTTCAGCCCTATCGCGCTTGAACCATGAAAGGTTTATTTGTTCATTTCTTTCTATTAAAATTTAGAATTCATTACCAGATAATTAATATTGGAAATAAGAATTGATTAAAGATGAAAAATTTTTATTACATTAAATCTCATTTATATTGAAAAGAAAGATTACAAACAAGGGTTGATCATAATGGAAAATTTTTATTTGCCTGGAGCGACAACAGTGGGGATTCGATGTAAAGATGGAGTTGTGCTCGCCTCAGAAAAACGTTTAACGTTTGGTCGTGGCATCCAAAGCAAAAGTGTGAAGAAGGTTTTTAAGATAACCAATCAAATCGGAATTGCTTTCGCAGGGCTTGTCTCGGATTTTCAAGTGTTGCGGGACACCATAGGAGCCTACGTCAATTTGTATGCTTTGGATAACAAGAAAGCTATTTCGGTTAATGCTGCAGCAAAACAGACTTCATCGATTCTGTATTCTATGCGTATGTTCCCGTTGTTTACAAATACGATAATTGGCGGAGTTGACGAGAGTGGACCCAAAATACTAGCCTTGGACGCCATTGGGAGCCTGATTGAAGATGATTACGTCACAATCGGAAGTGGATCAGAACTCGCAGTTGGAGTTTTAGAAAATGAATACACAAAAAGTATGAACGTGGAAGAAGGAAAGAAATTAGCCATTCGTGCCATTCAATCTGCGGCGCAACGCGATCCTACCTCAGGGGAAGGAATTGATGTCTTGACAATCCAAAAAACAAAGCTAGAGGAATTCTCTGCAGAAATAAAATAGGCTCTCAATTTTTAATTGACTCGAAGAAATGTTGGATACGAATCGAATTCTGAATTTGGGTATTCAGATTCCCTATTAACTGCCCTTTTTTTGCCAAACGACCAAATTCAGAGAAGATGGCGGGGGCAATAGGAACCGCTCTTTTATTTTCAAAAGGAGTTCCTGCCAACGGCATAAAGTAATGAATTCGTATTTTTGCTTTTAATCGGATTAATTTTTTAATAAGGCCCAAAGTTTGAGCTTGATCTTCGGGCGTTTCATCCGGCAGTCCTACAATAAAATCGACCAATGGAAGTAGGCGGACATCAATTATTGCAGACGCTGCATTCATAATATCTTGAACTGTATGTTGGCGTCCGATAGCCTTGAGAATACGATCTGAGCCAGATTGAGCTCCAAAGGAGATGTATTTATTCGCGATCAGAGGCGTGATCTGTTCTAAAATCGATGGCGTGATAAATTCAGGGCGCCCCTCTGAGGGAAAAGATGCGAAGAAAATTCGAGTATCGGGAAAGGTTTGTGCGATGGAATGCAATAATTCAGAGATTTTCAGGGGATTGGGAGTTTTTCCGTCGGTTGAGCCATATGCAAAGGAATTAGGGGAAATAAACCGAATATCGGTAATGCGGGGCCCCTTGAAAGTTTTAATATATTCTGTTATAATTTCTATAATCCGTTCAATGCTTCGATGCCGCATTATCCTTCCGAAAAGATAGGATACTTGGCAGTACTTACAACCAAAAGGACAGCCCCGTGTTATTTCAATCGGGGGGTGAAGTTCAAATCGTTTTGAACAAGTTGGGTACGCATCCAACTCGATAAGCTGCGAGTTATCTGATATATGAACTTGATTATCGCGTATAAAACAAACCCCTTCAAGGTCGGAGTAATCCTCATTTTTCGAGAGGCGATCCAATAAGAGGGAAAAAGTTCGCTCGCCCTCGCCTTTGACTACTAAATTAAACCCCATATTTAAAGTTTGTTTAGGGCTTCCAGACGCATGCGGACCTCCCGCAAGGAATATGAATTGTTGAGACGGAAATTCTTCTTTAATTCTTTTAATTTCGGTGGCGATAAAAGGAACCTCTGGTGTATAGAATGAATAGGAGAAAATAATTGTTTCAAATTGACTCACTATTTTTTTTATGGCAGAATTTGATCGCTTTTCAAGGAAAACTACATGATACTTGTCAAGAAGGTCTGTGGTTTCTAAATTAGCGAGCAATGGCGCAAAACTATACCAATTCTTTGAAGAAAGACAAGCAACCAACGCAAATTTCTTTAACATTATGGCGCACGAATTACAATCTTGTTTTTCAATAGGAAAAAAAGGGTAAAAAATTTATTTAATTCTATTTCATTAACATAATTAATTCGTGATCTTTATCATAAATTAGTTGAATGGAAAAAGAAATGAAGCCGCTTTTATCCGACGATATTATTACGACATTAAAAAAGCAGAAATATCAAGTGGTGGGCAGGCACTCTGGGGTAAAAGCCTGCCGTTGGTTGCGGAAGGCATTGACCGGCGAAGGGATCTGTTATAAGCAGCAGTTCTATGGTATACAATCTCACAGGTGTATTCAAATGACTCCGACCATCGGGTTTTGTACGAACCGGTGTCTCCATTGTTGGCGCTTGGAATCGTATGATACCCCATTGCAGTGGGATGAATTGGCATTGGAGAAAATTGATAACCCGGATCCCGCCTCAGAGATAGTGGATGGAAGTTTGAAGGCCCAACAACGGATTTTAAGCGGATACAAGCCCACAAGCCACCAAAAGGTAACGTGGGAGAGATGGAAGGAGGCAATGCAGCCAACCCAAGTTGCAATTAGTCTTTCCGGAGAGCCAACCCTTTATCCGCGCATCAATGATCTTATTGAGGCATATATGGCGAGAGGAATGACGACCTTTCTTGTGTCGAATGGGACGCGTCCAAAAGCAATTCAGAATCTCACAAAACCCACGATGCTATATATCTCAATATACGGACCTGATAAATCAACTTATTTCCGCGTAGCCCGTCCGATAGATCCTCGAAATTGGGAAAATTTAATGGAGAGCTTAGAATTACTGAATAGTTTTAATTCGAATACTGTCTTACGATTAACCTTAATGAACGGATTGAACCTTCAAAATGCAGAAGGTTATGCCAAACTGGTTGAACGCGCCAATCCCACATTCATTGAAGTAAAAGGTTATGTATATGTCGGATTTTCACGCGCCCGGTTAGAATTTGAACATATGCCACCCTTTTCGCAGATTCAAGAATTCGCCCAACAACTCTCCGCTTCGACCAGCTATCCAATTCTCGACGAATCGAAAGCTAGTCGAGTTGTTCTCCTATCGAAATTAAATAAAAAAATTAATGTGAGTAGAAATTAACAAATTATAACATTGGTGAAACGAATGTTCGAAGAAATTATTGAGAGAATCAGGCAAAAACTTGACGTGGATGATGATGTTCGGGAGAATTCCCTAAAAGCGACCCGAAAATCAGTACGATTATGTCAAGAAGCCGTTGCGTCAATTCAAAGAGATGACTTTGAGGCAGCAAGAAAGAATTTAGATGAATGCACGCAAATGCTCCGCGACTTCGATCAAAGTTTAAGAACAGAATGCCCTGAAATATATTATAAGGGAAATATAATGACGATGCAGCAAGAATATGTGGAAGCTGCGCTTCTTTTAGCTTTAATGGAAGGAAAGACAGAGATTCAAGGTCCTGAAGCACTGAACGTATCAGTTTATGCATATTTAGGCGGGCTTGGAGATACCGTCGGAGAGCTGCGGCGCTATTCATTGAGAGCGATAAGACAGGAGAGATTTGAGCAAGCGGAGAAATGTTTAAAACTTATGGAAGAATTATATGATTTATTACATACCTTAGATTATCCAGAAGGGCTCTTGCCAGGGTTACGCCGGAAAGTTGATGTGGCAAGGAGTCTTATTGAGAAAACGAGGACCGACCTCACTTATTTCCAACATGGGAAGGACCTCGTAAATAAAATGAATCGCCTGATTGAAAGTTTAGATAAGTTTGAATTGAAAAAGGAGTGAGAATAAAAATGGATTCGTGGGAAAGAATTGTATCTGTCAATGAAGACCTCATAAAAGCGAATGAGAGATTGGCTGATGAAAATAAAAATTTCTTTAAAAATAAAGGTATTATTGCGATTGAGGTGTTGGGGAACATTGGATCTGGGAAAACTAGTATCATCGCAAAGGTAATTGATAAATTAAAAAGTAAATACCATATCGCGGTAATAAACGGGGATATTGCGGGAGATCCTGCGGATATCGCACGGATAGGAGTCCCCACGATTCAAATAAATACAGGGGGTGAATGCCATCTTGATGCAAAGTATATTCGTCCCTTTGTTGAAAAGCTACCTAAAGAAACAAATCTCTGCTTCATTGAAAATGTTGGCAATCTCATTTGTCCCTTTGAATTTCCCTTAGGATGTTCTCATCGTGTGGTTGTCGTCGCTTTAACGGATGGCCCGTTCATTATTCGAAAACATCCTGTAACCTTTCGTATAGCCACAATCGCAGTCATTAACAAGATTGACATGAAAAAGTTCTTAGATAACGACCCGAAACAATTAGTGAAGGATTGTCAGGGGATAAATCCGAAGGCGGCGGTTGTTCTAACGAGTGCAAAAACTGGAGAAGGTATCCAAGACTTAATAAAAGCGATGAATCTTTAGAATTAGCCCAAACAAGCGATTCAATTGATTAAAGTACTCGTGAAATTTTTTGCCTCTTTAGCCGAAATCTTAGGCGAACGTGATATATCCATTAATCTTGAAGCCAAGAGCAATATAGAGGACCTCTTCAAGAAATTAGCGAGAAAATATCCCCAAACGTTCCAAAGCACCATTTTTGACTCTAATGGCAGTATAAAACCGAGTTATCGGATATTGGTAAATGAGCAGATCATTGAAATACAGAATTCAAGTAAAATCTTGCTAAAAGATAAGGATGTTATTGCTTTCATTCCACCCATCGGCGGTGGTTAAATTAAAACGCCATTTAAATAATTTTGTGAAGCCTCAACTAATTTGACATTATAAAATTTTCCTAATTCGCAATCTTCCTTCAAAATGACTGGCTTATAATTATCCGTATGGGCTTCAATTCCTCCTTTTTTCCCTTTGGATATTGCTAACACTCGTGTTATGGGATTTCGCTGCATATACCTGAGATTTTGAGCGCGTGTAATTTCATCACAGAGCATTGATAGGATCGTTGAACGCTCCTTGATAATGTGGCTAGGAAGGGGCTTCAATTGGGCGGCAGGAGTTTTGGGTCGGGCACCGAATTTGGAGATATTTACGATATCAGGTTGGAGTCTCTTCACCATCGCAATTGTATCTTCAAATTGCGGGGCTGTTTCAGATGGATAGCCAACGATTATATCTATAGAGATAGTTAAATCTGGAAACTTTTGCTTCCAAATTGATAGATGATTTGCAACTTCCGCAATTCTATACGGGCGATTCATTTTTTCCAGTATTTCATCATTCCCCGATTGAATGGGAATGTGAAGAAATTTATAGAGCTTCTGATTACCGAACACTTCGAGGAGTGGCTCTTTTAAGGGCAAGAAATTCCGGGGGTTCATCATGCCGACCCGAACTTTAAATTCGTAGGGGAGCTGGATTAATTGTTCTAACAGTAAAGGCAGTGAGGAATTTAAATCAAGCCCATAACAGCCGGTATCTTGGGCTGTAAGCCATATTTCTTTGCAGCCCTTATTCAAATACAGCTTCGCTTCTTCAAGCAGCCTATCTAAAGGATAGGATTGGAGGGTCCCCATGGCCTGTTTGGTGATACAGTAGGAACAAGCATTTAAACAGCCCTGAGCAATTTGGATAATCGCAATAAGCGGATTCTGGAATTTTCGCGGCATGCCGACCTTAATCTCTTTTCTTTTCCCTAACTGAATGAATTGTTTGTGTTCAGCTATCGCATCAACCGCGCTCATCACTTCTGTTACAAAATGGGGACCAATCATGCTAATTTTCGGATTAATTCGCTGAATTTTTTCGGACATTGCCTCGGGCATGCAGCCCGCAACCAACAGCCCCTTATCGGGAAAAATTTCGGAATAGGATTTTATTTTCCCAAGAATCTTAGCTTCGGTATTAGTCTTCACAATACAAGTATTCAAAATAATTATATCTGCATCTTGAATAGAGGGAATTAACTGATATTTACTCTGTAGAATTCCCTGCATTATCTCCGATGACGCTTGATTGAAACTGCAGCCGAAGGTTTCTAGATAAATTTTCAATAGGATCTTCCTTAAAATTATAATTGTCCGTATAATTTTAACACTTGAAAGGCGACTATTTAATTTATGAGATACGCATTGAAGCTTTTTTACCTTGGAGACTCCGAAAAGCTTGAAGGGTTTCAAAGGCAGGTTGGCAAAAATACCGTTGAGGGGTATTTGCTAGAGGCATTTAGAAAAGCGGGACTGCTGGAGGATCTTGAGACGGCAGCTTATAGTGCAGCAGGAAGGACTGATAGGGGTGTCCATGCATTGGGGCAGGTTGTGGCAATATCAACCCCTAAAAAATTATTCATACGGGCTATAAACACAAATCTTCCAGAAAATATCATAGTATGGGGTTCAAAAGTTGTGAATGAATTATTTCATCCGAGATACGATGCTATTTCGAGGCATTATTGCTATTACACTCATTATTCCAATGAAGACCTCAGTCTAATGTTAGAGGGTGCTAAATTGTTAGAAGGTATTCACGATTTTAAATTATTTTCCAGGAATAGCCCATTGGTGAGCACGATTCGAGAGGTTTATCAAATTGGAATTGAACTGAAAGAACCTTTCTTAATTTTTCATTTAATTGCCGATTCCTTTTTATGGCAGATGGTCAGACGAATCGTGAATAGCCTGTTAAAAATTGGGCGCGCGGAGTGGAATTTACAGGATCTACAAGATCTTTTGAGTGGTACGCCAGGACCAAATATTTTCACCACACCGAGCCCGACCAACGAATCTGGCGCGCTGTTCCTGTGGAATATCGAGTATCCATTTCAATTTGAGCCGGATATAAAGAGTTTAAATCAAGTGAGAGAAAGATTACAGAAATATATAATTGAATCTTCATTAAAGCACTATTATTTTAGAGAGATTTACGATTTTTTTAGCATTATAGGCGAAAAGGGTAAATAACATGAATGGCAAGTTAGGATTTGTCATGTAGAATCTGAATAACAATCCTTTGCGGATTGATAGGAACCCCTTTTAATGTCTGAATCATTCCCTCAATCCCTTTACCAATAATGTTTTGAACAAAGTCTTTCATTTGAATTTGCTCGCCATTGACCGTTAGGATTAACTGCGCCGTCAAATGCGGGCATTTATCAATGGATATTTTTTTCATTAAGAGGTGTTCCGCCATTTCTTGGCAACTTTTAAAGCCGCAATCGCCACAATCTTTCGATGGCAATTGTGAGGAAAGAGTTTTCAATCGCTCACGTTTCATTATAGCTAAGAAATCATCGACACTCTTTTCATCAAGAATGGGGTATTTATCTTCCAATTTAGCGGATTCTTCTTTATTCCCTGTGATATAGCCTGTTACTCCCAGGATCGGCCCTGCTTCCTCTAATCCCGCAATTTGTTCCGCTGTATCGATGATAATGAAACGGGGATAAAGAGTTTTTTTGAAGCCTTCGACGATAATGAAATCAAAGGTGTTAGGGAATTTTTCAATCGCCTTCTCTAGTGATAATTCTTCGATCTTTTGGATAATAATTATCTCCGACTTTGTTGCGGCTACTACCATTTTGGCGCCAGCTTCTGCATGCCGGTAAGTATC
>Ga0315277_10010514_pt1 | contig 11715 bp, 7 predicted proteins | sample YL17G05_15_MG_FD_203695 | JGI IMG/M metagenome (GOLD analysis project Ga0315277, IMG submission 203695) | Sediment microbial communities from Yellowstone Lake, YNP, Wyoming, USA - YL17G05_15 | ecosystem: Environmental > Aquatic > Freshwater > Lake > Sediment | place: USA: Wyoming | collected...
GGCCGCGAGCCTCTTTGCCGGTTCCATCGGCGCCGTCGGCCCCCTGGTCGGCCTCCTGCTGGAGGAGCCCGAAAAGGGCGTCCACTTCACGTCGCGGCCCATCCCCCACGACCCTTCGCACAAGGAGTGGGTCCTGGAGGTCACGCGGCACTGGAAGGTCGAGGCCTCGGAGGCCACCCAGGCGTTTGAAATCAGGGACGCCACGGTCCTCGTGAACCCCACGTGGCGCGACGCGAACAAGGTCAACGTTTTCGTCGCCAAGGAGGGGTTTGCCCTTCTGGCGCACCAGGCCGAAGAATCCCGGAAACTGTACGCCCCGGTCCTGAGGTTTCTGGCCGACCTGTTGCCCGAGGAGCGCTATTACTGCCTCCTGTGGATCATGGCGGGCGTCGTGGGCATGACGATCCTGCGGGGCCTGCTGCGCTACGCCGGCGATTACCTGGTCGGCCACGCGACGAACCGGGCGATGCTGACCATCCGCCTGCGGGTCTACGACCACGTCCTGCGCTCGCCGCTCGCGCTGTTTGCCCGCGTCGGCCCGAGCGACATCATGAGCCGGTTCCAGCAGGACTGCTTCCTGGTCCAGGAAGGCATGAAGACCCTCCTGGGCAAGGTCTCCAGCGAGCCGCTGCGGGCCGTCATCTGCGTCGTGCCCGCCATCGTGGTCGGCGCCTCGATCGACCCCTGGCTGCCCATCATCACGCTGGGCATGGTGCCGCCCGTGGCGTACATCGTGCGCCACCTGGCCAGCCTGATGCGCCGCTCCAGCCGCAAGGCCCTCGAAAGTTGGGCCCAACTGGTCGGCATCCTCGAAGAGAGCCTCTTCGGCATCCGCATCGTGAAGGGCTACCGCCTGGAGGCCCACGAGCGCCGCAAGTTCTTCCAGGCGAGCCGCCGGCTGTTCCGGCAACTGCTGCGGGCGATCCGCATCGACGCTGCCACCGAGCCCCTCGTCGAGGCGCTCTTCATGGTCGCCGTCTCCGGCGCCGTCCTGGTGGGCGGCAAACGCATCATCGACATCGGCCTGTCACACTCCAACCTGATGGAACTGGTCATCTTCTTCGGCCTCCTGGCCGGCGCGCTCGACCCGGCCCGGAAACTCTCGAACGTCTCCAACCGCATCTCGCAGGCCGAGGCCGGCGCCGACCGCATCTTCTCCCTGCTCCTGAACGAGGTGGAGCCGCGGTACGGCGCGCGCGGCATGGTCCTGCCGCGACTCCGGCAGGCCATCGAGTTCAAGAACGTCTCGTTCACCTACCCGACCGGCGACGAGGTCCTGAAGGACGTCAACTTCGCGGTCTGCCACGGCGAGGTCGTCGCCGTCATCGGGCGCACGGGGTGCGGCAAGACGACCCTCGTGAGCCTGATTCCGCGGTTCTTTACGCCTTCCAAGGGCGCCGTCCTCATCGACGGCATCAACATCCAGGACGTGACCCTCAGGAGCCTGCGCGACCAGATCGCCATCGTCCCGCAGGAAACCGTTCCGTTCGCCGAGAGCATCGCAACCAACATTGCCATCGGGGCGCGCCAGACGGGCGCGCAGGGGCCAACGCGGGAGATGATCGAGGCGGCGGCCCGCGCGGCACACGCCGACGTCTTCATCCGCAACCTCGAGAAGGGCTACGACACCGTTGTCGGCGAGCACGGCGCCACGCTCTCGGGGGGCGAGCGGCAGAGGCTGGCCCTGGCGCGGGCCATCATTCGCGACCCCGCCATCCTCATCCTCGACGAGGCCACCAGCGCCCTGGACGAAGAGACCCAGGCCCTGGTCCAGGACACCCTCAGCGTGTTTGCCAGGGGCCGCACCGTTATCCTCATCGCGCACCGCCTCTCGACCCTCAACATCGCCCACCGCATCGTCGTCATGGACGCCGGCCGCATCGTCGACGCCGGCACACACGACGAACTTGTCGCGCGGTGCACGCTGTATCGGCGACTGCGCGAGGTGGGCTTGGAGCCCGCGTAGTGCGACGGGGAAAAGGGGGCTGCACCCGTTTCCGGCTGTGTACGTGTATAGCGCCTGACCCTCGGAATGTGGCATGGCTGGCTCGCCCAGCCGTGGGGAACGTCGCGGGCCAGGCCTCACGGCTGGGCGAGCCAGCCGTGCCACAGTGCCGGCGCTGACGCTAAACACGCACCCCGACCCGCCGCGCGGGCCCGGAGCGGCCCGGCGGGCCCTGCGGCGCGCAAGCGCTTTTGAAAACACGACTTAGCAATCGAAACGCCCTGTGGATATCCTGTGCACAACCCGCAAACTCGACCGTAACCCGCTTACTTACAAGGACTTACGCCAAAAACGTCATTTCGGGCAATGTTAGCAGTATTTCCGCTGCAGCCACGGTGGTTGACCTCTTACGGATGCAGAATGGGCCGTAAAAACAGGGGGTGGGGACACGCCGTGGATCGGCCGGAGGCAGTGACCATTGACGGAGCGTTAGTACTGGTTGCAGCGTGTTCCGGTATCATCGACGACCGTGTCGGCCAGGTCGGGCCGGATCTCGCCTGTGCTCTCGTTGTACCACCATCCCGCGTTCACGGCCGGGGGGCTGAACGTGCTCGCCGCCCCCGTCACGCCGCGCACACCCCTGTTGCTCGTAAGGGTGTTCATGGGCATTCTTTCCAGGTACGGCCCGTACGCGTGCTCGCCGTCCCGCGTTTCCGACCAGTTGCCGCTGATGTCCGTGAAGTAGGTCATCTCGGCGGCGAAGCTGTTGGCGTGGGGAAAGCCCTCGTGCTGGTTGCGGTACATCTGGAGTTGGGCCCGGATGATCGCGAGGTTCTCCTTGAGTGTGGACTGGCCGGCTTGGGCGGTGATGCCGTGGTATTGCGGCAGGACGATGGCGGCAATGATGGCCATGATGATCACCACGATGAGGATTTCGATGAGGGAGAAACCCCCGCTGCGCCGCTGCATGGTCGTGAGCCCTCGTGGACCCCGCGCCGGGCGCCGGCGCGCCGGCGCGCCCGCGCCGGTCCCCCGCCGTTGGTGCTGTGTGCGCAAGGATCCGCCGCTTTTGTTATCGGCCGGCGGGCGCCCCAATTCCAGGAAATCCGGGCCGGGCCGGCGGCAGGTGCGGCCGCGCGTCTTTGCGTGCATCTTTGCGTTGACGGGCGGCGGGGCTTGTGGTACGCTTGCGGCAGCCGCGCCGGCTCATGGGCCGGCGCCGGCGGGGGACGGGCCCGGCCGGGGCGCGAGGCGCTCCGGGGGCGGCGCTGGTCCCGCCCCGCTGACGATTATATGGACATTCGTGATAATTGAGGAGCGTGCGCCGATGGCGTCCCCGGGACCGAACCTGTGGCAGGCGGCGCTGGCGCGGGTTCAGGATGCAGGGGCGGGCCTGGCGCTGCCGCCCTGGCTCTGGAATGCCGACCTCGTCGAGAAGTCCCCCGCCGGCAGCGCGCGCCCCGGCCCCTCGCGCCTCCAGGTGCGGCTGCCGGAGGCCGCCCGGCCCGATGAACTGGGCGCGGCCGTGCGGTCGGCCCTCGTGCGGGCGCTGGAACGCACGATCGGACGCCACGTCGAACTGGAGTTCATCAACCGCGCCGGCCAGCCCGCGCCGGCGCCCGCGGCGCCGGACCAGCAGGCCGCATCGGCCGGGCCCCGGAAGGCCGAGCCGGTTTCGTCGACCTGGCCCGCCCGGTTCTCCAGCCCCGACCGGCTTCGCCTGAACCCCCAGTACAGTTTCGAGAACTTCGTGACGGGCCCCTGCAACCGCATGGCCCACGCGGCGGCGCTGGCCATCAGCGACCTGCCCGGGCGGGCGTACAACCCGCTGTTTATCCACTCCGGCGTGGGCCTCGGCAAGAGCCATCTCATGCAGGCCATCTGCCACAAGGTCCGCCAGCACCGCCCCGACGTCTCGATGATGTACGTCTCGTGCGAGGACTTCGTCAACCAGTTCATCGCCGCCATCGAAAGCGGCCAGATCGACGAGTTCCGGTACCGGTTCCGGTACCTCGACCTGTTGGTGATCGACGACATCCACTTCCTGGCCGACAAGGAGCGGACGCAGGAAGAGTTCTTCCACACCTTCAACACCCTCTACCAGGCGCAGAAGCAGGTGGTCTTGTCGAGCGATTCTCCGCCGCACGAAATCCCCCGGCTGGAGGAGCGGCTGGTGTCGCGGTTCAAGTGGGGCTTGGTGGTCCGCATCGACCGGCCCAGTTTCGAGACGCGCGTGGCCATCGTGCAGAAGAAATCGAAACTGCGCGGCGTGGACCTGCCGGAAGACGTCGTCCAGTACATCGCCACCGCCATCGACACGAACAACCGCGAGTTGGAGGGGGCGGTCATCCGCGTCCTCGGCTACGCGTCGCTCTGCAACCGCCCGGTCGAAATGGGCCTGGCGAAGGAAGCCCTGCGCGACCTGGCCACCGCCCCCAGCCGCGCCGTCTCGATGCAGGAGATCGTCGACGCCGTCCTCCTGCGCTACAACTCGCGCCTCTCGGACCTCCAGAGCAAACGCCGCAGCCAGTCGGTGGCCCTGCCGCGGCAGATCTGCATGTACCTGGCGCGGCAGATGACGAACCGCAGTTTGGAGGAGATCGGGGCGTTTTTCGGCGGCCGCGACCACACGACGGTCCTCCACGCCGAGCGCAAGATCCGTCAGATGGTCGGCCACGATCCCGTCTTCCGCGGCATCGTCGAGGCCATCGAGCGCGACGCCCAGCGGACCTGACGCCACGAGGCCCCGCAGGAAAGCCCGGCCCTGGCGATTGACAGGATGCCAATCATGAGATGGGCGACTTGTATGGCCGTCGGCCTGGCCGCCGCGCTGGCGGGATGCGGCGACCAGGCCCAAACGCAGTCGGACGCCGAGGCCAAGGCCCTTCGCAGCCGCTACGATTCCCTGAAACGCGAGAACGAGACCCTCAAGACCAGCATCGACACCCTCAGGGCCGAGACCGCCGCTGCCGACCGGAAGATGTACGGCCTGAAACAGGAGAACCAATCGCTTAAACGGGAACTGGATTCCGCCCGTGCGGCCGCGGCCAAGGCCGCGGTCGCTTCCAAGGCCGCCGCCGGGCCGGCGGCCCCCGAAACCGCTGTGACGCCGGGGGCCGGCTCGGGCGGCGGGTTCGCGCTGCCCCCCGGCGTCCCTGCTCCGCCGGCCGCCGATCCCTCCCAGACCATCGCCGGACTCGAGAAGACGGTGGCCGACCTGGAGGACCGCATCACGGCCGCTCGTGCCAAGGTCGCCCAGGCGCGGAGCAATATCTCCGATGTGTCCCGTTCAACGATCGACCAGGCGACGGTCGTCCCGCCCGGCGGGATCATCAAGGGCGGCACCGTCTACAAGAAGGAGGCCCTCATCGTCGAGCCTTACTTCCAGTACATAGCGGTGGGGCCGGTCACAAGAAGGGGCGACTTCAGGAACCAGCGGGAAAAGGACGACGCCCTCAAGAAGGCCAGAGAGGAAGCCGCGCCCCTGGAACAGGAACTGAAATCCTTGCAGGCCCAGCAGGCCGCGGCAAGGGTCAACTTGCTCAAGCAGAAGGCGGCCGCAAAGCCTGCCGCGACGCCAGGCGAGACGCCGGCTCAGCCCCCGGCGCCACCGCAGGCTAAACCGGCGGAGAACCCGGCCCCGTAGTTACCGTGGAAAAGCGGTGGCGCACGTGTGGCCATCCGGGCGGCAAGCACCAGGTCATTATGCGGTATCAGGATTGACACAAAACCGGCCCGCGGGCGCCACCTGGAATCTCACTACAGCATTTGAAGAAATCGCAGGATGATTAGGCAAGAGCCGTGGCTCAACAGGCAAAGGTTCGCGCGGGAAGGGATTAAATTCACGTACTGGCTTAGCAGGGAATTCGACATCATCTAGAGTAAGGGGGAACAGCATGAAATGGAAGACATGCTTTGCTCTATGGTTGGCTGCATTGCTGTCAGGATGCGAGAATCAGGCGCCAGAACAGGCGCAGACCGATTTCAAGAACCTTCAGGCACGTTGCGAGGCACTCAAGGGCCAGAACGACACCCTGAAGAAATCTTTGGAGGACACTACCAATGCCTTGGATTCCCTGAAAGCCGACAAGGAGGCCATGGACCGTAAGTGGTACGGTATAGAGGCTGACAGACAGAGCCTGAAGCAACAGTTGGCTTCTTCGAACATGACAATCGAACAACTACAGAAGGAACTCGCTTCGAATAACCCGGCTGGCACAAGCGCTTCCTTCGTGGCACCGCAAGCCGCCCCAATGGCGCCGCAACCCGCCACAGTAGCACCGGGCACAGGAGCGGATGATGCCACAATCGCGGCACTTGAGGCGACGTTGGCGGACCTGGACGCACGCATCAAGGCTATACAACCAGGCTTGGGCCAAGCGCGAAGCAAGATAATGGCATTGGCCAGGGCGACCGTGGACGTACAGATGGCTGCGCCACCGGGAGGCAAAATAGAGAACGGGCAGGTTTACAGGCGGGATTATGATAGTTCCGGGCGTCCCATGGTTGACTACAGCCGCCGGCCTGTATACTCCTCGCTGGGGCCTGCCGTGAAAAAGGGCGACTATTCATCGCAGCGAGAAAAAGAAGAGGCCTTTCGAAAGGCTAAAGAAGAGGCCCTCCCGCTGGAGATAGAACTCCGGTCGCTGCAGGAACAGCAGGCCGCGGCCAAGGCCAAACTGACCAAGATAAGGACACCGGCCAAGCCAGGCTTCTAGGAGAATATGGCAAGAGAAAACACATTCATTAGGTAGGCGAGAACTTTGGCCGTTGCAATGGCCGTCGCCTTAGCAATATGTGGCGGCCAAACTTGACGCCGTAGTTGCTGTGGAAAAGCGGTGGCGCACGTGTGGCCATCCGGGCGGCAAGCACCGGGTCATTATGCGGCATCAGGATTGACACAAAACCGGCCCGCGGGCGCCACCTGGAATCTCACCGCTTTTCCACACGGGCTGCGCCGCGCGGCGACTGTGACCCCTGCGGCTGCAAGGGTTTACGTCCAGCCGGCACGGAATAGCGTTTTTTCACACAGATGATGAGGATTACTATTAGTGCTTAACCAATCTTAAACTAACAACAACAGGCACCGAAAAAACAGGAGATCATCCATGAAAACTGTTTGTGACCGTGCAACACTGACACGTGCGGTTCAGGTGGCGTCGAGCGTCGTCGCGCCCAAGAGCCCGAAACCCGCTCTCGGCTGCATCAAGATAGAGGCTCGAAAGGAGCGCATGACCTTGCTGGCCACCGACCTGGAGATCGGCATCCGCGTCGAACTCGACAAGATGGAGGTCCAGCAACCCGGCGATGGCCTCGTGCCGGCCGAACGGCTTCATGGTATCCTGCGCGAATTGGAGGCCGACACCGTTACCATCACGTCCACCGAACAGGAAACCGAAATTGTCGCCCCGGGGGCGCGATTCAAGGTTTTGGGCGACGACCCCGCCGACTTCCCGCAGGTGCCCGAGTTTCCGGCGGAGGGCGCTTTTACGATCGAGGCCGAAGACCTCGTGGGCATGATCAAGCGCACACTCTTTGCCACTGCGAAGGAGAACACGCGCTATGCCCTGAACGGCGTCCTCTGGGAAGTCGAGGGCACCAACCTTGTCCTCGTTGCGACCGACGGGCGGCGCCTGAGTTTCGTGAAGGGCAGGTGCAAGGACGGCCCGGCCGCCAGGAAAACCGCCATTGTTCCATCGAAGGCGATGCTCCTCATGGAGCGGTGTCTGACCGACGCCGGCGAGGCCAAGGGGCCCTGCCGCGTGGTCGTCAGCGAGAAGGACATCCTGATGGAATCTCCCCCGGCCGACGGCGGCAAGCGCATCGTTTACTCGCGCCTGGTCGACGGCCACTTCCCGAAGTATGAAGATGTGATACCCAAGGATTGCGAGAAGAAGGCCCAAATGGGGACGCTCGCTTTCCTGGCGGCGGTCCGCAAGGCCGCGCTCCTGACGAACGAAGAATCGCGGGGCGTGACCCTGAAGTTCGACGCCCAGGAACTCGTCGTCACCAGCCGCACCCCCGAGATGGGCGAGGCCGAAATCCGCATGCCGGCCGAGTACGGGGGTGAAACGCTCGAGATCGGCTTCAACCCGCAATACCTCATGGACGCCGTCAAGGTGATCGACACGGAGCAGTTCACCTTCTCGTTCAAGGGCCCCTCCAAGCCGGGCGTCATCACCGAAGGCCGTACGTTCACCCATGTCGTTATGCCCGTAAGCGTAGTGTAGTGCCGTGCGAGAAAGAACCTTAACCGCAGAGGGCGCTGAGAACGCAGAGAAGAACCAGGATTCGGTTTTTAAGAAAGGAATCCTTCTCGGCGTTCTCTGCGCCCTCTGCGGTTAAAGACTTTTTGCGTGGGAAGGAGCATCCATGAATCGCAGGGACTTTTGCAGGGGAATCGCGCTCGGCGCCGCCGCGGTCCTGGCGCCGCGCTGGCCGAGGCCGGCGGCCGCCGAAGCGGCGCCGGCAGCCCGTAAGCCCAACATCATCTTCATCCTGGCCGACGACATCGGCTACGGCGACCTCTGCCCCTACGGCGCCACAAAGGTCAAGACCCCCAACTGCGATCGCCTGGCCCGCGAGGGCGTCCGGTTCACTGACGCCCACGCCCCCGCCTCTGTCTGCACCCCCACGCGCTACGCCTTCATGACCGGCCAGTACGCGTGGCGGAACCCCGCCGGCGCCGGCATCCTGAGCGGCGAGGCTCCCCTGGCGTGGGACCCCGCCATGCCCACCACGCCGTCGGTCCTCAAGAAGGCGGGCTACACCACCGGCGTCGTCGGCAAGTGGCACATGGGCCTCGGGAAGGGCGACATCGATTTCAACAAGGAGATCAGGCCCGGGCCGCTGGACGTCGGCTTCGACTACGCCTTCATCTTCCCCGCCACCGGCGACCGCGTGCCCTGCGTGTACATCGAGAACAACCGCGTAGTCGGCCTCGACCCCGCCGACCCCATCGCAACCAGTTATAAGAATAAGATCGGAAACGACCCCACCGGCAAGGAGAACCCCGAACTCCTCACGATGAAGCCCAGCCAGGGCCACAACGCCACCATCATCAACGGCATCAGCCGCATCGGCTGGATGAGCGGCGGCAAGGCCGCGCGCTGGAACGATGAGACCCTGGCCGACACGTTCGCCGGCAAGGCGGTAGCGTTCATCGAACGCTCGAAGGACGCGCCGTTCTTCCTCTACTACGCCACGCACGACATCCACGTGCCGCGCGTCCCAAGCCCGCCGCGCAAGGGCAAGAGCGGCTGCGGCACGCGCGGCGACGTCATCCAGCAGTTCGACGACGCCGTCGGCAAGGTCTTGGAGGCGCTCGACCGCCTGAAACTCACCGATAACACGCTCCTGGTTCTCTCCAGCGACAACGGCGGCGTCATGGACGACGGCTACGCCGATGGGGCCATCAAGGACGCCAACGGCCACCTCTGCAACGGCGCCCTGCGCGGCTACAAGGGGAGCCTGTGGGAAGGCGGCACGCGCGAGCCGTTTATCGCGCGGTGGCCGGGGCGCATCAAGCCCGGCGCCGTTTCCGACGAACAGATCTGCCTCGTGGACATGCTGGCCACGTTTGCGGCCGTCGCCGGCCAACCGCTGCCCGCCGACGCCGGGCCGGACAGTTTCAACGTCCTGCCGGCGATCCTTGGCGAGAAGCGCGGGCAACCCGTGCGCGATCACCTCGTCATGCAGACCAACGGCACGAGCAACCTGGCGATCCGCAGGGGCCCCTGGAAACTCATCCCGCACGCCGGAGGCGCGGGCTACGCCGGTGGCAAGGCCAAGGGCGACGGCAAAGGCCCTGCCGCCGGCCCGCAACTGTTCAACCTGGCCGAGGACCTCGGCGAAACAAAGAACGTGGCCGCCGAGCATCCGGAGATCGTCAAGGAACTCTCGGCCCTGCTGGAAGAGATCCGCACGAAGGGCCGCAGCCGGCCCTGAAAGAATCAACCGCAGAGAACGCGGAGAGCGCGGAGAAGGATTGGTGTAAAGAAACCGCAAGGTGGTTTTTGAAAAAGAGTCTCCTCGTTGTTCTCTGCGTCCTCCGCGTTCTCCGCGGTTAGCGTTTTTTGGGGATGGGTCGCATGACCGCCGAAACATCGGAGAGTCGCCCGCGCAAGCCCGCCTTGCCCCCCGAGGCCTCCGACTACAGGCCGGACCGCTCCGAGCCGGTCGGCGAAGTCGTCCGCCGCTGGGCCATCCGAAGCGGGCTCACCCGGGTGTCGGACCGCGACAAAATATGGGCCGTCTGGCAGCGCCTCCTCGGGCCCGAGGCCGCCCACACGAGCCTGGAGCGCCTCGCCAACCGGGGCACCAGCGCCGGCGTCGCCACGTTCGTCATCGACTCCAGCGCCCTCCTCTCGGAACTCCGCAACTTCCGCAAAGAGGAACTCCTGGAGGCCCTCCGCCGCGAGGTGCGGACGTACTTTGTCCAGGACCTGAAGTTCCGCTTGGAGAAGAAGCCGCCGACGAAACCTGCCCGGCGGTGAAATCTCCTCTCCGCTTGCGGGACAGGGAACGGCGGCCCCCTTGCAAAACACAAATGGATTCCTATTTTGCAATCCCCGATTTCCGCCGCATTTCGGCGGCCGTCCGGCAGCCGTTTTTACTGCCTGGTTGGAGGCGAAATCCCGGCCAATCTAAGATTGGATTCCCCCGCGAAAAGACTATAATATCCGACCACTGGAGAGCACCCGAACCGGGCCGGGAAAACCCGCGGGTTTCACCCCAAAATCGCGCCGGGTCGCGGCCCGGCTTACGCGGTTAAGCGAGAGAGGAAGCGGCTTCGCCCATGAGCAAGAAGGATCCTTCCCAGGAAGACCCGTCCCGCACGAAAACCGCCAACGGCTCCGACGATTATCGCGCCGACGCCATCAAGGTCATGAAGGGCCTGGAGGCCGTCCGCAAGCGCCCCGACATGTACATCGGCGACCGACACCAGCGGGGCCTCCATCACCTCGTCAACGAGGTCGTCGATAACTCCATCGACGAGGCCATGGCCGGCTTCTGCACCGACATCGTCGTCACGGTCCACGCCGACGGCAGTTGCTCGATTTCCGACAACGGGCGCGGCATCCCCGTCGACATGCACAAGGAGGAGAAGAAGCCCGGCGTTGAAGTGGCGCTCTCCATGCTCCACGCCGGCGGCAAGTTCGACCACTCCACCTACAAGGTCAGCGGGGGCCTCCACGGCGTGGGCGTCTCCTGCGTCACGGCCCTCGCGGAGTGGCTCGAGGTTGAGGTCCGGCGCGACGGCGGCGTCTACCGCATGGCCTTCGCGCGCGGCAAGAAGATCAAGGACCTGAAGAAGGTCGGGGCGGCCAAGAAGTCCGGCACGACCATCACCTTCAAGCCCGACCGCGAGATCTTCGTCGACACGACCTTCAAATTCGAGGTCCTCGAGTCGCGCTTGCGCGAACTGGCGTACCTGAACCAGGGCCTCCACCTGAAACTCGTGGACGAGCGCGACGGCAGGGAGGCCGACTTCAAGTTCAAGGACGGCCTCAAGGCGTTCGTCAAGCACCTCAACGAGGGCAAGGAAACCGTCCACCACGACGTTATCTACTTCCGCCGCGACGACCCCGCCACCAACATCTGCGTCGAAGTGGCGTTGCAGTATAACGACGGGTACAGCGAGAATATCCTCTGCTTCGCCAACAACATCAACACGATCGAAGGCGGGACGCACCTGTCGAGTTTCAAGGCCGCCGTCACGCGGACCCTGAACTTCTACGCCAAGAAGCAGTCGCTCCTGAAGAGCGAGT
>Ga0315277_10010515_pt1 | contig 11714 bp, 11 predicted proteins | sample YL17G05_15_MG_FD_203695 | JGI IMG/M metagenome (GOLD analysis project Ga0315277, IMG submission 203695) | Sediment microbial communities from Yellowstone Lake, YNP, Wyoming, USA - YL17G05_15 | ecosystem: Environmental > Aquatic > Freshwater > Lake > Sediment | place: USA: Wyoming | collected...
GGGGGCTCCGGGTGACGACGGCGGATCGCCCCGAGGTCTGCAGCGGCGTACCCGTGAGGGGCCCCGTCACAAACATCAGGGGGTTCCCCGGGTCGAGAGGGTCCTTCGACCGGTCCTCCTCGACGAGGAGGCTCAGCCCCACGCCCTTCCCGCCTATGAACTTCCTCAGAATCCCCGCGTCGAGCTGTGATGTGGAGAATCTCCTACGCGTCAGGTCGACCCGGATGAGCCTGTCAAACATGGGATAAAATTATTCCTGGGGGTATTAGTCTTTTTAGTGGCGTGGCTGGGAAAGCTAATATTGGGGCTCTCATGGTTCCTATCTCTGGGCAGAGGTGCCAGAGCGGTTATTGGGCTAGTCTCGAAAACTAGTGGCCTTTGAGCCTCAAGGGTTCGAATCCCTTCCTCTGCGCCAACAAAAACCATAAAAAAACTTCTTTCTACTTCATTCGCGTGCAGGCGAGAAATTTACGCCTCAAGCATAACCACGCATACGTCAGGCAATTACAAGGGGGTCTTCTACTTCACAACGCTTGGTCCAGAGTTTTTATTTTTGCCTGATAATAACTTTATTAGAGCCGCAACTTCCCTCTACCTGGCTGAGGGAAGCCCCGCGGGCCCCCGTTGGATGGATTCTAACCTAACGCCCAAATGACCGAGCCCCCAGCCCAAAGGATGCGACAAAGATGGAATACAAGGGCATAGTCATGAACTACGGCGTCGGCGCCAAGAGACAGTACCCCCACAGAATGATAATCATGGTCCCGGGGGCAACACCCAGCGAAGCAAGGGGACTCGTCGGATCGAAGGTCGCCTGGCCATACGACGACCCCAAGATCTACGGCAAGATCACCCGGTTCCACGGCGTCCGCAAGGGCTACATACTGGCCACATTCAAGAGGGGCCTCCCGGGAGACGCCATCGGGAAAGCCGTAAAGATAACGAAAAAGGAAACATAGACAGTTTCTTCTCATCGGCGACCGTGTGAGCGGTTCGCCCAAGAACCCAGAAAAACAATGCCACTTGGTGGCGCCGAGCATCCGCCATCCTCCGCCACCGGTGAACCCAGAAAAAGCCGCCAAACCCGAAAAACGGCTAAAAAAAAGCGGAACCGCGACGGCGGCGGAGGTACCCCCTCCCCCCACGCGCACGCAACAAGCAAGACATGACAAAACCACAAGAGACAGAGAACGCGCAAGTGCAACATTCTAAATAGTAGTCTTATCGAAAGAAGTAAATATGAAACTCGGATTTTACACGAACTACGACGAAAAAACCGTCGCTTTCGCCCACAAGGTCGGATTCCGCTCAATGGAGCTCTCGGCCTGGCCCGACTCGAGCCTCAACGCCGACAAGGTGACCGACAGGCGCATCAAGGAGGTCAAGAAGGACCTCAAGGAGCATGACATGGAGGTATCGGCCCTCGGCTACTACCCCAACTTCCTCGACCACAACAAGGCAAACGCGGAGGAGGCCACCCGGTACTTCTACAAGGTACTGGAGCTCGCCAGCAGGATGGATGTGGATGTGGTCTGCACATTCGCGGGGCGCAGCCCCGAGAAGTCGATAAAGGAGAACATCCCCCTCTTCGAGAAGGCCTTCACCCCCTTCTGCGCCGAGGCCGAGAAGCGGGGCATACGCATAGCCATCGAGAACTGCCCCATGATGGACAGGTTCTACCTACGCGGCGAGAACATCGCTATAAGCCCCGAGGTCTGGGACGAGATGTACAAGGTCGTCCAGTCAAAGTCGCTCGGCATCGAGCTCGACCCCAGCCACATGGTCTGGCAGGGCATCGACTACATACAGGCAATCTACGACTACGGCGACCGCATCTTCCACATACACGCCAAGGACATGGAGATCAACCGCAGGGTCCTGAAGCGCGTCGGCATCATAGGGCAGGCCTTCGGGGAGACCGTGGGCCTCGGCCACGGCTGGTGGAGGGCGCGCCTCCCCGGGTGGGGCGAGATCGACTGGCCCAAGTTCATCACCGCCCTCATAGAGACCAACTACAAGGGCAACATCGACATAGAGCACGAGGACGACGTCTTCGCCGCCGCCCACGCGGCGCAGATGATCGAGACCGAGTCCGGCATCGTGGAGGCCTACGGTCGCGAGGAGAAGGGGCTCATCCTGGGATACAACACCCTCTCCAAACTCATCCCCCCGAGTGACTAGCCCACCATAACCTCATCCATTTACCTCGTTTTTCCCCGTTCTTCAATGGTTAATGCACATGTATGCCCTCAATCAACAGTGGGAGAAAGTAATTCGATGCTATCAGGGCAGACCCTATGACTGGCAGCGCCCATGAGCGTCTCCTGAGGAGAATCCTCGGCGATAAACGGGACGGGTATCAGGAGGGAAACCACGTTCTTGACATCCCAGTTGATGTAGAAGCCCCACGCCTCCTTCGCCCAGACCAGGCCATCGGGATCGTCGAGGACCCTCAGATGGGTTGCAGCGGCCCCATCTGGATCCGTGGAGGCATACCAATCGAGGACGCCGACGGTGAACCATACGAGACCCGCAACCACGTCACCCTGTGCCGATGCGGCAAGTCGGGGAGCATGCCCTACTGTGACGGCTCACATGTTAGTTAGCGGTTTGAAAACACCTAAATCTAGGGAAGACATCGAATATTCGACCCGGAGGGAGGAGACGACGTGATAGGGCCGATCCAGGTGGAGATTCTCAGAAGGCTCCACGACACAAAGGATGGCATATCCGTTGAAGACCTCCTGAGAGGATACAGGTACAAGCAGGGCGGCATGAGGAGCCTTGCGAGTCTGGAGAAAGCGGGCTACATCAGGATCACGAGGGGCGTGGCACACTTCCAGGGCTTCCCTAACGAGATTGAGCCACGCGTCACGATAAAGACCTACACGGCGGAGCAGCTCAAGGAACTCGATGACATCAGCCGCAGGAACCTCCTATACCTCTACCAGGAGGAACTCGCCAAGTACCAGGATAGTGTCGTCCCGGGGGACGCCATCCCACAGGGCGTAAGGCGCTCCCTCCAGCACTTGGGGGTCATAAAGTGGAAGATCCTGGAGCTCACCGACCTGGGCCGCAGGCTCCTCGGCGAGATACTGGCGCGGTCAACTTCGCCCATACAACCCGCCTTCGTTTAACCGCGGCGACGCGGAACGGGTGAAGCGTAAAACTTCCGGGTCATGTCTTGTTTAAAGAAAATTAAAAAATGATTCTACGCGGGTTTTGCCCGCTCGTGGGCTCACGTTACGGTTTAGAACCTTCTCGGTGGCCTGTGCTTGGCGAAGCACTCTTGACAGTAGACCGGACGGCCCTCTGTCGGCTTGAAGGGGACTTCCGTCTCCTTGCCGCAGTCGGAGCACGTTACCTTGTGCATTTCGCGCGGACCACTGGTGAAGCTTCGCCTCTCTCTATAACCCATTTCATTCACTCCTTGTTTCGTATAGCGGTCACCTTAGAAGGTAGCCAATATACAGGATGGGGGGTACGCCCCTCGCCTTTAAAGGTATGTATTTGTTAAACCCGTCTTCTTTACCCAGCCTTCTTTTTCATGACCCTGGTTACAAGCCTTTTGAGGCCCTCGTAGTCGGCGTGGAGGAAGTCGCCGTCGTCGAGCCCCGTGAGCTCGGGTGGGATCACCCCCTTGGCCTTCGCCTCTCTGAGCTGAAGCCTGAGACGCGCCGCCTCCGAGATCACCCTCCTCCGCTCCACGTTAGCCGGTGGGTCCTGGACGATTTCGCTCATCAGGTAGGCCTCCATCCGGGTGCCTATCGGGGTGACGTACGAGGGATCGTCGGGGATGCCTCCGAAGGAGGCGTCGTGGGGTTCCAGCTGGTACCAGTAGGCGAGGCTCGAGTAGTCATCCTGTAGCATGTTGCAGTTACCGTGCTCGATGGTGACCCGGATCTTCTCCGTGAAGGGGATGGGGTCGGGGATGTGCAGCCTGTATGCGCAGTACTTGCTGTGCATCTTGTCGCCGACGGTGAGGCCGTGGAAGGGCGCGGAGAATGGGCCGTTCTCCCAGTACCAGCCACCCTGGAAGTAGTCCTCGGTCCCCGTCCCCTTGATGCTTGGCTCCTCCTCGCCGTCGACCCATATCATCTCGTCCCCCTCCAACATGAAGCGGCTCCCCTTGTCGTAGGCCTGCATGCTGAGGACGACGCCGCAGTAGTGACCACGCCCCTTCGCCTCCAGGATTGTGTAGTTTTCATCCAGCTTCGTCGGGTTCTCCCGCCTCCACTTGGCGTGGAATCGCGGCACGCCCTCACCGACCTCGGTCTCGTGTATCTGTATGCCGTAGTAGAGGTGGGAGATGTCGACGTCGCCGATGTTCCTCGCCTCGAAGCGGGCGCCGCGTGTGTATGGCATCGGCCAGTAGCTGTAGAAGCCTCCGCTGGTCACGCCCTGTATGAGGCTCGTGTTCTGGGCGTACTCGGAGAAGCCGACGCCGAAGAAGTCACCGAAGGGCGTCTCGACGCTCGGGTTCTCCTCGCCGTCCCAGTAGAAGCGGAGGATGAGCTTCCTGTACACGTCCTTGTCGGGGCACATCACGGTGAACCACACGCGGGAGACCCAGCCGGAGCCATCCACTTTGCCCAGCTGGACCGTCTTCCCCGCGGGGACGGGGACGAAGTCCAGGTTACCCCCAGAGGGGTCGCTGCTGGATAGTTGCCTGCTCTTCCAATTCTTTAGCCCAGGGAGGTCATGCGCCCCGAGACCGCCTATGCTCGAGAACATGGTAGAAGATCGCTCATTAAACTATTGAAGCTTTAGAGGAGTAGGAAGTACTGAGGAGTAGTGACGCGAATAGTCGTTGGGAAGTGTATTCAGCCAGAAGTGCTATTTTGATAAGGGCTTGGCTTCTCAGGGCCGTTCACTCTGTGGGGTGATCCAATCTGCAAGGTATCCCCCCGGTTTAAAATGGGGGTTTTAAGGGTTAGGAGACCCACCCGTTCTTCTAATAATATTGAAAAATGTCGATTATTCCTTGCTACAATGCTTATTAGACGTGCGTGCCAGGTATTGCAACTTTCAATCGTGGTCGATTATCAGGTGGATGTGAGGATAAGGCTATGAAATATCCATAAGACGCCATGCACGTGCGCAACCTACAGTTAGAAAGGTACTGCCGTAGACTCAGCATCGCATACGTGGGCATTTAGTCCACGGGTCAAAGTGCGCGAGCATGCTGCCAGTTAAGATGGAGTAATTCTTCATTTCTTTACAGGCTCTGGCGGCGCTATATTTGTCTGCTCATGGCAGCTGGGGCACATCGTTTTTATGAATGGTGCCTGAGTTTCCCACTCGAAGCCACATTTTTCACATTTGACCTTGCGCTTCATTTTTTTATTATCCTCCATGAGTGAACAACTAGTGCTCATACTTCCTTTCATACATCAAAATAATTAAAACTATGCACGCATTCGAGCCGTTTCCTATACCTACAATGAACCCTAATGTCCTCTGGGAAATTATAACAGACATAGATGTCACGAAGCCTCACAGCCTCACCCATGCTCAACCCCACGTTTTTATGTGCCAATATAACCGCCCCTTCAGCAGCGCGCGCGACGGATGTCAAGAAGGCCGTGGCATAGGCCTAGAGATATTGGGCGTGGCGGGAGTCTGCTCCCCCATTTTCAAGTTTCGATGGTTTTTTACTCGAAGCCGTGCCACATTCTCTCGAATACGCCGATAGCCTCGTCCCTGTTCATGCTCCTCGGGTTTACGCTGAGGAGCCTCTGTATCCTCATCGTCTCATCCGCGATGAGGGGTATCTCGTCGTGTTTTATGTCGAGCTCCTCTAGGCTGAGGGGTATTCCGAGGTCGTGGTTGAGACGTGCCACGGCGTTCACCGCCTCGTAGGCGGCCTCCCTCGCGCCCATGCCGCTGGTGTCCTCCCCGAGGGCCTCGGCGACGTCGGCGATCCTCTCCGGTATGGCGAGGGTGTTGTACTCCATGATGAAGGGGAGGGCCATGGCGCATGTGAAGCCGTGGGGGAGCTGCTTCATGACCGCGAATCCGTAGGCGACGGCGTGGCCGCCGCAGGTGCTGGAGTTGGCGATGGATAGGCCGCCGAGCATGCTGGCCATGCTCATGTTCGCACGGGCCTCGACGTTACCCCCCTGCGCGTAGGCGAGGCGGAGGTTGTCTGCGATTAGCCTCATGGATTGGAGGGCGACGGCGTCGGCGAAGCTGTTGTTCTTAAGCGACATGTACGCCTCGACGGCGTGGCTCAGGGCGTCGAGCCCGGTGTTTGCGGTGACCTTCTGGGGGAGGCTCAGGGTGAGCGCCGGGTCCACGATGGCGGTGTCGGGCATCGCGTAGGGGTGCGTGACACCCGTCTTCATCTTGTTGTGGGTGACGACGAGGGTCGCGGTCGCCTCGCTGCCGGTGCCGCTGGTCGTCGGTATCGCCAGGAGCGGGACGCCCCTGCGGGCCAGGGGGACGCCGCCGACGTAGTCCTTTAAGCTCCCGGGGTTTGTGCGCATCAACGCGGCGACCTTCGCCATGTCGAGGCTGCTGCCGCCCCCGACGCCGACGACGGAGTCGTACTCCTTCCTGCGGGCGAACTCGGTGAGTGCCTCGGCCACTGGCATCGTGGGCTCGGGCTCGACCTTGTCCCAGATGTCGACCTCGTACCCCCCCGCACTGAGGGGACCGAGGACCTTGTCCACTATCTTGAGCTTGAGCACGGTCTCGTCCGTGACTATGAGGACCTTCTTGGCCCCGAGTTGCTTGGCCTCGTCGGCGACCTTGTCGACGGCGCCGACCCCGAAAAGCGTCTTCCGGGGCGCTAGAAGGGTTCTTACGACTCCCATATCTGGCATGTCTGGTCCAGTCTCCGGACTGTAGCGGGTCGCGCAGTTATTTCTCATTTGCTAGGCTCAGTCGAGCCTGAGTAGCCTCGCCGCGTTACCGTAGAATATCTTGTGGACCGTGCCCTCGTCCACGCCGATGGCGCGTACCTCCCGGAGTTGCTCGCGTAGATAATCGACGCTGAAGCCCCTCGGGAAGTAGCTGGAGTCGGTGCCGAAGACTATTCGGTCGGGGCCGACGGTCTCCAGGCACTTGAGGAGGAGGTCGCGGAGCGTCAGCCTGTAGGGCATCCAGGCCATCCACTGGTTGCTCCCCGAGGTGTCGATGAGGACGTTGGGGCATGCCCAGCAGAGCTGGAGGAGCTCCCTGAAGTAGCAGGCGCCGAAGTGGGGGACTACGAAGTTGAGGGTGGGGAAGCTCGCGGCGACCTCCCAGAGGCTGAGGGGGTTTAGGTTGTGTAGGCTGCGTGCTGGGCCGCCTCCCCCACCTAGGACGCCGAAGTGGATGAGGACGGGGACTTCGAGTTTCTCGGCGGCCTCCCAGAGGGGATATGCGGCCTTGTCGTCGATTAGTCGGGTTTGCGCAGAGGCTATGAGCTTGTACCCCCTCAACCCGAGGACTTTGACGCCCCGCTCTAGCTCTGTTGCGGCGTCCTCGGAGAAGAGGTCGTGGTGGGCGAAGCCAGTGAACCTGTCGGGGTGCATCTTCACTATCTCGGAGAGGTTGTCGTTGCCCCCGCCCATGACGAAGTTGACCCTGCTGAGTCCCTTGGCGTCCATGTCGGCGACCCAGCGCGTAGCCTGCTCCTCGTCTGTGTGGACGCCGTTCTCGGGGGGGTCGAAGCCCCACTTGCGTCTCCACTCGTCCCTGTATCGGGCGGAGTTCTCCATGATGATCTTTGCCTTGGCCTCCCCGTACCTCTGTATGAGTGACTGGGTGTAGCCGGCCCTCGACTCGGCTCGTTGGACGGGGAAGTGGGCGTGGAAGTCTAGCACCTTGAGGCCGTGGAGGTCCATGTGATCAGCTCGGAGGATATGGGGCTACCGAGGCGTTTAAAGAATTTATTCCGCGGCCTCGAAAACTGTAATAATCGGCGCGCACAAGTCGATCCTTGAGTGATCAGGATGTCAGAGAAAGTCGAGTCGCTTAAGGCGTTTGCCAACCTCGCATTCGGTAGGTTCGACAACACGGTGAAGGACCACAAGGAGTCGGAGATCGACTGGAAGCCTGTGGAGGAGGCGAACAACTTAAGGTGGATTCTCACCCACCTCTCCCAGCAGTGGAACGTCGGGTTCCAGCGGACCTTCAGGGGGGATAACAACTACAAGCCCGCGGGGTGGCCCGACGACTACGTCGGGAGCAAAACCATCACCTACGCGAAGCTGATGGCTGACCTCGCGAAGGGGAGAGCCGCGGTGCTTGAGGGGCTAGGCAAGCTGAGCGCCGCTGATCTGGCCGTGGAGGTCCAGTCACTCAGCGGGATGGTGAAGCGCCATGACAGGCTGATGAGGCAACTGTCCGAGATCGCCCACCACGAGGGGCAGATCGCCTACATCCGCGGCGCGATCGGGCGGAGGAGGCAGAAGGACGGCAGCTTCCTCGCCTAGCCGTCTGCTTTTTAGAATTTGACCTCGGCGGACTTCTTCCCAGTCAGCTCCTCGACTGTGATCCAGCCGACGGTGGTCCGCTTCAGCTCGGTGTCCTTCCCTATGCGGGTCAGGTGGGGGTCGACCTCGCCCGTGGGGGAGGGCCGCTCCTGGTGGGCGAACATGTGGCTCATTATCCGCCTCTTCTCGGCGGTGTCCTCGGCGAGGTGGACGGTGCCCCCGAACATGGCGGTGACGTAGAGGTGGTTGCACTTCCCCTCGACGTAGCCGTGGTCGATGATGGCCTGCCCCCAGACGCGTGGGTTGGCCCTCATGTAGTCGAGCTTCTTCCCCTCGGGGGCGCAGTGGAAGTATAGGCGCCTGCCGTCCGGGTCGTAGGCGTGGCTGAGGCTGACTAGGTAGGGGACGTTGTCCCTGCACATGGCGATGGTGACGTACCGAGTCTCCTTGAGGACCCTCTCCAGCTTCTCGGGGTCGGTTATCACCCCGTCCATGCGTCTCATGTGGTACTTCATGGGGATTTCGACCCCTAAGACGGCGGCGTGTGATAAAAGGGGGCGGGTGCGGCGGGAGACCCTGGGGAGGTTAGTGTCCTACGCCTCTAGCTGGCTCATCCCTTAATATGGGTCCGGGGAACTCAGGTTACCTACATACTCGGGGGCTCTTCGATGTCGGGTGCTGATGGGGTGTTCAAAGCTGAGGTCGTTCACCTCATCCTCACCCACGACGCCGAGAAGGCGCTCAGTTCCCTCGCCGAGCATTATGGTGTTGATACCCCCAGCCTCAGGGTGGGTCTCCCTAAGGGTCACGCCAACGTCTCAGGGTGCTATGTGATTGAGAAGGAGACCATATACGTGGCGAACAGCGACGGGTTGGCGGACCCGTTTCTGATCCTGCACGAGTTCTATCACCACCTCAGGTCGATTAGTGGTAGTCATAGGGGGACCGAGAGGTATGCGGACAGGTTCGCTCGCGAGTACATCGACGAATACAAGGGAAGCGCGCGTTAGTCGGCGCCTGGTGCCCCCATTTGCCCCAACGGGTTACCTCTTCCAAGCTTGATGAATGCAGCCGCCTAGACCCTAGAAAAAGTGCATGGTAAAATGTAGCAGCTATAATAACGCCGACAACAGCTCATAGACCAATACCATTGAAGATACTGAATCGGGCGCTCATCACCCTATTCGCCTTAAATCTAACAATAGGCCTCACGAGCCAACTGGTCCAACCCCTCTTCCCACTATACCTGAAGGAAACCGGGGCCAGTGAGCTCGAGAACGCCCTCGTCATAAGCATCGGAAACCTATCATCAACCATCCTGATGCTCCCCGCCGGGATGCTTGTCGGCAGGTTCGGTAAACGGGCCTTTCTAGTCATCAGCGCGGCGATGTCCGGGGTATCTGTGCTCCTCATGGCCTACACGAGGAACTGGATGCTGATCATACCGCTGAATATGCTGCTCAACGTCTCGATGTGCTTCTTCATGCCCACCAGGATGGCGATCATAGCTGAGAACACGGACCCGGGGAACAGGGCGAGACTCTTCGGCGTCATGAATCTGGCCTGGCCGATAGCCGGCATAGTGGGCCCCCTCGCTGGGGGCTATCTCGTGGAACGCCTCGGTTGGAGCAGCGTCTTCACTATAGCCGGCGCCATTAGTCTAGTCGCGCTTGTCCCCGCCCTCAAAGTAAGGGAGCCAAAAAAGGAGGCAGAAACCAACACACCCGAGACGAAGGACCAGTCCTCCATCTTCAACGGGGACTACCGCCCGACGATGTTGACGCTGTTCACCTACCAGGTGCTCGTCACCACTAGCATGGCGGGGGTCAACATGATCCTGCCGCTGTATCTCCAGGACCGTTTCCAGCTGAGTTACTCGCTCATAGGCGCGTTCTTCACGGGTTCGAACTTCCTCCTGATATTGACCCAGCTCGGGGGCGGCGTAATCGCCGACAGGTACAGCAGGAGGCGCTTGATCCTGCTCTGTACGGCCCTCACCCCCCTCGTGTTGGGCTCCTGGGTCCTATTCGGTGACTGGGTGGCGCTCTTCGCCGTGTACTCCCTGGCCTTCGCCCTCTGGAGCCTGACGTGGCCGCCGATCCTCGCCATGCTCACGGACATCCTGCCGAGAAGCCTCCACGGGGCGGGCTTCGGGCTCAACATGACTGGTTCGCGGCTCGGCTTCACGGTGGGCCCGATGCTTGCGGGTGCCCTCTACTTTGCGCCGGGGTCGCTTGTCCCCTTCGTCGCCTCGGCGATCGTGTACGCTTTCGCCCTGCCCTTCGCCTATCGGCTGAGGGGGAGAGAGGGGGGTGGGCGGTGAATAGCTCCTGATGCGTGTCTTTTACCCGGGTGGTGATGGGCGCTGACGCGCGTGATGGGGCGGGTCAGGGCTCTGCTCTAGGCTTTCTTTGTGAGTTTGTCGGCGCTCTGCTTGGCGAGTTCGAGGGGTGGGCGGCGCTCGGTGTCGGGGATGTAGGTGTTTTTGCCGAGGCGTCTGCGGTGCTCCTCCTTGGCTCTCTGAATTAGCGTCGGGTCGGTGATGAGGTCGATGGCTGCGCCCGCCATGGTCTTTGTGGCGAATGTGAGGCTCTTGTGGCCGATTGTTGAGCCGCTGGCGGCGACGAATTGCCAGCTGTGGCCGGGGGCGCCGAGTATGTTGCAGGTTGTTCCGAACTCCATGGTGGGGGTGTTCCAGCTGACGTGGGATACGTCTGTGCTTCCGGGGCTGACCTCGCCGTCGTCCCATGGGTCGAGGATGTCGGTGGGGAGGTCTGTGTCGGCGTAGCGTTCCCAGTCGGGGAGCTTGGACTTCTTGAGGGAGTCGATCTTGTTTTGCTTGGGGAAGGTTTTGGCGATGTCGGCGGCGAAGGCGAGTTCCTCGGGGGTGTAGGTGGGTGCTCCGACTTGGCGCATGTTGGTGGTGACGACTTCGCTGAGGGTGCGGCTGGGTATCTTGTTGTAGCTTCCGCGGTCCATGTCGATCTTGAGGGTGGTTTCGGTCATGAGGGCGGCGCCTTCGGCGATCTTCTCGACGCGTTTGTAGATGTGTTCTAGTTGGTCTATCTCGGGGGCGCGTATGTAGTACCAGCTTCGTGCGTAGTCGGGGACGACGTTTGGTTGGCCGCCTCCGGCCTCGATGACGTAGTGTATGCGTGCTTGCTGGATGATGTGTTCGCGTAGGTAGTTTACGCCGATGTTCATGAGTTCTATGGCGTCTAGGGCGCTTCGGCCCTGTTCGGGGTTGGCGGCGGCGTGGCTTGTCTTGCCGTGGTAGTGGAACTTGACGCC
>Ga0315277_10010517_pt1 | contig 11713 bp, 14 predicted proteins | sample YL17G05_15_MG_FD_203695 | JGI IMG/M metagenome (GOLD analysis project Ga0315277, IMG submission 203695) | Sediment microbial communities from Yellowstone Lake, YNP, Wyoming, USA - YL17G05_15 | ecosystem: Environmental > Aquatic > Freshwater > Lake > Sediment | place: USA: Wyoming | collected...
TGAAAGTATAAAGGTGATCGTGGAACGTGAAAACATAGCGGTCGCTCAGGAACCACACTCCGCTCTCTGTTTCTTTAAGCAGGAGGAGGGCGGCCAGACCTTCCTCAGACGCCCCGCGCGTAGCCGCAATGCTTGCCGCCTCAAAATAGGGATCCGCTCCCCGGGGGGAGGCAGAGAGGGCTTCAATGGCCACCGTAAGCAAGGGGTGGGTCCGTTTTTTTTCTATGGTCATGGTCTTGGTGCGCAGGAAATCAAGGAATACCTGGGCGGCGGAAGGGGTCAGCGTTATAATTTTTCTCTTCCCTTCCAGAAAGGCAGGAACCGCTTTCGCATAAACGTATAAAACGCCGTCTCCTTCCCGGATCTCGACCACCTTCCCCTCTCTTTTTTCTTCTTCCAGCGCCGCCAGCGTGAAATATTCCGGCTTATTCCGGGCGCGGAAAACGGGCACCAGTCTTCCCTCCGCCACGATCTCAGCTAGCTCTGCTTCCAGGACCGGGAAACTCTGGCCTTTCGTGGCATGCGCCCGGACGGCATCTTTCATCTTCGACCTTCCGCTCTTTAAAGCGTACAACGGCGATTCGACCTCAAGCGGATACGGACGCATTGCCGGGCACAAAAAATCCGAGTGATAATTCATCAGATCATCGAACATGGACCGAGCCATGCGCCCGATGGCGGCGGTGAAGATCTGGTAAAGCTCTTCCCGGCCGTACAGTCTATCAGAGCGGAGTTTGCCCGACATCCTTCGTCCGTCAAGCACTGCATGTAACATAGCTCTGTTAACCTTCTCGCTTACCGGGGTCGTGACCGCCCTCATTTTTACAAAGGACCTGGGGAAGTCAGGAAGGTCCGCGAACTCGAACTCCAGGTATTTGCCCTGCACCTGACGTTTCATGAAGAATGTGTTGAGATATTTCAACAGCGAAACGACGCCATCCCACTCCTCGGTGCGGCGGAGCATATGAGGATTCAGGTCCTCGCTGCGGATCTCTTCCGCCCGGGCAAAGCGCCCCATGCCTCCCTCATTCAAAAAAGGCCGGAAGATCTGGCAGAATTCTTCATCCTTGAAAATTCCGGGGTTGGCCCGGTTCAGGTAAGAAATGACCGCACTGAAGCTGACGGCCAGCAGGCGGAGACGGACCAGGTCATGGTTCTTCAGCACAAAATGCCCGAAATTAGCGAGAGCGTAAGGAGCAACGAGCCGCACCCTTTCTTTGAGATTTATCCTGATCATGCTAAAAGTATATCTATCTTTTCCGCAAATAATTTCATGACTTTTGCAGGATCTCTTTCAGGGCTTGCTCGGCGAGCTGCTCCATCTCTTTCGTTTGCATACTTTTGGATTCATCTATATTAATTTAAAAGTCAAAGGTCAAAACTATCGACTTGTTTTCGCCACCAACTGGCGAAATCCCGCCACTTTTGACCTACTGAGCCCCTCGACAAGCTCGGGGCAAGCGTGGCAATAAGATTGCTGTATTTGCTGTAGAGGTGATAAAAATGAAAGAAATGGTACCCCTCGAGCGGATCGAAAACCGGATCTATCAGATCAGAGGCCAAAAAGTGATGCTGGACAGGGACCTGGCCGAGCTTTATGGAGTAAAGACTTTTGTCCTCAATCAAGCCGCTAAAAGGAACCAGGAAAGATTCCCTGAAGATTTCATGTTTTCTTTGACCAGACAAGAAATATTAAACATATCACAAATTGTGATATCCTCTGAAAAGGGAGCGTCCGAAAATATCAAATTTGCCAAGAATGTTAATGCCTTTACCGAGCAAGGGCTGGCCATGCTGTCGGGGGTCCTGCATAGTCCACGAGCGGTCCAGGTAAACGTCGCTATCATGCGCGCCTTCGTCCGGCTCAGGAAAGTCCTGGCCGCCAACCGTGACCTTGCTTATCTCTTCAAGGAATTGAAGCACAAGGTCGACCAGCACGACGTTGAGATCGGGCTCATCATCAGAGCCATCGAAAAGATGATCGCCGTAGACACCAAACCTAAATCTAAGATCGGGTTCGTAACTGGAAAGGAGGATTGACCGATGGAAGAGCGTAATACGTCAAACGGATGCGAAGCGCGATGAGGAGGGAGCTGAATGGAACGCTCATTTGCCTTGTATAAGTTTAATAAGCTCTTTGTTAATGAATAAATGATATTTGCCATATTTGCCTTCACCCAGAATATCCGCCTTAGCCAGCCGGCTCAAATATTTACTGGCGGTGACGTAATGTATACCCAGAGTTTCAGCCAGTTTTACGGGATTTATGATCGGGTAAGAAAACAGGGCTTCAACCAGATCCGCAGAATATATTTTTTTATGCTCTTTCCTCACTCTCTCTTTAACTTGCTCAAAAAGAGAAATTATCCTTAATAATAGGTCTTTGGTTGCTGCCGCCTGAGAATTAAAACCTTTCAACATGAATAGAATAAAATCATCCCAGTTCCCCTTTTCCGTTATTTCTCCTAAAAGATCATAATATTCTGAACGGTATTTATTAATGTACCCGCTAATATACAATATCGGCCAGATTAATAGATCTTGCTTGATTAAATAAAGCACCATCAGCATCCTTCCCGTCCGGCCATTACCGTCGCCAAAGGGATGAACGGCTTCAAATTGATAATGCGCGATTGACACCTTAATTAACGGATCTATCCCGTCTTCATTATTATTTATAAAATTCTCCCAATTGCTCATCAACCTCGGCACATCCGAAGCTATGGGGGGCGTATAGATGGTCTCTTTTGTTTTATCATTTACGATCCGATTCGGCAATTTGCGATATTCGCCGTGATGGGCGGGTATCAACCTCTTTTGAATGCCCAGGATAAGGCGGGATGACACCGGAAATTCTTTTAAATGCTCATAGCCCCATAAGATGGCGTCATGATAACGCAATACTTCTTTATCGGTTTCTCTCTGTTCCTTTTCGGGGAAAAGCTGGTTTTGCAGTACATCAATTATTGTGGTGTGAATACCTTCTATCTCTGAACTGGCAACCGATTCCCTTAAAATCGCCGGCGACAATAATAAAAGAGGATTAGGGATAGAATCACTTCGCCCTTTTAGCTCCGCCAATGCTACTCTTGCCTCTAACAGACTATCTTTGAACTTTGGGTTGTTAAAATCAATTTTTGGCGGTAAAAGAGGCAATTCATACGGATTTTCCTTGTTATAACTCATAAAAATAATATATCACTATTTTGCCATTTTGTCAACATATCAAATCATATATGTTAATAGCGTTAACATATCGATTTCTTATTGATGTTTTCCTGCTTCCCCATAACTCTACTTGCCGGCTTGATCCCAGCGATCACGAACTATTTTTTCTTCTGAATTGCGGACAGGTTTTTTTCATAGGCATCGATCATTTTGAGGTTCTGTTTGACTATATCAGGATATTTGACGCCGTACTTTGATCTTATTTCTTTTTTCAACTCATTCAGCTTATCGAGTTTTATTTGATATTCATCCGGCCTTCCCTTAAAGTAATCTTTTTCAACCAGATCGGTAAGATAATCATCGGAGACCAATAATCTTCTCGGGTCATGGATCTCGACCCTGATATCTTCAGCCGGTTTTAAGTTTTTAAAGGTCCAGGAGATGGTCCTATTCCGATAAAGGGATCCTGCGGGCGATACTTTCAGATCATCTATCGGGTAATCCTTATCTAACTGTATCGTTATTTCCGCCTTTCCTATTTTCCCTGCCCACAAAGAGCCGGTTTTAAGTATATAGGGGACATATTCCACACTATATTGAGCGCCATATACACCGGAATTCAAATATTCGCTAACCGCCATGTCATAAGTATGGCGGATCCGCACGATTCTATTTTTTGGGAATAGAACATTCCAGGTGAATATTTTCTTGTAGCGCAGATCCGGCAGGTCCACATTTGGCTTCATTGGTTTAACTTTATAATCAATTTGTTTCCCATTTAGAAATACTTTAAAGTTTTTTATGCCACCGCCCCACCCTGCTCTTCTCTCATCTTCAACATCCGGGAACCCCATCAATATTTTTTCCTTTTCCGGGCTGATAAAGGCAAAATCGCAAGTTACGAAGATCTGTTTTTCTTTGCCAATCTTTTTTACTTTAAGCGCGACCTTTTCAGAAAGCATTTTTACTTTGGTTGAATTAATAGGCATCACGGATGAGCCCGCGCCCATAAAGAACCCATCATCACATTGCCCCGCGCCTGAGAGGACCAATAATAATAAAACCATTCCAAAGAACCACGACCATGGTTTAAACATCATATTATCCCCCCGCCGATGACGAGGAGCACGAGAGAGATGGGGAGCCAGCCGAGCAGAGCTTGTTGTTTCATGGCGCAATTATAGCATTTTACTGCCCGCGCCGGCTCATTTCGTGTTTAAAATTTAGGATCTAGTATTTTCCCCATCCCCCATCTGGTGTACGCTGACCATGCAGAAAGCGGCCGGGCCCTGAGACGGTTGATATTTATATGAACGTTCAACAATGGCAATGATAGCGTCACTCAAGGTTTCTGCCCGGAGTCCAACCGGATACTGGCTCGGGGTATCGCTGCGCGTTAAAGAGACTAAATAGGTTTTCATGAAACTCATCCTCCTTTTAATTAGGAACTAAGGAACTAAAGAACTGAGGAACTAGGGAACTAAGGATTGGATGAGCGATTAGTAGTACGAGATCGCAGAAAAAGGCGGAAAATAAATTGATATTGGAGTTCTGATAAGCATGTGAATCCCTCCATATACTGTAATCGGGTTCAGGGGCGGTTTTCTTGCATTTTCGCTTTAAGATGATTACGGTGATGACGGTGATTACGGTGTGCGCCAGAGTGATATTATCGAAGGCACATTGATAGAGGACGATCTTATCCGGCAGGACGTTGCGTTATTTTGGTTTTGGGCCGATCAAGATAATAAAGCAATAATTTCATTGGCCTCGGATTCTCTCAAGCCCTTCATTATTTTCTTTCGCCATTTTTCCGGCACCGAATTATAAGCATGGATAATTGATCTTGATTCACCGCATTCAATCAAAGCACTCAAAACATCAACTGCCGCCTTTCTATCTTTCTCCGCTTTTTCTTTCTTAATTCTTCTCTGGAATATTATCAATTTATGCAAAGCAAAATTTGCGGGATGCGGCATAATAATCGGGATATTCTGATATTTAATTTGGATCGTATTTTGAGATAAAAAGCTTATGAATCTCAGAGGGACAGCATTCATTCCCAGATTTGGCAGCGGATACGGCTTATCTGTTCCCCTCCCTTTTTCCGGAACTAAGAATTCAAGAATGAGTTCCGGATGATCAAGCTTTAAATATCCTTTATTGCCTTTGAACTGGACAACAAAACCCAGATCTTTTAATAATTCCGGGACATCTACCGGTCCCCTTATTTTAGAAGGTCTATCTACAAGAAAATCTATATCTCTTGTTTTTATCGCAGAAAACCGGACATTTTCTTTTTTAAAATAATATTGATAAAAGAACAAACACCAACTGCCTATCAAGATTATTTTATCCAATAACTTTTCTTTATTGAATCGACGCAAAACCTCAAGACAAAGCTCAAATTGCCTGCTTTCCACGCAAACTCCCCTTCAGGAACTTAATTTGCTTTTTTACCTGCGACAATAATTTCCTGTATTTTGCCCTTATTTTTGTCGCTTCTACGTATTTCTGCCTCTCGACGCCGGAGAGCTTCCCCAAATATTTATATCTTACCTTTCCCCCTACTCTTTCTGCCAGATAACAATATTCATGCCCCCGTATTTTCCTGATCGCAAGCGATCCTTTTGGCAATTTCCCCAACGCTTCCTCATAGCTTTTTTTCATTCTGACCGAGTTTTCCAGCTCTTCAGCCAGAACTCCTTTTATTACCCCTTTCATAGCGCCTCCTGTTACCCAACAAATATACGAATATTATATCTTGTTAGGTAACACCGGTCAAGGCCCGGTTACCCAACATTATGCGGTTTAATGATGTTTGTTAGGTAATTATCGAAAAGCGAGGAGCAACTCGAAACGCACTACGCTAAACGCACCACGAAACGCGCATCGCTTGCCCCGAGAGAAATCGAGGGGCCACCGCACGACGCATGACGCGTATCATCCCTTCCCAACCAACAATATTTAGAGTTTAGTATTTAGTATTTTGCTTTAAGAAAGGGGGCGATGAGGAGGGAGCCGAGGGTTTTATTGAGAGTCAACTGGCAACCTTGATAGGTATAAGGTAAAAAATGGAATTTTATTTCATCGTCAGATTTTTTTCTTAATATTTTTGTTGGCCATGTTTTTAAAGTTGTTCTTTGTTTTTCAAATAAGCAAGCTGACTCAACCAGTCATGAAGATAGCCGACCAAACGATTTTTATCACGCTTCGAGAGAGGATTGTGGTGCGCCGTTACATTTCTAGAGGGAAATAATTCTTCAAGTTTAGTAGTAAAACCAATTAGTTTTCCTGGTAAATTATTAAAAAATGGATTAAAGTCCGCTTGAAGAGAGCGGAGAATACTTATCAGATCAGGAAAGTCAATGTAATAAAGATTGTGTGTTGCTCGTTTTCCATGATAAGAATTTCTTTCTTCCTTCCGCATTCGGTCTTGGGCTGTCTTCGCGATATTATCCAGAGTCTTACTTCTATGCATCTTCACATTCCACCAATTTGCTCCGTACTTTCTTTGAAGCACTAATAAGATAAAATTTCTAAGTGAATTTTCAAGTATGTAGAGATAGGGGTATGCCGTCTCAGACATGTCGACTGCATCTCGTAATATATAACTAGGAAGGAACGGGTCATTAATTTTGCCAAGTGGGGTTTTTAAATTAAAGGTAATTGTTCGCCCCCCCTTTGACCGCGCTCTTACACCAGAAGCAATCGATACATTTCCGGGATATTTATTAATCGTAGAATTTACTCGATTCTGGCTTTCTTTAGAAAGTTTTGTAAATTCCCGCGAAAAACCAACACCTTTTTTATTAGCTAGTACAAATAATGCCTCTTCTGTCGTGAGAGCCATCGCAGCTGCACGGGTCACGCGTTTATCTAATGCAATTTCAGATGGGTTCCCGAGGGCAACGCGAAGACGATTATAAAGACCTTGAAATTTTTTTTTCCAACTCATCTGTTTGGAGGTTTTTTAATCTTTCTAGCTGGAACTATTGCAGTAATAGTGCTTTTAACGACTTTTAGCACTTTCGCGATATCCTGTGCCTGCACTCCGCGAGTAACAAGGTCAAGAATAATGAGCTTCTTGATATCTTCAAGAAGTTTGCATATTTTCTTATCCATATACTTTATTTGTATGATTTTTTCTAAGCCCCTTAAGAATTGCGGTCACGCGCTGCGTTCCCATTCCTAAACGGCGAGCAATTGAGTGATGATTCATGTCGGCAAAGAGGTAAAGACTGACTGCGCCTAAACGCTCTAAAATATCGATCAATCTTTCGGGGTCGGTTACTTTATTAACTTTCTTCTGTCGTTTTGGCATATTGCTGTTTTTTGGCCTTGGTTATACGACTTTTAAGTACTTGAACGGTTCCTTTGGTTGTACCTAGTATGGTGGCGATATCCTGGTCGCTTAAACCAAAGCGTGCAAGTAGCTCTACGCCAGCAGCGATCGTCATTTTTTCAGTTTCCTTTACGAAAGATAGCGCTATAAGCGTATTAAGTTTTTTTGATATTTGCTCAAGTAATTCTTGGTCCTTCATATTATTTCCTTTTAAGTTTTTTACAGATATGATTAACTCGATTGATATCGACCCCAAGGATTTTCCCTATCTCCGTTTGTGGTATGCCAACAGAAAATAGAGCCGAAATCGCTTTATCTTCTGCTCCACTTACTTGCTTTGATTTCGGATCTTTGGCGACTTCACGCAAAACGCCTGCAGTCAAAGCTGCAAGTGCCTCGAGACGCCCCTCTATACCATCTTTCGGGGCTGTTGTCAGCTGACTTTTCTTGTTATTCTTCCTGCTCATATTTTTTGCTCTCCTTCTTGCGTAGTCCCGCCAACTCTTTATTAATATGGGTTGCGGTACGACCTAAAATATCTGCGATGTCTCGTGGACGTATGCCAAGACTATCCAATATCCTTATTTGTTCTTTTAGGCTGATACTTGGGCCCTCTCGCGGCACCATGCGGAGAAGAAGTGATATCATTACTCCTAGCCGCTTGTTAAGCTCCAAAAGATGCTTATTAATTAGGTCTTCTTTGTTATCCATAGTATCTAACTTAACATACAATATTCCAAATGTCAAGTACCAACTGGGAAAATGAGATACTTGTTAAGCTACTATGCTTGTATAAGCTTTTTCGAGTTTCGGATTTTACTTAATTGCGGAAATTTATCGACCGCCTTTTTTAGGAGAGATACCCCACCCACTCGCCACGATTATCGGAATATCTACCACTCCACCTGTTTTTTCGTGTTCATCCAGAGGTAATCGGTGAAGGTTTTCAAGCTAAGGTAGATTTTACGATTTTAGGCAAAATAATACAAGGGCGAGAAACTAGGGGCTGGTGTCATATGAGCGCGATAAGGAGGGAGCCGGGGGAACTCAAAGGTCAAAGTTCAAAGGTCAAAACTTTTTACTTTTGAATTTTAATTTTTGAATTTTTAATCAAATAAATCCCCCCTGCCCCACAAATAATGATCACAAGTACATCCACGACCAACCAGTGGATATTGTTCTCCAGCACGAAGCCGAGGAAAATGAGGATGATGAAGACAAGGAGTATATCGCACCAGCACTTTACTTAAGTCACTTATATACCCCTTAAGCCCCCTCCACCCCCCTCATTTGTGAATATTTGGTTCCAAGTATTATTTTGAATTGCAAATGGCGGGTTTAATTTTTTTAGTCTATCTGGGCATACTTCTAACAAAGGACATGACTGCTTACAATCATAATTTAATTCATCTTTTAGCCATAAGTAAAACTTCTCTCTTTTTTTCCCGCTCACGCAAGTTATATCATTAGGGGAACAACATCCCTTTGGGCCTTGTTGAACATTAGCATTTGCGAGATGAAAAAAGAATGAATCAAATCTTGCTGGATAGGTAATAATGTCAATATTATTATTTAATAATTTGCATTTTAACCATACTTTTCTAAAAGCTTCTTCCGTACATTTAACTGTCATCATATATTGATAATCATATTGATCTATCAAATCATTCAATAATTTAGGCAGAGCAATATTTATTATACCCGTCCTCAATGCGATTCGCATAATCCTGTTGTCAGCTATAATATTTATATTTTCCAAGTTTGTCTTGTATAACCATAGGCCATACTCATAAAAATCACGCAAAAGCATATTGGCTTTTTTTGACGCTATGCCCGTGAAACTTGTCAGAACATCAAAAATGGCTTTTGCATTACCATCGCATTTGTCAAATATCAAAAAAGGATCCCCGTCATATTTATCAATAAGAATATCAGAAAGATCCGTAATATATCGTGTCCTTTCATCAACATTTCTATCCGCGCCGCCAAGAACAGTTAAAAAGTCCAATGCTTTTTCTTCATTTTTCAAATCATGAGCTGTAGGTATTTTTTTAAACCGCTTTTTTAATACTTTTGTAAAAAATAAATCAATCTCAGGCAATATTTGAGTGAAATCTTGAAGTGCATGAACAATACGGATAAACACAAATTCTCTGCCAGTCATATTGCCGAAATATTGCTGCTCAATATCAGGGTCAATCTTCTTAGGAATAGCCCTTAATGATTGAGCATTTCGAAATATTTCATTCAATTGCTTTGCCAGAGTTATTATATTATCTTCGGGATACATAAAAGAAAGAACCTTTTCCGAATAATCGTCCCAAATAGCTAAAAATTCGGTGTGCCTTTTCCAGGAAGGCAAAGTATCAGGATTATCTCTATAAAAAGGGCTCTGTAAATCTTCAGCATTTTCTCCCATTCTTTTCTCAAAGAAAAATTTATTTAGCGTAATTAATAATTCCCTTAAAAACACTATTTTCCCATTTTCATTTTGGATATCTATAGACGCTAATTTGCTAAGTTTTTCTTTCAATTCTTGAATAATACTGTTTGACTTAGACACTGCTGACTCCCCTAAAGCGTTTTATTGTTAAATCCAAATATTGCTTTTCAAGCTCTATCCCAATATATTTTCTATTCAAGATTTTCGCCTCAACTCCTGTCGTTCCACTACCATTAAAAGGATCTACAACCAAATCGTCCTTTTTGGTCGAAGCCAAAATAATACGTTCAAGTAAAGCTAAAGGTTTTTGAGTGGGATGCTTACCATATTTCTTTTCATCTTTTCCAGGGGCACCTATTTCCCAAACATTTCTCATTTGTTTTCCCTGATTTATTTTTTTCATTAATTGGTAATCGAAATGATGTTTACTTTTTTTATTCTTCGCCGCCCACAAAATAGTTTCAGTCGAATGCGTAAAATATCGGCAGCTTAAATTGGGCGGTGCATTTCGTTTGTACCAGACAATGTCATTAAGCACTTTGAAACCAAGCTCGTGCATCGCGTAACCAACCGAATAGATAACATGATTAGTCCCAGACACCCATATTGTTCCATTATCCGTAAGAACCTTCTGGCATGCACCAAGCCAATCTAAATGAAATCGATGATCTTCCTCTACCCCCTTAGATTTGTCCCATTCCCCCTTATCCACAGAAACCATTTTCCCGGCATGACATGAAATCCCCCCGTTTGAAAGAAAATAAGGAGGATCCGCAAAAATCATGTCAACCGATTTTTCGGGGAACTTACTATTTAAAATATCAAGGCAGTCGCCATGGAGAAGAATAAAAGAATTGTCCTTATTCTTAAAATATATGTCTTTCGGATTGAGAACAACTTTGTTCCGCATGAGGGCGATCGATCTTACGATCAATTAGGGGAAAGATCAAGGGTTACGCCTCTCTTCTATTTATATTGACAGAAAAAGATGGGCTCTTTTGAAGGCTACGAAGGCCCGGGAAGTGATAGGCTATGCGGGCTTAAGGCTTTTTATTATTTCATTCGCAACGTCCTGTCCCTTTTCAACCTCGATGAGCTGCACATCTTTTCTTTTCTTGATCTGATCAGCAAATGGAGCATTCGCCATCATGATCGTGCCCAGAACTCTTTTGGGACTATCCAGCGCATCCAGAATGGCTTTTCTAACTTTTTCAGAAAACAACTCCATCTTCCCGATCTCATCAATAACAATAATATCCGCATCCTGGATGGCATCAGAGATGGCTTTCAGGCCGATCGCTTCGAGATTCTCAATACTAACTCCGTATTTGCTGACCCGGTGAGGACCCTTGAAATCAACGTGCGCGAGGGTTGACTCGCGGCCGTCCAGCGAGCTGATCTTGAAACCCTTCCGGGCACCACCCTCCCTGATCTCGGACGTATAAAACCCGCCCGCGCGAAGACCCTTTAGCCCCTTGAGAACGCCTTGAATAATTGTCGTTTTGCCGCAGCCGGGGGGACCGGAAAGGAGAATATTCTTTTTCATCGTAAAAATTTTACATCTCGACTTCGCTCGATGCAGGCGCCCTTTTTTTATTAAACGCAATTCGAGCAATGGGAACGGGGGATAGGGAAAGAGGGACGAGGGACGGGGGACAAGGGATGGGGGTTATCTGCTACGCGATTCGTGGCAGCGGTTAACGGAATTTATCATGGCATTCAGCATCTTTCTGACTCGATCAAATCCTTCAATTAAC
>Ga0315277_10010518_pt1 | contig 11713 bp, 8 predicted proteins | sample YL17G05_15_MG_FD_203695 | JGI IMG/M metagenome (GOLD analysis project Ga0315277, IMG submission 203695) | Sediment microbial communities from Yellowstone Lake, YNP, Wyoming, USA - YL17G05_15 | ecosystem: Environmental > Aquatic > Freshwater > Lake > Sediment | place: USA: Wyoming | collected...
GAATGGTCTCTCCAACCTTCAGGCCGGCCTTTTCCAGGTCGCGGCGGACCGCCGCCAGCGGCTGGCCAACGAAGTTCGGACAGAGGTAGGCGGGCGGCGGCTCATTAATCGTGACCAGGAAATTCATTACCGGGCTATGGACATTCGGGCTGGCGGGAGGAGGATCCTGGGCGACCACCTGGTCGGGTTCTGCTCCCGGCCAAGGGAGCGCGGTCACGCTGCCGACCGTCAGGCCGCGCTGGATCGCCGTGATCTGCGCGGCACGCAGGCTGGAGCCCACCAGGTTCGGAATCGCCACGCGCGGCGGTCCCAGGCTCACGATGACGTATACGAGCTGGCCCGCCTTGATGGGCGTCCCCGGGGGCGGCTGCTGCGAGACGATCTGGTTAACCGGAACCTTCGCGTTGAAGAGCTTATCCTCCACCTTGATTTCCAAATCGAGGCCGCGGGTGAGGCTCTGTGCCGACTCCAGCGCTTTGCCGACCAGGTTGGGCATGTTCTCCTGGCGGCCGTGGATGGTCAGCCGAATGGTGGTGACGGCGCTGATCAACGTCACCGCCACCAGAATGGTGAAGAGCAGCAAGAGGCGGAAGAGCGTCCGAATTCGATCGCGCAAACTCATCGCAATTATGAATGATGAATTATGAATGATAAATTATCAAGGCCAACCGCGACTCCCCCCTCTTTGTTCGCCTTTCACCGTTGCCCCTCTCCGCTTGACCTGCCCCCGAATTTTCAGTAGCGTTTCCCCTTCGAAACGATCGCCATGACTTACTCTGTGGATATCCTGAAGATGGGCCAGTGCCAGGTGCGCGGTCCGGAGGTCTACTGGATGGACCGCTGGGACGCCTGGGAAGAGCTCTACTTCTACATGGTGCTGATCCGGGGCGGCGGCAAGGTGGTGATTGTCAACACCGGCCCGCCGCCGGACCTCACGGCGCTCAACGCGCGCTGGACCACGGCGTTCGGCGAACGCGGCGCCCTGATGCGGGGCGAGACCGAGTCGCCGGAAATGCAGCTTGGCCGGCACGACGTGACGCCCGGCGATGTGGATTTTGTTCTGATTACCCCCCTCCAGGCCTACGCCGTGGGGAACATTCCGATTTTTCGCAACGCCAGGGTCTGCATCTCGCGCCGGGGCTGGATCGAGGACTTCCACGCGCCGCCGTATGAAATGCACGTGCCGCGCAAGCTGCGCGTGCCGGATGACGTGCTGGGCTACCTGACGGTGGAGGCTCCCGAGAAACTCCACCTCCTCGCGGCCGAAGAAGAAATCCTCCCCGGCATCGAGGCGTTCTGGGTGGGCGCGCACCACCGCTCCTCGATGGCTTATCGGATCGAAACCAACGCGGGAGCCGTGGTTGTGACCGACTGCTGCTTCAAGTACGGAAACATCGAGGGCAATCACCCGCTGGGGATTATGGAGAGCCTGCCGGAGTGTCTCGCGGCCTACGAGCGGATTCGCAAAGCGGCGGACGTGGTGATTCCCCTCTATGACCCCGAGGTGCTCGAACGCTTTCCGGACGGGAAGGTCGCATGAGCACAGTCCCGTTACGGCCGAAGCCTCGCGTCGCGCTCTTCATCACCTGCCTGGGAGACCAGTTCTTTCCGCAGGTCGGTGAATGCGTCGTGCGCGTGTTGCGGCGACTGGGCGTCGAGGTCACCTTCAATCCCGCGCAGACCTGCTGTGGCCAGCCGGCCTTCAACACCGGATACCGCGACGAAGCGCGTGCGGTGGCGTCGCGCGTCCTCGACCTGTTCGACGACGCGGACTACGTGGTGGCGCCTTCGGGATCGTGTACTTCGATGATCCGCGTCTTCTATCCCGAGCTTTTTGCCGGCGACCCGAAGCAAATGGCGAAAGTCGAGCATCTGCGCAGCCGCTTTTTTGAGTTCTCGGAGTTTCTGGTGAAGGTTCTGAAGGTCGAGGATGTGGGCGCGCGCTTCCCGCACCGCGTGGCTTATCACGATTCCTGCCACCTGCTGCGCGAGCTGGGCATCGAGGCGGAGCCGCGCAAGCTGCTCCGCGCCGTGCGCGACGTGGAACTGGTGGAGCTTCAGGACAATCAGGTCTGTTGCGGGTTTGGCGGAACGTTTTCTGTGAAGTTCCCGGAAGTTTCAGTGGCCATGGGTGAGGATAAGACGCGCGCCGCAGCCGCCACCGGCGCCGAGTACCTGGTGGCCAATGATTCCGGCTGCCTGATGCACCTGGCCGGACTGATCCACCGCCAGGGGTTGCCGCTCAAGACGCTCCATTTGGCGGAATTGCTTGCGATGCAGGAATGATTTCGGTAAGGGCGCAATATGCTGCGCCCCTACGATTAAACAGCCATGAGCGAAGAGCACGTCACCAGCAACCAGATCCACGAACACGCCGTCGAGGCGCTGGCCGACGCGCATCTCCAGGAGGCGTACAGCTCCTCGACTCTGCGGCTCTACTCTCACCGCCAGCAGGCTATCAGCGAGATTCCGGGCTGGCAGCGGCTGCGCGACCGCGCCCAGGCGCTCAAGCGCGAGGTGATGGACCACCTCGATTTCTATCTCGCGCAATTCGCTGACAACGTGGAGCGCAACGGTGGCAAGATCCACTGGGCTGCGACGGCCGAGGAAGCCTGCGCCCTCGTGCGCGAAATCGCTGAGCGCGCGGGCGCGAGCGAAGTGGTGAAGGCCAAGACCATGGTGAGCGAGGAAATCGAGCTGAACCACGCGCTCGAGGCCGCGGGCATTCGGCCGTTCGAAACCGATTTGGGCGAATTCATCGTGCAACTGGCGGGCGACCGCCCGGCGCACATCGTGGCGCCGGCGATCCACAAGACGCGGCACGATGTCTCCGACCTCTTCGTCACGCATCTCCACTCCGAACCAACTGACGTTCCGGAGCAACTGACCGCCATCGCGCGCCGGGCGCTGCGGGAGAAATTCGCGCGCGCGCCAGTGGGATTGAGCGGCGCCAACTTCGCCGTGGCCGAAACCGGCACGGTGGTCGTCATCGAAAACGAAGGCAACATCCGCATGTGCACCACCGCGCCCCGCGTGCATGTGGCGCTGGTGGGGATCGAGAAGCTGATTCCGCGCTTCGCCGACCTGGCGGTTTTCCTGCGCCTCCTGGGGCGCTCCGGCACGGGGCAGAAGCTGACGGTTTACACCTCCCTGTTGACGGGGCCGCGCCGCCCAGGCGAGGACGGCCCGGAAGAGATGCACGTGGTGCTGGTCGACAACGGCCGCATCGCCACGCTGGCCGACGAAAAGATGCGCGAGATGCTCTACTGTATCCGCTGCGGGGCGTGCCTGAACACCTGCCCGGTTTATCGCAAAATCGGCGGGCACGCTTACGGCTGGGTTTATAGCGGCCCGATTGGCGCGCTGGTGACGCCGCAACTCGCCGGGATCGAGAAGGCGCGCGAGCTGCCATTTGCGTCGTCGTTGTGCGGAGCTTGTCGCGACGTTTGCCCGGTCAAAATCAATATCCCCGACCTACTCCTGCATCTGCGCAGCGAAGCGCAGGAAAAAGCTCCGGCGCCGAAGCCGTCGGGTTCTCCCCTGAGTGAAAGAACCTCGATCCGGCTGTGGGCGTGGGCGATGGAGCGGCCCTGGGCGTATGCGCTAGGAGCGCGCCTGGCGCGGCTCGGCCAACGGTTCTCCGCTCGACAAGGTTGGATTAAGAGAGCGCCGATGTTCCCGGCCTCGCGTTGGACCGAAGGGCGCGATTTGCCGGCGCTGGCGCCGAAATCGTTTCGCGAAAGATGGAATGAAATCAGTGACGAGTGACGAGTGACAAGTGGCAAGCAAAATCCGTTCACGCTTGGCTCGTCAGGCGTTACTTAATCGAGGTGCCTCATGCCCCAGATAAAGACCCCCCTCAGAGTGCTTTCTTTTCTCGCCCTCCTTTTCGTTTGCCGAGAATGGGTAATGCCTGCCGGCCTCTCCGCCGAGGGGCCGCAGCCACCCACGAACCTGCGGTGCGAGTATCTCTCGAATCCCTTGGGCATCGACGTGCGCCAGCCGAGGTTTTTCTGGGTCCTCGACCACGCCGAGCGCGGGCAAAAACAAACAGCGTATCAACTGCTGGTGGCGACGCGTCCTGAGTTGCTCGCTCAGGACAAAGGCGACCAGTGGGATAGCGGCAATGTTGCGTCCGACCAATCGACGCAAGTCGTCTATGCGGGGAAGACGCTCGAGAGTGGGCGCGCGTATTCTTGGAAAGTTCGAACCTGGGATACGCAGGGCCGGCCCAGCGCCTACAGCCGACCGGCGCAATTCGAAATGGGATTGCTATCGCCCGAGGAGTGGAAAGCCCAGTGGATTGCAGGCGGCAATCAGTTACGCAAGGAGTTCTTGATTCCCGGCAATGTCCTGCGCGCCCGCGTGTACGTCACCGCGCTGGGATACTACGAATTGCGGCTCAATGGCCAGAAGGTTGACCAGAACGTTCTCGACCCCGCCTGGACGACTTACGAGAAGAGGATTCTCTACAGCACATATGACATCACTTCGCAACTCCGGCAAGGCGCGAACGCCGTGGGCGGGATGCTCGGCAACGGCTGGGCGGTGCCGCCGAAGTATTACGGCCCTCCGATCGTGACGCCGTATTCATCACCGGCGCTGCTTCTGCAGATCCAGATTGAAATGGAAGGCGGCAAGCAGCTCACCCTCGCGAGTGACACTTCGTGGAAAGCCGCTCAAGGCCCCATCACCAGCGACGGCATCTTCGACGGCGAAACCTACGACGCTCGAATGGAGACGCCCGGCTGGGATTCACCGGGATTCAACGATTCATCTTGGCAAACGGCGCAGGCGGCGAAGCCGCCGGGCGGCGTGCTCTCGGCCCAAATGATGCCGCCCATCCGCGTCATCGACACGCTCGTGCCGGTGAAGATGACGAATCCGCGTCCCGGCGTGTATGTGGTCGACCTGGGGCAGAACTTCAGCGGCTGGGCCGAGCTGCGCGTGAGCGGGCCGCGCGGGACGGCCGTGACGATGCGCTTCGCCGAACTGGTTTACGACGACGGGATGATCAACCGCGAAACGATTCGCCGCGCCAAAGCTCGTGACACCTACATCCTGCGCGGCGAGGGCGTGGAGACTTGGGAGCCGCGCTTCACTTACCACGGCTTCCGTTATATTGAAGTGACCGGATTCCCCGGCACGCCCAGCCTCGACTCACTGCGCGGGCGCCTGGTGCATTCGGCAGTCGAGCCGACCGGCAGCTTTGCGGCTTCCAATCCGACCCTGAACGCGATTCAGAAAATTATCCGCTGGGGCCAGCGCACCAACCTGCACAGCGTTCCCACCGACTGCGACCAGCGCGACGAGCGCATGGGCTGGATGGGCGATGCCCACGTCACCGCGGAAGAGGCCATGCTGAATTTCGACATGGCGGCGTTCTACACGAACTTCGTGCGCGACATTCGCGACGTGCAGGGCGCCGACGGCACCATCACCGACACCGTACCTCACAAGTACGGCAGCCGCCCCGCCGACCCCGCCTGGGGTACAGCGTATCCGCTCATCTGCTGGTACATGTACGAGCAATACGGCGACCGCAGAATTCTCGAGGAAAACTACGAGGGCTTGAAGAAGTACGTCGAGTTCCTGCGCTCGAAAGCGCCCGACAACGTTCTTCGCTACTCCTACTACGGCGACTGGGTGGCGGTGGAGAAAACCCCGGGCGCACTGGTCTCCGATTTCTATTACTACTACGACGTTCAGGTGCTCGCCAAAATCGCGACGCTGCTCGGTAAGAGCGAGGACGCGCAGACCTACACGCAGCTCAACGCGCAAATCAAGGATGCGTTCCACCGCGAGTTCTTCGATCCGAAGCGCGGCGTCTATGCCAACGGCACGCAAACCGCCAATACCCTCGCCCTGTTCCTCGACCTCGTACCGAAAGACACACAAGGCGCGGTCAGCGGGAACCTCTTCAACGATATCGTTTACACACACGACTCACATGTGACGACGGGATTCATTGGCGTGAAATACCTCCTTCCTCTCTTGACCCGCAGTGGGCAGGCCGACCTGGCTTACGACCTGGCCGCGAAGACCACCTATCCGAGCTGGGGTTTTATGATCGCGAACGGCGCCACGACGCTTTGGGAACTCTGGCAGAAGCGCACCGGTCCGTCGATGAATTCCCACAACCATCCCATGATGGGCAGCATCGGCGCGTGGTTCTATCAGGCGCTGGCGGGCATCAACGCGGAGACGCCGGGTTATGAACACATCCGGATCCAGCCGCAGGTCGTCCGCGACCTCACCTGGGCCAGCGCGTCAGTGGAATCCGTGCGTGGAAGCGTCGCGTCGTCATGGACGCACTCTCCTGGAATGATCACTCTGGATGCTGTTATTCCTGTGAATAGCGTTGCGACGGTGATGATCCCCAAAGAGGAGGAAATGACTGAGGTGATGGTCCGCGAGGGCGAGCGCGCAGTTTGGGAGAACGGCAAGTTCGTGCCCGGCACGTCCGGCGTGACCGGCGCGCGCCAGGCAGACGGCGAGATCGTCTTGGAAGTGGGCTCGGGCCGGTACAGCTTCAAGCTGAGCGGGCGGTAAGCCCTACGCGGAGGCCGGAACGACTGGCAGCGCCGCCCTCGGTGCTGTAAACTTAACGGTTTCCCAATAACGCCGGGCTCGATCCGTGCGGATTCGGCGGCTCAGAATTCAGATGGAGGGTGCGATGGCACAACCCTGGAAAACGAAAAAATGGTTTGTCAGCCCCTGGTGCTACCTGCCCAAGGTGCGCAAGAAATTCAATTTTCCGAGGAAGATCAAGATTCACGACGTCACGCTGCGCGACGGCGAGCAGCAGACGGCCGTGGTCTTCCGCCGCGAGGAGAAGGTCGCAATCGCCAAGAAGCTCGACGCCATGGGCGTGCACCGCATCGAAGCGGGCATGCCGGCGGTTTCGCCGCAGGACCGCGCCGCGGTGACTGACATCGCCAGCCTGGGACTGAAGGCGGAGATATTCTCCTTCTCGCGCTGCCTCATCGCGGATATCAAGGCCGCGAAGGAATGCGGCGTGAAAGGCGTGATCGTCGAGATTCCTTCCAGCGACCACATTATCAAGAACGCTTACGGCTGGACCGTGGACCGCGCGATGAAGTCTTCGATCGAGGCCACACTCGCCGCGAAGGAAGCCGGCCTCTACACCGTCTTCTTCACAATCGATTCGACCCGCACCGAAATCGACCACCTGCTCGACATCGCGGAGACCGTCGCCTCCCAAGGCCACATGGACGCTTATACGATCGCCGACAGCTTCGGCGGCTGCACGCCCGAGGCGGTCTATCACGTCGTGAAGAAAGTGGTGAAGCGGCTGAAGAAGCCGGTGGAGATCCACTGCCACCAGGATTTCGGCCTGGGCGTGGCGAACACCATCGCGGCGCTCGCGGCCGGCGCATCGGTCGCGCAGGTCACCATGACGGGGCTCGGCGAGCGCGCCGGAAACGTGCCGCTCGAAGATACGGTCCTCGCGCTCAAGTGCCTCTACGGCGTGGATCTCGGCATCAAGACCGAGATGTTCTGCGATGTTTCGCGATTCATCCTTGAGCGCGCCAAGGTGACGATTCCCGGCAACCGGCCCATCGTCGGCGACATGCTCTATCAGATCGAATCCGGAATCGTCGCCGGATTCTTCCGCAAGGCGCGCGAGCATCACCCGCTCGAGTACGTGCCCTTTTGTCCCGAACTCGTCGGGCAGAAGCCGGTCGGAATTGTGCTGGGCAAGAACAGCGGGTTGCCCTCCATGCAGGAGTGGTGTGAGAAGCTGAAAGTCCAGGCCAGCGAAGAGCAGATGATGGAGATGCTCCGGCTGACCAAAGAAAAAGCGTTCGAGAAGAAAGACCTGCTCACCGAGGATGAATTCAAGTTCATCGTAGACCGGGTGATGAATAAGGCCGCGGCGGCAAGCTAGAGAATTTCCGGGTGGTGCAGACATCGCGCTCTTTGCGACGTCTGCGATTCGCCTCGTAGGGGCGATTAATGAATTGCCCCTACATAAGGACTTCCCATTTGATCCGCAACTTGAACGAACTTGTCGAGCGCGCCAAGCAACTCGGCCCGGCGCGCATCGCCGTGGTCGAGGCGCACGACCCCGACGTGCTCGAAAGTCTGGCGCAGGCCGAGCCCTTGGGCCTGGCAAAATCCATTCTCGTCGGCACTCCGGCCAAGATCGAAGCGGCGGCAAAAAAGGTGGGCTACCCGGTGCGACGCGAATCACTCGTCGAGACGGCGGGCGAGGATGCGTCGATTCGTCTATCGATCGACCTCGTGCGCGAAGGCAAGGCCGACCTGCTCATGAAGGGCAAGGTCACCACCGCCAGCCTCATTCGCGGCATTCTTGATAAGGAACGAGGCCTGCGCACGGGCCGCCTGCTCAGTCAGGTGATTGCCTTCCAGGTGCCGCACATCCCGCGCCTGATGCTCATGACGGACGGCGCCATCAACATCGCGCCTGCGCTCGAGCAGAAAGCCGGCATCACGCGCAACGCCATTACGGTCGCGCACGCGCTGGGCATCGCCGAGCCCAAGGTGGTGCTGCTCGCGGCGCTGGAATTCGTCAACCCCGATATGCCGGCGACCGTCGATGCCGCAGCGCTCGTGCAGATGAACCGGCGCGGGCAGATTACCGGCGCTTACCTTGAAGGTCCGCTGGCCATGGACGTGCCCCTCAGCCGCTTCGCCGCCGAGCGGAAAAACATCCAGAGTCCGGTGGTCGAGGCGACCGACGTCTTCATCGCGCCCAACATCGAGGCGGCGAATATTCTCTACCGCGCCATTCTCTATTTCGCTCGGGGCGAATCGGGTGGGATTGTCGTGGGTGCGCGCGTCCCCTTGGTTCTGCTCTCCCGCGCGGAGACCCCGGAGACGAAGATTCGCTCCATCGCCTTGGCGCTGGTGGTGCAGGATCATCAGCGACGGGAGGCGTAGGGGTCGGAAGTCGAGAGTCAAGAGTTGAAAGTTGAGGGTTGAAAGTCGAAAGTTCACAGCCCCAGAACCCAGTCCCCAGCACCCTGCTTGATGAGGTGACCCCTAGTGAAAGTTCTCGTCCCCAACCTCGGCTCGACGTCGCTGAAATATCAGCTCCTCGACATGGACGGTGAACGGGTGCTGGCGCGGGGCAAGATCGAGCGCATCGGCGGCGCCCAGGCCGCGATCACGACCTGGGACGTGGATGGGAAATCGTCACAGGCCGCGGCCGCAATCGCCGACCATCGCGCCGCGATTGCATTGCTCATCGGACACCTGCGCAGCGGCGCGCAGCCGGCAGGAATTGACGCCGTGGGTTTTAAGGCCGTACACGGCGGGCCGCGCTATCGGGGCAGTTTCGTGGTGGATGACGCGCTGCTCGCGGCGATGAAGGAGTTCGTGCCCGTTGCCCCCGTCCATAATCCGGTTTACATCCAGGCCATGGAAATCTTCCGCGAAGTCTTGCCCGGGGTGCCGATGGTGGCAGTGTTCGAGCCGGGCTTTCACGTCACGATTCCTGACCGCGCGGCGGCTTACGGGATTCCTTACGAATGGACGGAGAAATACGGCATTCGCCGCTACGGCTTCCACGGTTCGTCGCATCGCTACATCTCTCAGCGCGTGCCGCAGATGCTCGAACGGCCTGCTGCGGGCTTGCGGCTGGTCTCCTGCCATCTGGGAGGAAGCTCCTCCATCTGCGCGATACGCGACGGCAAATCGGTCGATTCCAGCTTCGGGTTCTCCGCGCAGTCGGGCATGGAACACGCGGCGCGCTCGGGCGAACTCGACCCATTCGCGGTGCTCTATGTGATGGAGAAGGAGAAACTCACCGCCGCCGAGGTCAGCGAGATACTCTGCAAGAAAAGTGGCCTGCTGGGCATCTCCGGTGTCAGCAGCGACTTGCGCGATATCGAGGAGGCAGCGGAGAAACGTAATCCCCGCGCGGCGCTCGCCGTCGATGTCCTGGTTTACGAAGTGAAGAAGTATATCGGCGCTTTCGCTGCTGCCATGGGCGGACTCGACGTGGTGGCGTTTGCCGGCGGCATCGGCGAGAATTCCTGGCGCGTGCGGGAAGCCGTCTGCCGTGAAATGGAATTCCTGGGAATCTTCCTCGATGAAGGGAAAAACCGACAGCCCACGGGCGGCGACCGCGTGATTTCACACTCGGAATCCGACGTCGCGGTGCTGGTGGTTTACACCAACGAGGAGATTATCGTTGCGCGCGAGACGGTGCGCGTGCTGACGTAGGGCCGCCCATCAGCCGACGGGCCGCGGCCAACACCGGCCCCGCTCAGAGTGGGACCGGCCCGACAAAACAATGAAACTCGTCAACTTCGAACTCGAAGGTAAACCATGCTTGGGCGCGGTCAGAGGCGATCTGATTGTGAACCTGTCGGCGGCTCTCGACCTGGTCATCGAGCGGGTCGTGAAATTTGAATCCAAGACCACGCCGAGCAAAGCCCGGCATCTCCTGCTGCAGGCGGGCCGATTGCCGGAGGACATGATTCAACTCATCCAGCGAGATGAGGTCTGGTTCGTGGCCCTCGATGAGGTGTTGTCCGGAGTAGTGGATTTCTTTCGCGGCGACCGCAAGCTTGACCGCCTGTTCACTTCGATTGATACGGCTCGCCTGCACGCGCCCGTCCCACGCCCCGGCAAAATCGTCTGCATGGGACGCAACTACGCCGAGCACGCCCGGGAACGTGGCGGCGAGATCCCGACGCAGCCCATCTTCTTCCTCAAATCGAACAACACGATTTGCGGACCGGGCGAGCCCATCGTGCTCCCGCCGGATTCCAGTCAGGTGGACTACGAAGCCGAACTCGCCGTCGTCATCGGCAAACGCGGGAAGAACATTCCGGAAGAAAGAGCGTATGAGCACATTGCCGGCTATATGATGCTCAACGACGTCAGCGCGCGCGATATGCAGTCGGCTGACAAGCAGTGGTTCCGCGGCAAGAGCTGCGATACGTTCGCCCCGACGGGGCCGTGGATTGTGACCCGCGACGAAGTTCCCGACGCGCACCGGCTGCGCATTTCCCTCACGCTCAACGGCCAGACGATGCAGGACTCGAACACCAGCCACATGATCTTCAAAATTCCCTATCTGGTGAGCTACCTCTCGCGAACGCTGACTTGGGAACCGGGCGACATCCTCTCGACCGGAACCCCGGAGGGCATCGGCGCCAGCCGCACGCCGCCGGTGTTCCTCAAGCCCGGCGACACGGTCAGCATCACGGTCGAGCAGGTCGGAACGCTCACCAATCCGGTCGGTGCGCCATCCCCCCATTGAACGCTGATCCGACTGCCGCGTGGCTACCTTTCGACCTGCGAAACCGATATAATCGAAAGTTCACGAAATCATAACGGAGGCACTCTTCATGCAGTTACCCGAGTTCAAAAACGAGCCGCTGAGCGACTTCAAAGGCAATCCCGAACACTTCCGGCGGATGAAGGAAGCCGTCGAGGAAGTGGCCAAGGAACTGGGACGGGACTACGACCTGATCATCGGCGGCGGGCGAATCAAGACGCAAGACAAGCTGGTTTCCTACGATCCGGGGCAGAAGGACCGCGTGGTGGGAAGCTTCTCGAAGGCCAACAAAGACCTGGCAACGCGGGCGATCGAAGTGGCCGACCAGACGTTCAAGACCTGGAGCCGCGTGCCCGCGGAGGAGCGGGCCGATTTGCTGCTGCGAACTTCCAAGATCATCCGCGAGCGGAAGTATTACTACTCCGCCTGGCTGGT
>Ga0315277_10010519_pt1 | contig 11712 bp, 17 predicted proteins | sample YL17G05_15_MG_FD_203695 | JGI IMG/M metagenome (GOLD analysis project Ga0315277, IMG submission 203695) | Sediment microbial communities from Yellowstone Lake, YNP, Wyoming, USA - YL17G05_15 | ecosystem: Environmental > Aquatic > Freshwater > Lake > Sediment | place: USA: Wyoming | collected...
TTTGCGGACCTCAAATGGGATGACGAGGTTCTGGAGCGGTTAGAGAAACCCGTAGGGGCAGCGCGTATGCACTGTTTCCGGGTAAAGGTCGTCGGTTCAAATCCGGCCGGCCCCACCACTCATTTCTTAAAACAAAACTGCAACCCGCCATTTTGAACGTAGTCGCTCACGCTACACACAACTCCCACTTTTTTCTTCTTCAATAGCCCTTAACCATTATGTCGCGCTCGCGTCACGCTCGCGCTCCAACCCACAAAAAGCGCGCGCGCATGTAGAATCTGCACTTGCTTTCGACTTTCTTAAGTCAGACAAAGAGTATTGAATAGGAAAGCCCATAGAGAATTATGAAGAATACTCCTGCTTTCCTATCGAGTTTTTGCCTTACTGCAAGCACGAGCAAGACAGCAATTGAAGCGAGCAACGCATAAAGGCCTGTCGTCTCGGCAAGTCTTGCAGAAACAGTTACTGGGAAGAACAGAGGTCCTATTCCTATCGAAAGGCCAGCGTCAACAATGCAGCTCCCTATGGCATCTCCTATGGCGATTCCATACTGCTTCCTTCGGACGGCTGTCAAGTCAACAGCTAGCTCAGGCAAGGATGTTCCGATAGCGACTACAAAAAAACTGATCAAATACTCAGGTATGTGTGCTTCCGCTGAAAGCGCAACCACTGAGTTGACCACAACATAAGCTCCTATTGCAACACCCACGTAGCCAATTATTGCGATGACAATGTGACGAAACAGCTTAGTGTCGCCTTGCGGTATTGCATATTCATTTTTCATAATGTTCCTGATGATTAACATGAGAAGTGGAAAGCTAGCCACCAAGAATACAGCGTTCATTCTTGAAATGTATCCTTTCTCAACCATCGATACCGAAGCAATGAGTGCTAGTAATTCACATGACCCGATTACTACTATCTCGTTTCTCTTGACCTTGAATGCTCCTCCCAATAAGGCGACAAGTCCCAAGACTAAAGTTAGTTGAACGAGAACTGATCCGAATGAGTCTCCAACGTTTATGTCTCCGTGACCAATTGCTGAGGAAGTTATTGAATTCACGATTTCTGGCAAATCTGTGCCTAAGGACACTACCACAAGTCCTATCATAAGAGGCGAGATTCCCAACGTAGAAGCCATGCTTACTGAGTGCTTGACCGCCTTTTCGCTGGAATACGCTAGCAGAACAACGCCGCCGAGAAAAGCTGATACGAGAAGTATGATATCAATGACCACTTGGACCACCGAACGTCGTTCTATGGGTTGATAAGTGGAAAAACAGCACGAACGTTGCAAGCCCAAGGTATGCGGTCAACCATAGCGCTCGCGTTCATGCCTATACTTCTAGTTTTCACTCTCATTATGCATCACTCAGTAACGGCAAAAGCACCAAATTACACAAGGTTACTTCTTGTTTTTCGTGTACTTTTTTGGAAGTGCTTTCTTCTTTTTTTGTTTGTCCGGCATTCTTCTGCCTCTCCTCAGTTTTCGTGTTGTTCTTATAACACGACTGCCATTAATATAAACAATTGCTTATAAACACTTTTATTTTGCTATATTGAACACAGAGCTACAATTCTGTAATAAGCATATCTAAACAGATATATTAATTGGAAACCCCACAAGCATTATAAACACTCAAGTTCATATGGTAAACAGGGCTGTTCGTAATGTCTGGGGAGATTGTTGTTTCGGGTGAAGCCGCCCTAAAAGTTGCTGACGCGTTAAACTCGACAAGTCTGCGAGTGTTGCAGTTGCTCTTAAGAGAACATCTGGACATTTCAACGATAGCTCAGCGACTTGAGCTAAGCCAACCATATGTCAGCGACCAAGTTCGCAAACTACAGGAAACAAACCTGATAAAAGTCACCTATGAAAGCGGGAAGCGAGGAATAAGAAAGATCTGTGAATTGGCAGTGAAAAAAATCGTCATAGAGATCCAACCTTTTTGATACCCCGCTCTAGAGAGTAATAACCATTAAGGGAAAAGATGACCTATCAAACTGGGCCACTCATAGGTCCTTGCCCTGCTTTCCTTCTCTCTTTCTTGCGGGCACGTTGCCTGCGTTTCCTCTTCTTGGACCTCTTCTTGAACGGCAATTTTCATCACTGCACATTAAGCGCGCGCGCCAGTATAACTAATTTACTATTGTTATCGACAATACGGCAAACTTATAAGTAATTCTGCACACAATACATGTTGGCGCATTTTTGTTCAGCGCCAGGGAAGGACTCGTGACTCTTTCGTGCACTTCGCTTTCCCCTCAGAAGAGCTAAAGTACAGCTATGTTGCTAGATTCCTCCACCCTTTCCTTCCCTACCCATTCGCATGCGCTAAAGAGATTCAATGCCTAAGGCGATAGCTTGACACAGTTTAGCGCATTGCGCGCGCTACCCCCAAAACCCCAAAACCCCAAAACCCCAAAACCCCTCTTTTGACCGCCCTGATAATGTGCCAAGAACATAAATACGCCGTACGTTGCATAACACCTATAATTGTAGATACACATGGCAGAAGAGAAATACACGTCTGTAAGAATCCAAACCTCAACAGCTGAGCAGCTTAGGATGATGGGACGAAAGGGCGAATCATACGACGACATCATATTATGGTTGTTGAAGAATAGTCGGAAGCGTAAAAGCTCAAAGATCTCCAACGAAGTACGAGAAATGAGAGGTCTAAAGTAACGCGTATAGCACGCGCGCTATAACTTTTCCGCAAAATCAAAACTGGCTTAAAAAGACTGATAGAGAATACTTCTAGTGATGATTCCAAAAGTTAGGGCAGTTACATTTGATGATTTCTTAACTTTGCGTTACCCAATGAAACAAAGAGAGGACATCATTTACCCTATATTGACAGCATTGAGGAGAAAACTAGATGTGAATGAGGAGCAGTTTCTAAAACAATACTTCAAGGAGAATCAGCTTTACCAGAAAAGACTGAGAAAAACCTTGCGTGAAACGCTACTAGACGACATAGTAGCAAGCGTTTTAGCGTCGTGTGGCTATGATTCACAAACCATTTACCGAAATGTGAAGGAAGCCGTGGACTACGGATTAGCGACAAGAAAGGCAAAATGGTTTCCAAACGTAAGAAGGATGCTTCTTACGTTACGGTCAGAAGGTTACAAACTTGGGTTAATATCTAATACCCATTGGCGTTTTTTGCCAAGTCTGAGAGAACAGTTTGGAGAATTCTTTGATGTCATAACATTGTCTTATGAGCATGGTTACATTAAACCACATCCGTCAATTTTCATGATCACGCTTGAGAAGCTAGGAGTAACCTCAAACCAGTCCTTGCACGTGGGAGATGACCCCATCGCAGACATCCAAGGAGCCAAAAACATCGGAATGAAAACTGCCTTCGTCAATAAAAAAGAAGCAAAAAGCAACGCTGACATCGAAGTGAAACGAATTGCGGAGCTGACAACGTATCTTGTGCAAGCAAGGAAACGAGGACTAGTGGAGAACAAGCACATGGCCATCAGTTCTAGTCGACTTCACTTGTGGAGACGCAAAACCTAGGACTGATGGTTTTCCGCGCGCGCGAGTGACGAGTATAACTGTGCTGTAGCCAGTAGCATAGAGGAAGCACAGAAGCTTATCGAGGCTGGATTTGAGTTCGTCTGCAACCATAATGAGACAGTGTTATTCAGAAAGCGAAAATGAACGCGAGAGCTACGGCAAAATCCCCGTGCATGGAATAAGCGGCGGTTTGAGAATACATCAAAACATGCCGTCTAATCGGAAAAGCATATCTATTTCAATGGGCATCTTGAGTCTGCGAGGCGATGAGGCTCGCCTTTAACCGCCCTTGTTGTGCGTGCAGGGGCTGATAGCTTCTACACATTCAAAGTGAAAGAGTGGATGTTAGATTGTCCGAAGCAGGGCGGTTCGCTTCAAAGAGCACAGTCAGTGCCAGTCTGAACAACCGACAGACTGCAGATTCGCCATTGAGCAAACGAATCGTGGCATACGTTGTGAATCGACAGAATGATGATGGAGGATACGCTTTTGCTCAAGGCCTCGACTCCAATGCACAGGACACTTATTATGGATTGGCTGTTTTGAACATCTTGGGTTCGCCTTTTCCTCAGATGGATCGTACGATTGAATGGCTACGAGATTTTGACCTCGGCAGCATCTATTCCTATTATTACGTCGGCAAAGCGCTCACGTTGTGCAACAAACACGTCGGCAGTCGATTCAGAGACTATGTTGAGTCCGCGGTTAGTTCAGGAAGATACTTCGGCAACGTTGATGTTTATGTTGAGGTCTCCTCAGAGTTCGAGTCAACTCTCATGTTCCTAGAACTTGCCTCAATTTTGAAGATCAGTCCAGACGGTGAAGACGCCAGAAGATGGTTGCTGAGATACAGAAATAAAGATGGAGGGTTTGGCGCCCGCGGATATTCAAACATCAACTCAACCCACCATGCCATCGCCTCTCTCAGCTTGTTGAAGGTCAATCGAAGGGATCTCAATGATACCGTGGGGTTTGTGAGGGAATGCGAGCAGCCTCATGGTGGGTTTACGGTGATTCCTCGATCAGTGACGCCTTACATGGAACACACATACTATGGCGTGATGACACTTGACCTGCTCAGAGAAAGCGGTCGATTTCCCTCGCAAACAATGGATTTCGTGTTGAAATGTCAACGAGACAATGGAGGCTTCGCACGGTCAGACCTCGGCATATCAACCTTTGAAAATACGTTTCAAGCGGTAAATGTACTTCGAAAACTGGGCTTCCTATGAGAACTATAGACATGAAGAGCGGGATAAGTCGGGTTTACATTCGAGAGGCCCTGCAAAAAGCAGAGAATTGCTTCTTGTGCTACTTGGAAAACAGGTTCGAAGAAAGGTATCTTGACAACTACCTTACCTACCTGGTTATGGATGCTGGTGAAAGGGAAAGAATCATTGAAAGCAGAGGTTTCTGCAACTATCATTTCTACAAGATGTTCGCTTTCTCCACCAATCCTAGCGGCAGTGATGGTCATGGGATGGCTTTGATACTTGAGAGCGTGACAGAGCAGATCTTAGATGATGTTAAGTCTCAGCAGCGGGCAAAGTCTGCATGGTCAAAGCGACCAAGACTACGTCTGAAAAAGGGTTCTCGTTCGATCACGGCGTCAAGACTGTTGAAGACTGTTGCCCATCTGGTCAAGTGCCCTGCATGCGATCACGTTTCTACTATGATCCAGATCTACACCTGCGATTTCCTCCGTGAAGTTACTGAAGACGAAGAGATTCTGAAACTCTACGATGCGTCTAGGGGGATGTGCATTCCCCACTACGTCAGTGCTCTACTTATTGCTTCCAGAATGTCCAGCGAGGGATTCGGACCCGCAGTTGAAAGAATTGTCGACAAGCAAATTCAAGTCTTGGAAAGAATGCACACTGATCTTACTGAGTACATCAAGAAACAAGACTATCACTTTTCACAGAAAGATCGAGCTGGAACAGAGAAGACCGTTGGTGAGAGTCTAGTTAGAGTAGCTGGAAGACGAGGCATAGAGAGAACTCTAACCATGATGCTGAGATCAAAAGAAAGTGATATATCATGAATCTAAGACCGCGAAGATCCGCCAGATCGAGATCAGCGTTCTCCTCCGAATTGTATCAGAAAACAGGAAGCGAAGAGGATGCCATCAAATTCGTGAAGATCGGACTGATGACCCTACGAGTTGTTTCTCTTGAAAAGGAGGTCGCAGATCTCGCTGAAAGGATAGACGAGTCAAAAAAACGCATTACAGAGTTGCCTTGCGAGATTGAGAGAAGGGAGAAATTGCTAGCAGAGGTAATTGCAGACCAAAAGATACTTGAGAGTCTGGAGTCGGGGAAGTGACCGTTGAACGTGCAGCTGCGAAAGTCCCGTCCTAGGAGAATCTCGATAGGAAGAAACCGGGAAATCCTTGAACTGGCCAGAAAGCAAGACAGCAGTCTCGATTCTGAGACTATTCTGCACGCGGTTGAATTGGGCATGAAAAGTCCATACTCTGAAAGTCAACTGTCGGAGAGAGTGAAGGAGCTTGAGGAAAGGGAAAAAATTCTGGAATCTGAGTTCCGAAAAATCGCACTTCTGAGAAGCAAACTTGAATCCAGATTTGTCGGGCTAAGGAATCAACTCGGCAGAGTCTACCGCGATAACCGCGTGCTTGTCTTCCAACTGTGTGCGCGCACGCCTTCGAAGGATCGAGAAAGAAGGATGAGAGACGAATTGATCAAGAAATATCTCGTGGATCTGAAACCCAGTTAAAATTCCAAATGCCCAGACAGAGGATGAAGTTGAAAGTGGAGATGGTCTAAAAATGCTTGGCCGTATTTTTAGAAAGAAAAAGTGTGCTCCCGTCACTATAGATGTATTTCTTGACCGCGCCACAAATGACCGATTCAGAGCTTTTATCGAGAAGAACGGCCTTGATGAAAATACTGCACTCGTACAAGTGCTTGAACGGGGAATGGCAAATTACTGGCTACAGATTTTCAAGCAAATGAGACAAAACTATTCACTCCTTGAGAGGTCATTTAAAGAGTATAGCAAAGACAATGAAGTGCTTTCAGAACTCGAACAACAGACTGACAGGCTCCGGAGTTTTTTGGAAACGAAATTGCATGAGAAAACGTTGTCCACCCACCGAAGCATGGAGTGACAAAATGAAAGCTAAGATCAGAAGACTCTATCGAAAGCGGGCTGCACAGCCGAATACCGTAGGCTTGATCACAGCTTTGGAAAAGAACCGTAAAGAACCCCATTTGAAGATTACCATCCAATCTGAGGCGGCAGAGAAAGTGAAAAACTTTCTCAATGAAAAAGGTTTGCCAGAGCGGTGGGGCGTTCCCCTGCTCATCGAGTATGGTCTCTCGGACGAGACTGAGAAAGAATTAGACAAGTTGAAGTCGGAAATGCAGTCACAGATGCGTGAACTATGGAGAAAGTATGCTCTTATGAAGTTCAAAGCATATGGACTTTTCACAGAAAACACAAGAATAACCATGAAACTCAACATGTTACTATCTGAAAATTGGTCGCTGAAAAAAAGGTTGAAAGATGAAAACTTGCTCGAGCCTGTGCCCAGCAATGAATGGGATGGCTGGTCCAAGACGGTGACGGAAAACTACTATCGCAAATATGTGTGCAAAAATCGGCTTTGATTTACGGGGAAGAGAGGAATGAAATGTGATATCTGAAAGAGACACATTTAAGGGCAAAACAACTGTGAGCGTAGCCGCAGTTATTGAAGGAGAAAAACACAAAATTCTTCTCGTATGGGAAGGTGATCTGCCCTATCATGATTGGTGGGTTGTCCCTGGAGGTTACGTGAAGCCTGATGAGACTGTTCAAGAGGCGGTGAAGCGAGAGGTCAGAGAAGAAACTGGTCTGGAGGTTGTTTCTGATGGATTGATTGGGATATACGACGACTTCATCGTTACTGACGAGAGAGATGGACCAATCCACCACATCATCATAGCTTACAAAGCGAGAATCATTGGCGGAGACATAGTGGTAACTCGAGAATCTAGAGAATACGCATGGATAGATGTGAAAGAAGCCGTCAGATCCCCTAGGCTCCATGATGTTTTCAGAAAAATCCTTCGCGACTTCAAGAACCGAAGGATTGGCAAAATTCGTTCTCGACTAAGAAGGCATTCTTTTAACACGCACTTGCGGCGAGGGTCATGTTTGAAAGGAGACGACGTGTCAAAGTGAATACCACAATTGTCCTGCAAAGTAATGAAATCGGCGAGACCAACGGCTTAGTAAGCTGTCACGTCTGCATAATTCAAGCAAAAAGACTCGGTAAAAAGAACGTAATAATGTCGCATTTTCGAGTCACAGACGTGCATGAGCATGTCCACCATATCGGTTCCATTCTAAGCAATTTCAGCAGCATTGACGCCGAGTCGGTAGCTGATGTCTTATTGTTCAGGCTGGCTCCTCAGAAAATAGTCGAACAGCACGCATCTCCAGGGTGTGCATATCACCTTAACAAATACGAGTCGGCTACGAAGCTATTGAAAGACAGACTGAGCGGAATTTTTCCGCATGCCTGCGTGCTCGAAGTTCCTTATGATGTTAGAGAGAAAAATGGCGACTGGATCAAAGTCGATGCAAAACACGGCAGGTGGGTAAGCTCTTTTGGAAGTGGTTTCATTGAAAAGGGAAAATAGGAATCGAATGCTGAAATGTGGACACGCAGACCAGACGCTTTCACTCGAAAATCGCGCGTTCAACGTGACAGTAACCATCGAATCTCAAGAATAGGGTGCCAAGTAACGTGTACGAGATATTTGAGATCAAGCTGAAGATCAAAGAAAACGACTTTCGAAAGAAGTTAGACCAAGCTACCAAACTTGGCTGGCACATTAACGGTAGGAATCTCGTGAAGACCGATGGTGGACTGCAGTACATTTTGGATTTGTCGCATTTCAACGTAAGATGCTTGGTCAGTGAGCTGTTTCCAATAGAAGAGGGTGAATGGTCATCTGAAGATTACCCCGCCAGAGACGGAATAATCAGAATGGTGATAACCGAACTTGAAACTTTTTTCAACGTGGAGATAAATGAAATTCGGAGGGATGTGAAGCATGGAAGATAAATCAAGCGGCAATCAAAAAGGAACGAAATGGTTGAACAGAAATGTTGCTGCCATGGGTTTTACCAGTTTATTCAGCGACGCGAGTCATGAAATGGCGACAGCCATACTTGCACAATTCTTGGTTATCGAATTGCATGGTTCCGCTGAAATTTTGGGGTTGATAGAAGGCTTAGCTGACTTTTCCTCCAGTTTCGTCAAAACATACTCTGGATGGCTCAGTGACAAGATTGGTAAGAGGAAGCCTCTAGGAATTTTGGGCTATGCGCTCACCGGAACGTTCATATCACTTTTTGCATTTGCCACGAATTTCCTTCAAGTACTCTTCTACCGGACAATCGGGTGGATAGGAAGAGGCATCAGAGAATCCCCAAGAGATGCCCTTCTGGCTGATTCCGTCAAACCAGAAAGCTACGGTCACGCATTTGGTTTTCATCGTATGATGGATACGCTCGGCGCCATTATTGGTCCAAGCATAGCGTTCATATTGTTGCCTTTGATTGGGTTTCGGAACATATTTCTCCTCGCACTCGTACCGGGGGTTTTGGCGGTTTTGGTCTTTGCTTTATTCACACGCGAAAAAGTGAAGCCCCGGAGTACTGGTGAGAGAAGAAAGTTCACAACCGATATCAAGCAGCTTCCACAGGGATTTAGACCCTTTTTGCTGGCAGTAGGCATATTCGGGTTGGGAAATTTCGCCAACACTTTTCTGGTCCTGAAGGCGAGTGAAGCCCTAGCCCCAAGTCTGGGAGTGATCGTTGCGAGCAGCATCAGTGCACTTCTCTATGTGCTACTCAACGTGGGCGCAGCAGTCTTTGCATACGTGTTCGGAGCATTGGGCGACAGGTTCAGCAAAAGAAATCTGTTGGCTCTTGGATACCTAATTTTCAGCACATACTGCGCAGGTTTCGTCCTGCTGCCGCCAAGTGTTATGAATTATGCCTTCCTCTTTATGCTTGCGGGGGTGGAGACCGGTGCAATCGACTCGGGTGAAAGATCGTATGCCGCGGATTTGTTGGGCGAGAACAACAGAGGAACGGGCTTCGGGGTGTTGAGCACGATTAATGGAATAGGAGACTTCGTCTCAAGCGTTATGGCTGGAGTCTTGTGGACATTGATCTTCCCAAGCGCTGCTTTCTATTACGGGGCAGTGCTTGCCGCTATAGCCGCAGCCTTGCTGACAATCCGTAAATCAGCTAAACGATGAAAGACAACTGGAAATACAGGGCGAACAGAGTGCTTTGGTTAGCGCACGCTACACATGTATTCAAAGTGAACCAATTCGGTTCTGTTTACAAGCCAAAAATGACCTACCCCCTAGGTTTTTGCTTCAGCGGGTACTGTGGTGAGTGTTTGGCTGGGTCTTCTTGTGGGGTTTGGTGTGCTGTTTTGTTGCCTTGCATGTTGAATTGTCAACAGTGTGCAGTTGGTTTTGGCAAGCGTGCGCGAACATTTTTTAGGGCAGCGGAAGAAGACATTGGCTTGTCGGATGAGGAGCTTGATAAAAGCAGAGAGCAAGCGTGATGTGGCAGTGTTGTTTGACTTGGAGGACACTTTAGTCCAGACTCCATGGTCAAGTCATCAACATGTGGTGGAATTTAGGCGCAGTACAAGGGAGAAGCTGGTGGGCCTCGGTGTTCCTGCTGTGGTGCTTGAAGGGATAGAACGTGCAACCATAATGCGCAACAAAGCCTCGGAGTATGTTGAAAATCATTTCGGTGAACCCGCTGCCGACCGTTTTGGGCGAGAAATGGAGCAGTTTCTAAGCCGTTACGAACTGGACTCTGCAAAGAAGTCCATGCTTTTCGATGAAACGATTTCGACATTGGAGACCCTGAAAAGACTTGGAGTCAAGATGGGGCTTGTCACGAACACCTCGAGGAAAGCGGTTGATGTTGTTCTTCAGGTGCACGGTCTAAGGGAATACTTTGACGTTGTCGTGACGAGGGAAAGTGTGAGAAGATTGAAACCGGCTCCTGAAGGCATTTTGCTGGCCGTCGAGAAACTGGACGCAAATCGTTTCTTAATGGTTGGCGATTTGATGTTTGATGTGCTGGCTGCTAAGAACGCAGGCGGAGTGGCAATAATCGTCATAAGAAACCCTGAACAGTCAGATTTCCAAGGGCTTTTGAAGAGTCTGCGCGCAGAGGTCTTGAAGGAAGCCAAGAGAACGGTCGAAGAAAGAGGGGATTTGCACGCGGATTATATCATTCAATCATTGGCAGAAGTCCCGGCAATTGTACAAGCGGAAAAAGGAAAAACCTGGTCTCATCTGTGAAAGGTCTCAACTCTCGCGGAGTGCTTAGCGCGCGCTATTGGAACGGTTTCGTGAAAAAACTGCAATCAGCCGCGATGGCCGCTGCTGTACCTTGATTCGCTTGTCGTATGGTTTGTGAATCCTGAAAAAAAGGCTTATATCGTAATCTACGTGCTGAAATACTTCGCAACACTGCAGGTTTAGATGATGAGCGTAGCCAAACCGATTCTTGATTACGTCAAGACAATTAAAACGCAGGCCGAGTTGCTCGGTTCAAAAGGGACATTTAGGAGGCTTCTCAAATATCATAGGCGTTACCTGCGTTTGATAATATTAGTTTTTGGATTGACGATTGTTGCAGCTTATTTGTTCTCGCTTGAACCACTGTACACAGCTCAGATAATTGACGTGGTTATCACTCAGGGGAAAACCGATGCGCTGCTAGGTTTAGTGTCTATTATTGTCTTAGCGGTTGTGTCCTTTGGAATAGTCAACTTTGTCACGACCTATGTTCAAGGGTACTTTGCGCAGATGATTGTTAGAGACCTTAGGTCTGACTATTACTCTTCACTTCAGCGTAAATCATTCAATTTCTACGATGTCTCCCCTGTGGGAGACCTCGTTTCAAGAGCCACCATGGACATGCAGGTGATAGAAGCGTTTGTGAAATCATGGCTCGGAACCCTGACTAATGCTGCGTTTCTGATCGTCATCATATTCGTAATCATGTACTCCGTAAACCCAATCATGAGCCTGATAGCAATCGCACCTATGCCATTGATATTCTATTTTACTGCTCAGCTTTGGATCAAAACGATGCCTCTTTTCAGGAAGATGATGCTCATACTG
>Ga0315277_10010520_pt1 | contig 11712 bp, 11 predicted proteins | sample YL17G05_15_MG_FD_203695 | JGI IMG/M metagenome (GOLD analysis project Ga0315277, IMG submission 203695) | Sediment microbial communities from Yellowstone Lake, YNP, Wyoming, USA - YL17G05_15 | ecosystem: Environmental > Aquatic > Freshwater > Lake > Sediment | place: USA: Wyoming | collected...
GATGATGCCGAGGAGTACTGGCAGAGGAAGCGGTGGGAGGGCCTGATCTTCCCCGAGCCCTTCGGGAGGACCCTCACCAAAGAGGAGCTGTTCATCAGGGACCTCGACTCCAAGACGGGAGCCTCACTGAAGCTGACTATATTAAACCCTAAAGGAAGGGTCTGGATCATGGTGGCTGGCGGAGGTGCCTCCGTTATCTATGCCGATACCATCTGCGATCTGGGCTTCGCCGGGCAGATGGCCAACTACGGCGAGTACAGCGGCGATCCCAACACCGAGGAGACCTACTACTACACCAAGACCATTCTGGACCTGATGACGCGCGAGAAGGACCCCGAAGGACAGGTGCTCCTCATCGGAGGTGCCATTGCCAATTTCACAGATGTGGCCAGGACCTTCAGGGGAGTGGTCATGGCCCTGGAGGAGTATCAGCCAAAGCTGCAGGCTGCCGGTGTGAAGATTTACGTGCGCAGAGGCGGGCCCAACTTCGAGCAGGGCCTGAAGCTCATGCGAGAGCTGGGCAATAGGCTCGGCGTGCCCATAGAGGTGCACGGACCTGAGACTCATATGACGCGGATCGTTCCCCTGGCCCTGGGAGGTGCATGGCAATGAGCAGGAAAGAATACGTTCTCTTTGATAGAGACACCAAGGCTTTCGTCTACGGCTATCAGACCAACGCCATTCAGCGCATGCTGGACTTCGACTATATCTGCAAACGCGAAGCCCCTAGCATCTCTGCCATCATCAATCCCAACCGGGCGGGCATCCACAAGGCCTTCTGGGGCACCAAGGAGATCCTCCTGCCCATGTACAAGACCATCTTTGCGGCGGCCAAGGCCTATCCCGAAGCGGATGTGATGGTCAACTTTGCTTCCTATCGCTCCGCCTTCGAGACCACCATGGAGGCCCTGCAGGAGAAGACCCTTCGGACGGTGGCGGTCATAGCGGAGGGCGTTCCGGAGAGGCAGTCCAGAGTCATGAGCGCCACGGCCCGGAAGATGGGAAAGGTCATCATCGGTCCGGCCACCGTGGGAGGCATGGCGGCAGGGGCCTTCAGGATCGGGAACACGGCCGGAACCATCGAGAATATCATCGCCTCCAAGCTTTACCGGCCGGGATGTGTGGGCTTCGTCTCCAAGTCTGGGGGCATGCTCAACGAGGCCTTCAACATCATATCCAGAAACTCCAATGGAGTTTATGAGGGCGTGGCCATAGGCGGAGACCGCTATCCTGGGTCGACCATGCTGGACCACATCCTCAGATACGAGCAAAACCCAAAGATCAAGATTATCGCCTGCTTGGGTGAATTAGGCGGCGAGGACGAGTACAGGATCATCCAGGCTCTGCAGGAGGGCAAGATCACCAAGCCTCTGGTGGCCTGGGTCACAGGAACCTGCTCTCCGGTGCTTCCTGCAAGCGTTCAGTTCGGCCATGCCGGAGCCAAGGCTGATACTCAAAAGGAGACGGCTCAGGCCAAGAACGAGGCCTTCCGCGAGGCAGGAGCTTATGTGCCGACATCCTTCGACGACTATGGCGATAAGGTGTGCCAGGTCTACGAGATGCTCAAGGCCGAGGGTGCGATCCAGGAATTTGCCGAACCTGAAGCGCCCAAGATCCCTGCCGACTACAGCAAAGCGCTCGCTTCCGGCGACATCCGCAAGCCCACCACGTTCATCTGCACCGTTTCCGATGACAGCGGCGAGGAGGTGCTCTACGCGGGCAAGAGGCTCTCCGATGTTCTGGAAGAGAAGATGGGCATAGGCGGAGTGATTGGCCTTCTCTGGTTCAAGAAGGAGCTGCCCGATTACGCGGCCCAGTTCATCGAGCTGGTGCTACAGATCGTGGCCGACCACGGTCCGGCCGTCTCCGGGGCCCATAACGCCATTGTGGCCTCCTGCGCGGGAAAGGATCTCATCTCGTCTTTATGCAGCGGCCTTTTGACCATCGGCCCGCGCTTTGGCGGAGCCATTGACGATGCGGCCCGCGAGTTCAAGCAGGCTCGCGAGACCGGGCAGACGCCTGAGCAGTTTGTGAACGATATGAAGAAGAAGGGCATAAACATCCCCGGCATCGGCCATATGATCAAGAGCGTCAAGAATCCGGACAAGCGCGTCCAGCTCCTCATCCAGTACGCCCGCAAGAACTTCCCCAGCACAGAGCTTCTAAACTATGCTCTGCAGGTGGAGCAGCTCACCACCGCCAAGAAAGGGAACCTCATATTGAACGTGGACGGCTGCATCGGCATCCTCTTCCTGGATCTGATGTCCTCCTGCGGAGCCTTCAGCAAGGCGGAGATCGATGAGATCGTGAGGCTGGGCTATCTGAACGGGCTCTTTGCCTTAGGCAGAAGCATCGGCCTGATCGGCCACATCCTGGACCAGAAGCGTCTGGGGGCAAGGCTGTACCGGCATCCCACCGATGACATCGCCTACATGATGCCCTCGGCCGAGGAGATCCAGTGCAAGCGTTAAGCTGAGATCACTGAGGTAAAAAATGGCAACCATCAGCCAGAAAATTTTTTCCAGGGCCTCCGGCTCCCCGAAGACTGTGGAGCCGGGGGAGATCGTCGAGGCCAGTGTGGACTTTGCCATGTCCCACGACGGAACTTCAGTGCTGGCGATAAAGGCTTTCCAGGAGATGGGGTCGGAGAAGGTCTGGGATCCAAGTAAAGTGGTCATACCCTTTGATCATATCGTTCCCGCCAACAACGAGACAGCAGCCACGCTGCAAAAGGAGGTTCGCACCTGGATCCAAAAGCAGAAAATCACCAACTTCTTCGACTGCGGCTCAGGAGTGTGCCACCAGGTCTTCCTCGAGCAGGGCTTTGCCCTACCTGGCTTCCTGGTCGTGGGAGCCGACTCGCACTCCTGCACCTGGGGCGCCCTCGGCGCCTTCGGCACGGGCCTGGGTGCCACGGACATGGCCGAGGTATATTCTCGCGGGCGTCTCTGGTTCAAGGTGCCGGAGACCTTGGCGGTCAGGATATCAGGCAGGCTTTCTCCTATCGTCTCTGCCAAGGACATGGCATTGATGGTGATCAAAACCTTGGGCGCGGACGGAGCAACCTACAAAGCCGTGGAGTACATCGGGCCGGTCATCGAGTCCTTAAGCATATCCGGCCGGATGACCCTGTGCAATTTGGGGGTGGAGATGGGGGCCAAGGCGGCCATAGTCCCGCCTGATGAGAAGACCGATGCCTGGCTGCTGGGCCGGGCGAGGCAGCGGTATACGCCCGTTTGCTCTGATCCCGGCTCTTACCATCGAGAATACGAATTCGACGTAACCGACCTGGAGCCTCAGGTGGCCGTGCCCTTTCGCGTGGACAACGTTCGACCGGTCTCGGAGCTGGAGGGCCTGGAGATCGACCAGGTCTTCATCGGCACCTGCACCAACGGCAGGCTGGAGGACCTGGCAGAGGCTGCGAGGCTAATGCAGGGAAAAGAGGTTAAGGTCAGAACCCTGGTCATCCCGGCTTCGCGCCAGGTTCTCCTGGAGGCGCTGCAAAAGGGAATCATAGAAACGCTTGTGAAGGCTGGTGCCATGATCGCCCCGCCGGGATGCGGGCCGTGTCTGGGAGCACACATGGGCGTCCTGGGCGAGGGGGAGGTCTGCCTCTCCACCTCGAACCGAAACTTCCCGGGCAGGATGGGCAAGGGCGGAAAGGTCTATTTGGCCTCACCTGCCACGGCGGCAGCCTCGGCCCTGCAAGGATGCATAGCTATGCCAGGGGCTTGGGGCAAGGTTGAATGAAATTCGATCTTCATATACATTCCAGCTGCTCTGACGGCCGCGATGATGTACGGACCATTCTCAGGGTCGCAGCCAAAAGGGGCCTGGCCGGCCTGGCCATAACCGACCACGACACCCTGCGCGGCTCAAAGATCGCCTGCAAGATCATCCAAGAGCAGAAGCTGGATCTGATCCTCATTCCGGGAGCAGAGGTCACCACCGCCGAAGGCCATCTGCTGGTCTTGGGAGCCAGAGAGCTTCCGCCACGGGGCAAAAGCCCCGAGGAGACGACGGAGATGGTCCACGAGCAGGGAGGAATCACCATCGTGCCCCATCCTTACCATCCCTTCCGGCACGCCATCGGGCGCATACCAGACTGCGACGCCGTGGAGGTCTACAACTCCAAGCACCTCTTCGGCATAGCCAATGCGCGGGCTCGCCGGGGGGCGCGAAAGCGCCATCTGCCCATGGTGGCGGGGAGCGATTCTCACTTTGCGGCGACCGTAGGCTTCGGAGTTACAGATATAGAAGCCGCTGACGCAGAGGAGGTAGTCGAGGCCATCCGTGCCGGACGCACTCGCATAATCGGCAAGAGGACGCCGCCCCGGTTCTTCATCGGAAATACCTTTCAGGCCATTTACCTGGAAGTGCAAAAGGGCGTGCGCAAAGTTCGCTGATGGTGAACAATGACCTTCGAAGTCGTTCGTGGCAAGGTGGCAGCGGGTCTTGGCGAGGGCCAGTACTACATCTCGCGGGAGGGTTATCGCGCCCAGTTCCTGAAGAAGCTGGGCTTTGTGCCGTTTCCCGGCACTTTGAACATAAAACTGGACGAGCCGTTCGTTCCCGTGACCTGGCAGGAGATCAAGATCGAGGGCTTCCAGGATGAAGGACGGACCTTTGGCGATTGCAGGTGCTACAAGATCAGAGTGAAAGGGATCGAGGCCGCGATCGTTCGGCCAGAGCGGAGCAGCTATCCGGCAAACCTGGTGGAGGTCATTGCTCCCGTCAGCCTGAGAGAGGCACTCGATCTTGCCAATGGAGATGAGGTAGAGGTGACTTGGGAATGATAGACGATTATGCCTCAGCGCGCGGGCTGGCCTACGTAGAGGGCAAGGAGGTCGAGGCGCTGTTTAAATATATCAGGCTGTAATTCCTGAAATAAAGATACCCCCTCACAGGGCAAAATCCTCGGCAAAGAGACCGGTCCGGAATGGTAGTAGTAAAATGAGCAATAATTTGAGCTGTTTCAAGCTGGCGTCTTTATGCGCTATTATTATGTGCGCTTTGATGTTGATCCTTCTAAATTCGGCTTTTGCCCAAGATGAATCCGCCTACTGGCTGGAAAAGGGTCATGCTTTTAGCCTGAATGGCAGCTACCAGGAGGCCTTGGACTGCTACGACCGCGCCCTAAAGCTCGATCCAGAAGATGCTGCCGCGTGGACAGGCAAGGGAGAAGCGCTTGCCAGGCTTGGCAGGTATAAGATGGCCAAACTATGCTTCGATTTTGCCCTGAAAAGCAATTTGCAGGATGCCCAGCTCTGGCTGAAAAAAGCCAAGGTCAGCGAGCTGGCCGGGGATTTTACCGCGGCCAGCGAAGGCTATGATCGGGCCCTGGCTCTGGACGAGGGCCTGGCTGAGGCCTGGCTGGGGAAGGGCAATCTCTCTTTAGCAAGAAACGGCTTCAACGAGGCTTTGTACAGCTACGAGAGCGCCTCATGGCTCGGTGCGGGCCTCGCAGCCGAAGCGGGGAAGGTGAAGGCATGGCTTGGACAGGGGCAGGCTCTTCTGAGAGAGGGCAAACTCGAGGAGGCCCAACGCAGCTACGATGCCGCCCTAGCCCTAGATCCTTTGAGCATTGAGGCTCTGCAGGGAAAAGGCGAATCCTTAGCCAGATTGGACAGATTTGACCAGGCTCTGCCATGCTACGATGATCTCCTGAAGATCAGTCCACTTGATCAAGATGCCAAAACGGGCAAGGCCCGAGCCCTGGTTGGAATAGGCCAGCAGAAGCTGGCCACGGGAAACACCTCCGAAGCAGCTGACCTATTTGCAGAGGCTTCTGGGCTCGACCCGGATAATCGGGAGGCTGTGCAGGGTAGGGTCAGGGCGCTTGCGGCAGAGGGCCATCTGCTCAGGGATAAGGGTCTTTTCCAGGATGCCCTGAAGAGCTACGAAGCGGCCCTGGCGCTTGCACCCTTGGACCCCGAGGCTCTTGCCGGAAAAGATGAGGCGCTGTCCTCACTCGGGCCAAAGCAAGAAGAGGTCAAGACCAACGCCAGCCTCCCGGCAGCAGCGAAACCCGATTACAGCCATTATCTGAAAGTGGCCCTGGAGCAGATGCAGAAAGGCAGCTATGACCAGGCCCTGCAGAACTTCAACAGATCCATTGAGATGGATGATACCAAGGCAGCGGCGTGGCTGGGCAGAGGGCAGGCCCTGTTCCGGCTGGGCAGGCTTCAGGAGGCTGTGAGCTCTCTGGATAGGGCTCTGAAGAACGACCCAAAGTGCGCCGATGCCTGGGCATGGAAAGGTCAGATCCTGACCAGGCTTGGCAGATATAGAATGGCTGTGCTCTGTTTTGACTCTGCCCTGCGACTGGAACCGGAGAACGGGACGCTCTGGAACAGCAAGGCATCGGTGCAAAGCAGTCTGGGAGACTATGAGGATGCCCTGCACAGCTATGATAAGGCAGCACTACTGGATGCGAACAACCTGGCAGCGTTCTTGAACAAGGGAGATCTCTTGCTGGACTTGGGAAGGAACCAGGAGGCTGTTTCGTGCTTTGAAAAGGTTTTGGGGCAAGATCCCGGGAATACGACGGCCTTGCGGGGGATGGGAGATGCCCTCTTCGCCCAGAAGGATTATGGCCAGGCGCTGCAATTCTACAATGCAGTGCTGAACCAGAGTCCAGCGGATTTCGGATCGCTGCTGGGAAGGGCTGAGGCCCTTTATTCCCAGCAAGAATACGCCTCATCTTTGCAGTCGTTCGACCTGGCTCTGGAGAGAGAGCCGAGCGACCTTCGGGCCACGGTGGGAAAGGGGGACGCCCTCTTGGCGCTGGAGAGCTATGCCTTTGCCCTGGCCTGCTATGATGCCGTCCTCGCCTCGCAGCCTGGAGATGTCAGGGCTTTGGCTGGAAAAGGGGAGGCTTTGCGACGGCAAGGCCAGCCGGATAAGGCCCTGGAGGCTTTTGAGAGAGTGCTCTCTCGAGAGCCCAAAAATATCGTGGCTCTGGTGGGCAAGGGAGATGTGCGAATGCGGCTAGGCGATCTGACCGGCGCCCTGGCAGCCTACGATCAAGCTATTGCTCTGGACCCTGGCAACATCAGGGCCCTGGTGGGAAGGGGCGATCTACTCCTGAGCCAGGATATGCCAGGACAGGCCCTCCAATCCTTTAGCCAGGCTTTGGGCCTGGACAGCCATAACGTCGCTGCGATCATGGGAGAAGCAAGAGCCTCCTTCGCCCTGGCCGATTACCAATCAGCTCTGAAATCCTTTGAGGATGTCCTGGACCTGGACGAGGATAATGCTGCAGCCTGGACGGGCAAAGGCGATGTGCTCAGTGCCAGAGGCAACTTCAGCGCCGCGCTGCCCTATTATGACCGAGCCATAGTCCTGGACCCCGGCAACGCCAGAGCGTATCGGGGAAAGGGCAACGTCCTCTGCGCCGCTGGTGAATACAATAAGTCGCTGCAGTTCTTTGATAGGTCCCTGAGCCTGAAGTCCGATAAAGATGTCGATGCTTTGATGGGCAAGGGCCTGGCCCTGGCTGCGCTTGGCAGGAACGCCGAGGCCCTGAAATGCTTCGAGGAGCTAACTTCCCTCGATCCTGGGAACTTTGCGGCCTGGTCCAACAGAGGAAGCCTGCTGGCCGCTCTGGGAAGATACAGCGATGCTGCCGATTGCCTGCAGAGGGCGAGCCGGGAGGATGCATCCAATGAGGCGGTCTGGTTCAACCTGGGCATGGTGTGTTACTCCTTGGGCGATTATAACCAATCAGCAAGAGCTTATGAGAAGGCCACAGCGCTCCGTCCCGAGGATGCCTCGGCCTGGCTTGGTCGCGGCCTGGCATTGAACCAGACGGGACGCCTCAACGAGGCTTTGGCAAGCTTTGAGAAAGCAATCCACCTTCAGCCGCAGAATGCTGATGCCTGGTACAACCAAGGCCTGGCTCTCGTGGCCCTAAACCGCTTCCAAGAAGCCCTCGACGCCTTCGAAATGGTCTTAGAGATCGACCCTCAGAGTTCCCAGGCCAGGTACAGCCTGGATCTGACCCATAGGCACCTAAACATCACAGCTTAGTGGCGGGATTTCCCTTGGAAAAAAGCTTTCCGGCCAGGCTACTATCTGCCTTCTGCACTCCTTCTTTCATAGTTACTCTGGCGCTGAATACTCTGATGCGGGATCATCTCTGGCTCGATCTTTTCGATCAACCGGTACTGTCGGTTGTTTCTGTTGCCCCTTCTGTCCAACAGCCCATCATGATTCATGCGGGAGAGATAGGTTGAGACTGTGCTGAGCTTGATGTCATCTGCCACCGTCTCATATCGCACTCTCAGCTCCTGGGTTGTGAACCAGGTATTGGAAAACTCAAATCTGATGAAGCCCTCCAGGCGATCCATCAGCGTCCCGCTGCTGCTGTAATCACGACCGGTCGCGACCCTTCCGGCATGCTCTTCTGCGCCCTCGAAGACACCAGATGCGGACAGAAAGCCGATGATCTTGTCTCTCAGAGCCTCCCCGTCCATATTTTGGGACTCAAACTCGTGGGAGGACTTGAGTCCCTTGTTTTCTATCTCTATGCGGATTCTCATCCTATCCCTTTTATCACCTTTGGGATATCCTGCGAGAATATACGCTCAACATAGGTAGATGCATCTTTGCATGGTCCAAAGCCGATATTCTCTGTCGCCTTGGCGGCTTTGAACTGCTGCGCTCTCTCCAGATCCATCCGCAACGTAAACAGCTTCATATGCCCTTTCATACTTCCCCTCCTCGATGCCCCTTCCCAGTTGATGGATCGGATCCGCCCGGGTACTCCCGAACCCAGCCGATCCGATCCCTTGTCTCCCCTCTGTGCCATCCCTTCTTATTTCACACAGGTTGTGAAAGGCAAGGCGGGCCGGTCTCCCTTGGTCCCCCCGGCCTTTTGCCCATGCTTTTCCCGAACCTGCCCCTCAATTCATTTCAGATCCTGCTCGGCCACGGCCACCCCTTCTTACCGCCACAGCCGTCCCTTTCCAGCTGTGAAGGTTTGTGTAAAGGCCGAAGCCTTGATATATGCGGACCTGATATGCACTCCCTTCATCTACTCTTTTCGTGCCATCCCTTGGAAGAAGCGTATAATTGTGAAGCATTTCCCCCCTCATTGCTTTCCCTTCTTGGTGACGTCTTGCTTGCACTGTGGTGAACTGAGCGGCACATGCACAACAAGGCTCCTTCACGAATATGTTCACCATATACGCTACTCCTAAGATTTTAGGAAACTGTGAAGGTTCATCCATCCCCTCAGACGAATAGCCCCTCCATTCATTTCTTCAGAACGTGATTAGATATCTACCCGTTCTGGCACAGTATTAACCTAGTTATTGAGGTATATAAACTTTTCTAAGAGTTGAATGTTGTAGTTAATAGTTAAAAACTTGAAATATAATCTATTTTTCGAAATAAAGCCTTCATAGTAGTCAGAATAGTATTTCACAAGGAATGGAATAGATCCAGAAATTGCATTATGGTCGCGTATGTGAGCTACTGAAAAGCGCTAACAGATGGCGCAATGATTACTTGCTGCGAAAATGAATCTGGGGCATCTGATTTTGGCGATGATTTTCAGTAACCCTCACCCACGACCTGCATTATAATGTGGTGTGAAAAGAAATTTCGGGCGATTACTATTATGATGATAGCTATCCTGCTAGCCCGTAATCATGCGCGCCGAGCTATTTCGAGCTGTGAACCCATTACACAAGATCTACCGATGCTGAATTATTGACAACCGACCGATATAAGTTGTGCGCAGAAGATTGTCTGGCGAGTACGCTCAAAGGCAAGATAAATAAGGAGATCCGAGCAATAGACAAAGTTGAAATCAAGATGCTTGGTGGAGTTCGAAGTATTCTTCGATAAGCCAGTCGCCGATCTCCTTGAGATATCTGCGCCTGCGTTCGTCCTCGGCAATTAGTTGAAAAACCTCGAAGAGATCTTCATCCATTGAAAGTCTGGTTACCTGCTGACGGCATTTAAACCTATCGTAATCCCCTTTTTTGCGCTCTGCCCTTTGCCAGGATCAAGGCCACAGAGTAAGGCCCTTTGCTCCTCTTGAACTTCCCGGCGTGTACGGGATGATCGCCACAGATGATGAGAAGGGTCTCCTCATCTGCGGCGCAGGCGATCCTGCCCAGGCATTGGTCGATGTGCAAGGCCGCCTCTCCAATCCTCTCCAGCCCCTGGCCTGCATGCACGGTCTTGTCAATTCCTATGAAGTATGATACCAGAAGTCTGGGACTGCTGGCGAGGGCCTCCAGGGTCATGCGGCAAGCTTCTCGGTCGAAATCCTCCGGGCATAGGTCATCGGGTATCCCGGCAACGATCTCAATCAGGTCCCGATAGACATCCGCCCCGTTCTGCTCCATAACCACCGCCGTCCTGAGGCCAGAAGCGCTGGCAATCTCCGGTATGCTGAGGATGCTTGATTCCTTTGCTCCTGCCTTATTGAAGATTCCATGGTGATCCGGGAGAAGGCCGCTCAGGATGGTGGCAATGGCCGGAGTGGTGTGGTTGGATACAGCCTCCGTCTGCAGGAGAAGTCCATCTCTGGCCAGAATGGATAGGTTCTCCAACCGAGGCATAAGCCAGCAAAAAAGATCGTAGCCCAGGCTGTCTATGATGATAAGCGCAACGTTTCTGCACCCCCAGCCTTCCACCAGATCGATGGGACAGCCATCTGATTGGGGAAGGGTTAGACCGAGGATACGGGCCGCAGTAGGGGCCACATCAAGCTGGCTGAAAGGTCGCGTGACCGTAGGAGCTGCCATCAAAGGTCGTAGCTCTCTATTGCCCGTCGGATAATAATCTCCTTTCGGTCGATCTTCTTTCAGCAGGCTTAAATAAGGATGAAAACAAGCCAAAACCGAAGATCATGAAAAAGCTGAAGGTCATTTTGGCCCTGCAGATACTGGCCCTGCTAATGGCGGGAGCTTTCACCGCCGCTTCAAATATGGATATCGATTACAGCCACAATGTGGAGGGTACAGGCACGGTTTTCACCGATTTTAAGATGGGGTCCACAGAGAATACGGAGGCTACAGGCAGGGTGCGCGGCACTGGGGTGGTCATGAACAGATATCTCTTTCAGAGCAACGCCTCAGAGAACATCACCATCAAAGATCAGTTCCTCCTCACCAGCCCATCTGCCGCCCGTGAAATAATCATCAGCGACTACCCTCAGATGGCCAAGAGCCCAGTCGGCTTCAGGATGCTGGGTGCGTCATGGGCGGACCAAATAAATATCTCTCCATCAAAATTATGAAGGATATGTTAGAGGGCCAGGAGATTTTGGGAAAGTTCGCCGAGCTTCGGAAGTTGTGCCAGGAGCCGGCAGACGAGATGCGAAGGCGAAAAGACATTCTGGTGGTATCGCATGTTGATGCCGATGGGCTCACGGCGGCCGGTATAATCTGCACCGCCCTGGAGCGGCAAAATCTTGACTACAAACCCCTCTTCTTCCGGCAGCTCGACAAGGCCGCCCTGGAGGAGGTCGCCAACAAAGGAGCCGATCTGGTGGTATTCACGGACCTCGGCAGCGGAATGATCAAGGAGATCTGCGACTTTGGCCTGCGAGCCATCGTAGTGGATCATCACAAGCCCAATCCATCCGAGGCCCGCCCTCTGGCTCACATCAATCCCCATCTGGTGGGAGCCGACGGCGCAATCCATCTCAGCGGCAGCGGAACCTCTTTCCTCCTGGCCTCAGCCCTGGCCCGG
>Ga0315277_10010521_pt1 | contig 11709 bp, 7 predicted proteins | sample YL17G05_15_MG_FD_203695 | JGI IMG/M metagenome (GOLD analysis project Ga0315277, IMG submission 203695) | Sediment microbial communities from Yellowstone Lake, YNP, Wyoming, USA - YL17G05_15 | ecosystem: Environmental > Aquatic > Freshwater > Lake > Sediment | place: USA: Wyoming | collected...
ATGGCGTGCACGGCAACTATGCCAGCCTGAATCAGTTCTACAACAGCGCCATGCGGATACTGTTCAAATGGCTCAATCGTCGCAGCCAGCGGCGGAGTTACAATTGGACAGGCTTTCGGGAACTGCTCCAATACTTCCAGGTAGAACAACCGCGCATCGTCGGGCGACCGAAGACGAGGATGGCCGCTTCGGGGGCTTAGGCCGGATTGCGGAAGCGAGTATTCCTGAAGAGCCCGGTGCGAGAAAACCGTGCGCCGTGTCACGCACTGAGAGAATTGCCACCGGAGGTGGCCGGAGTTCAGGGCAGATGACTCCGAGGCGAACAACTCACCTGGACTCGAAAGAGCGAGGGGACAACAGCATGTTTGTGAAGCGGGGAACAGCAGAAGACGTGTATGGTGTGGCCCTGCAACGCCTGAGCGATATGGCTAAAGCTGGATTGCCTGAATCCCAATGTCCAGTGGTGGAACCGCACACTCATTGGTAGCACGTCTGAACGCCGATGCCATCGGTAGCCACGGATTCGGTTTTGTTCGTGGTACGCCCTGACCGATGGACGATGAGCAGTGAGCTTATTCAAGGACATGAGTGGGGAGCCTAAGTCGCTCTAGAGACGTTCCTCGGTGACGGAACACGGGATCGCCTACAGGGCGCGAGCCCCAGGGTGACGGAGTGCCAATAGTAGTCGTGGGAGTGACGTCCCACCGGGGAGAACGGGAAAGCCGTTCACAGGGCGAAGTGGCACAGGTGGCCAGATGAACAGTATCCAAGAGGTACGCGAGATGCGGACAGCCGAAATGGAACTGAGCATCATTCGAGAACGCGAGCAACGTGGACTGCGATGGGCCGGCGCTCACGAAAATGGTCACTGGAGAGCCGTGTGATACGGAAATCGGTCAAGCACGGTTCGGAGGGGGGCGGTTGGAAAAGTGCCCGTAAGGGTAACTCGCTGGCCGCCTACCCTACGCACGCCGGGATCTGTGCGGGGGCGGTTGGGCAACTGGCCGTCCTACCGCGATGGCGGCTTGCTCCCCAAGCGAGGAGAAAAATGCACACGCGGAGAATCGCCGGACTGCTGATGATCATTACACTGTTCGTATCGCTGGCGATCGTCTCGTGCCAACGGATGGACGCCATTCGGACAGCAACCGAGGAGGAGCCGATTTGCGGCACGGCGTCTGCAGGTGATTCCGCAACGCAGGCCCCCTCCGGTGCCACCGAAGGCGGCAGCATCTACGTCTCGACGAGCGGGAAAGATGAGAGTGGTGACGGCAGCATCACGAACCCGTATCGCACGATTGAGTGTGCCCTCACCGTGGCCCAGCCGGGGGATGAAATCGTCTTGCGTGGTGCACCGGCGCTCGACGAGAACCGCTATCGAGAAGACGTTCGCATCCAGCAATCGAACATCACCATTCGCTCGGAAACCGGCGAGTGGGCGATCATCGAGTGCCCGATCAATGATGAAGAGGAGCACGCCTGCGTCCGTTTTGACGTGGACAGTTCCGGCGGCAAATTGCAGCGCGTGGAGGTCATTGGGGGATACTATTATGGCGTCAAGTTTGAGACTACCTGGGAGTGGGACGAAATCCCAGGAGGCGAGGGCGCATCCAACATTCTCATCGAAGACGTCAAGGTGCATGATACCGGCAACGCGGCCGTCAAAATCACGCCTGGCTGTGATGGCATCACCCTCCGCCGTGTCGAACTGTACAACTCCGGTCGCGTTGATCCGGAAAGCGCCGAGGGCATTGACAACGTCAACGGCGACCGAATGATCGTCCAAGACAGTTACATCCACGACACGGGGGGCACAGGGCTGTACTTTAAGGGCGGGGCCATGGACTGCGTGGTGGAGCGTACCCGCATCGAGGGAACGGGCGGCGGCGGCGTGTTCGTGGGGTTCGACACCAGCCCGGAGTACTTTGACCTGGCCGTCAACCCCGATTATTACGAAAGCATAGGCGGGGTGGTACGCAACAACATCATCCGTGATGTCCCATGGGCTGGCATCGGGCTATACGCCGCGAAGGATGCGCAGGTCTGGAACAACACGCTCATTGACACTGCACAGGAGGCGCATAGTCCGCTCTACTTTGGCCTCACCTTTCAGGATTGGGAGCCGGACGCCGGGCGCCCGGCCTCCGTGAACCCCATCATTCGCAATAATCTCGTCTATCAATCGGCAGGACTGCCGACAGAATGTGTCTTTATCCGCTATGACGAAGAAGACGAATTGGGTAAAATGTCTGCGCTGGAGGGAATGCCGCAGATGGACTATAACCTCTACTATCTCGCGAGTGGCACCTGTGCCTTTACTGACGCCCGTCCCAGCAGTCGGTTAAGTGCGGGTACCCTCGCCCAGTGGCAGGCACACATCAGCGGGGAGGCCCATAGCCTGACCTCAGATCCCCAACTCACCGCGAATGGACATTTGCCCTCCGGCAGCCCGGCAGTTGACGCAGGGACCTGTACTGGTGCGCCAACCGATGATTTCGACACAGACCCCCGGCCTCACGGCGCTACCTGCGACATTGGGGCAGATGAATTCACCCCCGGACCGGCTTCTTCAGCCTTCTTGCGATGGTGAAAGTCGCCGTGAGAGGTCGCCGCCCAACAATGGCATCCACTGATGCAGTGAGACACTCGCATCTATAACTCCGTTGTGCGAATCCAGGCAATTTCCTTATCACTTGGGCGTAACTGCCATCGAAGAAACCGCAAGATGGCCGGGCTGGCAGCGCGTTGACTTAGAAATTGATGGGATTTTGCTTGTGCGTCTGGTGGGAAGCGCCGGTGCCAGAGTGGCCGTTGCGCCGTTACCACGGCGCCAACTTGCAGGATGGCTGGGGTGGGGGACAATCGGTCAGCGTGAAGGGTAAGACATACGTCAATCTAGGCAAGTAGGTCCAAAGACGTGTTGGCCCACGTAACCGACTGGGAGAGGATGGGCGTGGAGGGGTTGCGCGCCCGATGTACCCATCGGCTATGGCCGCCGGCCGGCCGCCCCGGGTCGGGCACGTGGAGGACATTGAGGCCTGGAACCGGACCCACTACCAGGCCCGGCGAGACGAGCCGTGGGAGGCGGTGTGGGCCGACCTGCACGCGGTGCGCGCGTCGCTGGTGGAGGTCCTGGACGGAATGAGCCAGGCCGACCTGGCGCGGGCTTTCCCCTTTCCCTGGGCCAGGAGGGCACGGCCTACGAGTGGGTCTGCACCTACCTGGCGCACGACCGCGAGCATGCACAGGGCGTGCGGGATGCCGGGAAGAACGTCGGGTAGCTGTGCTTTCCATAGCGCGTAACAGGCCGCTGGCGTAGCGCCAGCCGATGCTGCGTTCTCAATGATACCACCCGGCCATCCTGGCTGGCCACCGTCGCCTGGCGAGCGGGCTGGAACCGTAAGCGATCAATCCATTGCTCCCATTGTTCAGAAAGCGGAGAAAACAACTCGTGCTGGCTTTCCGTCTTCGGGTCTCGCTTGACCGCCTCGGCGTCTACGCGGCCGATCAGCTTGGCGAAATACTCCGCGTCGTGACGGCCAATGCCAAAGATGACCTTGGTCTGCACGTTGGACAGCGCCCCCAGCATCCGGGGGGTAAGCTGAGATAAGTCCTGGTGGGCCACGGTCATGCTCATCCTGAACTTGCGCCCCTCAGAAAAGACGTGAGCCAGAGTCTTGACCGACCCCTCGTTGGCCACGTACCCGGCAAACTCATCAATGGTCAGGTTCCACAACTTATGGCTCCGTCGCCTCCGCATCGCCAGCTCCAGGCCGGTGACCACCAGGCTGCCGATCAGCCGGTTGGTCTCACCGTCCGAGTGCCCCAGGTCCAGCAGCAGGATCTTGCCCTCGTCCATGATCGCCCGGAAGTCCAGGTGGTTGGCCTGCTGACCCAGCATCAGCTTCAGCCTGGGGTTAAGACTGAAGGCGCCGATCTTGTTCAGCGTACTCTCTCGCAGCAGGGGCGCTTCTCTGCCCCACTGATCGTAACGGTCGTGGAAGAACTCCACGATACTGCTGTCCGTCACTCGCTCAAGGCACTGCTCCCGGAACTCGCTGTTGGTGAGCAGGCGTGGTACGTGCATCAGCGTCAAGCCGTTTTCGATCAGCACGATCAGCGCTGCCGTCACCACGTTGGAGAAGTGCGGCGCTTCGCTCAGGCACTCCGGCCAGGTCCGGCGGAAGGCCTCCAGCACAGCTGCGGCAACGTCATACGGGTGTTCCGCCTGGGTTGCCAGGACGTTGAAGGGGACGACGTAGTCTGTGCGGGCCGGGTCAACGTAGATCAGCCGGTGGCGGATGTCGGGATCAGCAAGGACGTTGCGGGTAACAAGCAGCCGGAGCAGATCATCAGCCAGGAGAGAGTGCGGGTCGATCAGGCCGCAACCACGGCTGGCAGCGATATCCTGATAGAGGCAGTACTCCAGGAGCTTGGATTTGCCATTGCCCGACATGCCGATGACGTACATATGGGCGGTGCGGGCTGAAGCGGTCACGCGAAACAAAAGGACGACATTATTGACATTTCAACCAAAATGTGTTATAATCGGTATACTGGATTCTGGTATACTGGCTTTTAGGATACCCTATTCATCGCTGCTAGTGTACAGAGCATTCACACTCTCCTAATTCGAGTCGCTTGACCGAAGACGCGCTGCTGTCAACGTCTCCAGACATTGATCCTAAATGCTACCACAGGTGACGTATCTTATGTTATCGAATCTATCTCCCATCAGTTGGCGGCCACAAAAGTTATCCGATCGTGTGTACGAAACACTCTGTGATGCCATCGTGGAGGGAAAGCTGCCTCCTAGAGAGAGGCTGCGTGAGGCAGAGGTGGCCAGTGCTTTACAAGTCAGCCGAACACCTGTGCGGGCAGCGTTTGCAAGGCTGATTCAGCAGCGAATGCTTCGCACCAGTGCGAGCGGTGCGTACTATGTCGCCGAGTGGGACAGGCAGACCCTGTGGGAGATTGCCACCCTCAGGGCAGCTCTGGAGAGCCTGGCTTTTAGCCTCGCTCCGCAAAACCTCTCGCAAGAGGACTTTGATTACCTGGAAGGGATCACTCGGCAGATGGGGGAAATGGATGCAGATCCCGCTCGTGGTGACTACAAGCAGATGGCCCTGTTTGACTTTCAGTTCCACACCTACATTTGGTCGCGCACAGGCCACGCTTTGCTGGAGCAAGCGCTTGAGAATATTAAACCCCAGGCACACTATTACATGTACCTCACGCGGCAGGCCGGTCAAATAGATTACGCTGAGAAGCACCGCACATTGATTGAGTTCCTCAAGCAGGGCGACCGTAGCAAAGCAAATGAGATCATGCTGGACCATATATTGCCCAGTGCAGAGAAGGCGATTGCGTGGTGGGAACGTAGGCAGGAGAAGATGCCTGAAGAGCAAGAAGTAACAGAATGAAAACCTGTCCAGCTCTGGGCATTGCTACAGGGAGAGCATTTCGTGAATCGCTGACTCTGCGATTTCCCGTGGAAACTCATCTTTAGAAAGGAGGTGGGAACTCATCCTTAGAAAGGAGATGGTGTATCTTCAAGTGAATACCTGATATTGGACAATTCTTTCACTAGCAAGGAGAAAAGAAAATGAAAACCAGAATACTGACTCTCTTAACGTCCGCTCTTGTCCTGGTACTGCTCATGCTCGCTTCGGCTGCCTGTCAACCAACTGAGGTCGTCGTGACCCAGGTCGTAGTTGAGACGGTGGAAGTCGCGGGTGAAGTCGTCGAGGTCACCCGCGTGGTCGAGGTCCTGGTCACCGAAGAGCCCTCCCCTGAGCCCACACCCTTGCCACCCGGCTTTATACAGCGCGGCGGTACATACCGCACTGAATACAACTGGATACCGTATGTGGAGGACCCAGCCGCGGATGGCGTCGGCACCGGCCTGGTAGGGTTGTCGATCGCAGAATCTCTAGTTTGGGTTGATGAAGCTGGGGTTCCGCAACCGCAGCTGATCAAGTCATGGGAGGCCAGCGAAGACTTGACGGAGTGGACGCTCCACCTCCAGGAGGGGGTGACGTTCAACAATGGCAAGCCCTTTGGCGCCGATGACGTGATCTGGAATATTCTGCACTGGCTGGACCCAGACACCGGAGCGTCGGCGGCAGCCAAGCTTGACATGTTGTCACCCGAAGGTGTAGAGAAGGTGGATGACTTGACAGTCAAACTCACTCTCAATCGCCCCAACGCAGATTTACTCCTCGCGTTTTACGACTATCCGACCATGATCGCGCCCGATGGTGGTTGGGATGATTTTTGGAGCGGTGACCCAGCCGACGCTATCGGGACAGGACCGTGGCTCTTAGAGGAATTCATTCCCGATGAACGGATTGTACTTGTGCCGAACCCGAACTATTGGCAGCTTGGTGAAGATGGATTACCACTGCCCTACATGGACAAAGTCATCGTTACCGCCGGGTGGGATGACGCCGCGCGACTGGCAGCCCTGATCGGCGACGAGGCAGACGACCTGGCTCCAGGGGATGCGATTATAGAGGAGCTACAGAAGTATCCCGATCAGATCGAAATCAGGAGCTATAACAGATGGGCTGCACCCATGGTGGTGCGCACCGACATGGAACCCTTTGATGACGTGCGCGTGCGCCAGGCCCTCAAGTTGGTCATAGATCGTGAAAAGATGTGGGAACTCGTCAATCCGTTGGGCTACATAGGCTACGACCACTGGATTGATGCCAGTGACGCCTCTTATTGCCCTGACACTGACGCGGACGGGCGCCCGCAAGACATCGAAAAGGCCAAAGCGCTGCTGGCTGAGGCGGGCTATCCCGATGGCCTCGAGGTCGAACTCGCCGTCCCTGCCGGCGACTTTCGCACGAACCTCGCCCAGGTGTATCAAGAGCAGGCAGCCCTGGCCGGCATAACCGTCAAAATCATTATCCTTCCCAGTTCGGCCTTTTGGGACCAATGGCAGCAGTGGCCGTTTTCCGTCACTGGATGGAATAGCCGGATTCCGGCGACTGCAAATATAAACCTGGCGCTCCGCTGCGGTGCTGCCTGGACCGAATCGTTCTATTGTAACGAAGAGTTAGACGCCCTTTTGGATCAGGTTGATGCCACAGTCGATGTCGAGGAACGACGCGAGCTGTATTGCCAAATCCAGAAAATCATGCAGGACGAAGGTCCTTACATCTTACCCATCTGGGCTGCTCAGTTCGGCGCCACCCAAAGCCGCGTGCACCTACCTGACACCTATTCCAGAGGCGGCTTTCTCTGGCATATGATTTGGTTGTCTGACTAGGCACTATGTAAACCTGGACGGTGTGTTCTGTGGCTTCCGGCGACACGCCGGAAGCCACAGTGCCATTGCTGCCTGAGGTGATGCCGCATCCAAAGAGGGGCGAACATGCTTAGTTTTCTTTTGAACCGCTTCGGCACGATGCTGTTGACCATGCTGGTCATCTCGATGCTGGTCTTCTTTATCGCCGAGGTGGTTCCTATCGACCCCGCTCGAAATGCCCTGGGACGATATGCTACTCAGGAAAAGGTCGATGAGTTGCGGGAAGAGATGGGCCTCGACCGTCCCGTGCTGGTGCGCTATGTCGCCTGGATTTCCAATCTCCTACGTGGGGATTTCGGGGAATCGATCCACTTTCGCCGTCCCGTGCGTGAGCTCGTTGCCCGTCGACTAGGGCGTTCGCTGGCACTGGCGGCCCTGGGTTTTGTCTTTATGATACCGCTGGGCTTAGCCTTGGGCTGTATCGCCGGTATAACCGAAGGCAAGCTCCTAGATCGTTTCATCTCCCTGACCAGTAGCATCTCTGTGTCCGTCCCTCCATTCGCCGGTGGGATTTTTATGATCGTGATTTTTGCCCTCTGGCTGCGTTGGCTTCCCGGCGCGAGCGTACCCGACCCTGATGCAAGTTTGCTTGAATTTTCCAAAAAGCTGATCCTGCCCATTTTGACGTTATCTCTTGACGAGATAGGGTATCTGGCCCGCTTTACGCGGGTCAGCATGGCTGAGGTGATGGAAAGCGACTATATTCGGACAGCGGTACTAAAAGGGATACCGAGGACAAAAGTCATCTGGCGGCACGCGTTGCGCAACGCGTTGATCGCGCCGTTCACAGCCATCATGTTGCACATCAATTGGCTGATCGGCGGCGTCGTCGTAGTCGAGGTGCTGTTCAACTACCCAGGGCTGGGGAGTTTGCTTCTTGAGGCCGCTATGCGTAACGATATCATTTTGCTTGAGGGAGGAACGCTTGTGCTCACCTTTGTGGCGGTGTCAACCCAGGTTATCGCGGACATTGGTATTTACATTATGAATCCACGCATTCGATTTGAGTGATCGGTGATTGGACAGGAGCCCTAACCATGAGCGACGGCTCGAATTCATTGTTATCCGAGACATCACCAACATCGGCGTCTCACGATCAGGGGGAAAGGGGCCGCCGGGTGCGGCGGGTATCGCCTCCAGGCACGCGGCTGCGCACCACGATCGCTGACCTCGTCCATTCCAAAAGTGCGACGATTGGCGTCGCCATAGTCCTTTTCTGGGTCTTTATCGCCATAGCCGCCCCCATCGTATCTCCATACTCGCCGACCGAGATGGCAGGCGCCAGGCTCGAGTCATTCTCGCGGGAACACTGGCTTGGAACGGACCACCTGGGACGTGATGTGATGAGCCGCTTGTTCTGGGGTACACGAGTGGTTCTCTTGTTGGCGCCGATTTCCGTCCTTTTAGGCATACTGATAGGCGCCCCCTTGGGGCTCACTTCGGGCTACGTCGGCGGTGTTGTTGACATGCTCATTATGCGTGGCAGTGACATCATCATGTCATTTCCAACGCTGCTGATCTACATCCTGATCATCACCAGCATCGGTCCTTCGGCGCTTGTCGTCGTCGTCTCTGTGGCAATCGGGAACATTCCCACCATCGCCCGCATCGTGCGCAGTCTCGTGCTGGACGAACGCACGAGGGATTATGTGAACGCAGCCCGGCTGCGCGGAGAGCGACGGCGCTATATTCTGTTGCGGGAAATCCTGCCCAATGTGAGCGGGCCGCTCATCGCTGATACCACCATCCGGGTCGGGTACGCGATCATGGCCATCGGCTCTTTGGGCTTCCTCGGTTTGGGCATACCACCGCCGACACCCGACTGGGGAGGGATGATCAACGAGGGACGACAGTGGATCTTTGTCATGCCCTGGGTAGTTTTGGCGCCGGCGGCGGCCTTGAGTTCGGTCGTTATAGCGCTTAATCTGTTGGCTGATGGGATCAGGGAAATTGCGCAGCAGCGCTAGGCCCCTGTGTGCTTGGTATTACGCTTCTCGGGTCGTACGACGCCCAACCGGGCTGCGCGGCCATCTTGTATCGAGATTTATCACAGCGAAAATAAGGAGAATATCCCTATGACAAAAGAGAAAAAGTGGGGACCGGACACCGCTGCCTTGCACGCCGGCTATAGTCCGATCCCGATGGACATGACGGCCTTTAGGTCGTTCGTACCTCCCATTATTCAGAGCGCGATCTATCCCCTCAGCGACGTCGATCACTACACCCGGATCGTCAATGGCGTGGAGCCCGGCTACGATTACGGTCGTAACAGCAATCCCACCGTCGATGTCCTGCAGAAGCGGTTGGCCGCCCTGGAAGGCGGAGAGGCGGCGCTTGCCGCACCGTCGGGCATGCACGCTTGCTTCGTGGTGACCCGTCATCTGACCAAGGTCGGAGACGAGGTTGTCACCAGCCACAGGATCTTTGGCGAGGCCTATGAGTTGTTCTTCCGCATGGCCCCCGAGCGGATGGGTATCACGCCGCGCCTCGTCCAGAACCCAGAGGACCTCGGCGAGTGGGAACGATTGATCACGCCAAAGACGCGCTTCTTGTGGGCTGAGACGCCTAGTAATCCAACGCTTTTCGTGACCGACATCGCCGGCCTGGCCGAGATTACCCACGCTCACGGCCTGCCGTTGATCGTTGACAACACACTTGCGACCCCCATACTTCAACAACCTCTTGAGCTGGGCGCCGACATCGTGGTTCACTCCCTGACCAAGTTTATGTCCGGGAATGGAACCATTGTGGGTGGGTCCGTGGTCGGAAACAAGAAGTTGATCAGGGAAATGGTCAGTACGATCGCCTGTGTCGGGTCGATAATGTCTCCCTTTGATGCCTGGTTGGCGCTTTTGAGCCTCGAAACGCTACCGATCAGAATGGCCAGACATTCGTCAAACGCGGAGCAGGTAGCAGCTTTCCTCGCTCAGCACTCCAAGATCAAAGGCGTCAACTATCCCACCTCTCCAGATTATCCCCAGCGTGAACTGGCCAAGCGACAGATGCCGGACGGCTTTGGCGGGCTAATGTCGTTCGTGGTGGAGGGTGGGGTGGAGGGGGCGAAGAAGGTAATAGAGGCCTTCGAGCTGATTTCCATCGTCCCCAGCTTTGGGACGAGCCGCACCATTGTTACACACCCCGCCACGCACACCCACTGCAACATGAAACGTGAGGAGCGGGAGGCAGTCGGCATTTTTGACGGCTTGATTCGACTGTCGGTCGGGCTCGAGGGCCCGGAAGATATCCTTGCCGACCTGGAACAGGCACTTGACAAGCTCTAGCGGAGCGCCAGCATTTGGCCCATCCAGATCAGTATCTAATCGCCTGCAACAAGCGAGAACGGAAACCCAAGATGAAATACCCTCAAACTAACGTCACGACAATCACTGGGCCTTACTACCGTGCTATGTCGGATGACCAGTGCCGCATCCTACATTGTGCCAGTCTGGAGGTACTCGAACGCACTGGTGTCTTTGTAAATTACCAACCGGCTCTCGACCTTTTGAAAAAAGCTGGCTGCCTGGTGCAAGATAACCACGTCCGCTTCCCGACCCATCTCGTAGAGTGGGCGTTGCGCACTGCTCCCAGCCGCATCATGATGTACAATCGAAATGGGGAGCCGGTAATGCCCCTGGGGGATCGCATATCAACCTACGGCACGGGATCCGACTGCCTGCATATTCTGGATCACCGGACGGGTGAGAGGCGCAAAGCGGTGTTCCAGGACGTCGTCGATGGCATCCGCGTGGCCGATGCCATGCCACATGTTGATTTCATCATGTCCATGTTTCTTCCCAGTGATGTACCTGTTGCTGCGGACGTGCGGCAGATGGAGGTGATGCTGACCTACAGCGCCAAGCCGATTACTTTCGTCACCTACGAATGGGAAGGGACAGCCGAAATCATCGAGATGGCCGAGGTTGCGATGGGCGGCGCGGATATTTTACGCATCAACCCGTCAGTCATTTGTTATCTCAATCCCACCTCCTCGTTTGTGCACAACGAAGCAGCGCTGCGCAAACTCGTACACTGTGCCGAAAAACGGCTGCCCTTCGTATACTTGCCCGATCTGCTACGCGGGATGACTGGCCCGATGACCCGTGAAGGCTCAATGGCCTGTCACAATGCAGGCGTATTGGTAGGTTTGGTCATTTCTCAGTTGGTCAACGAGGGAGCCCCAATAATAATCAGTAGCGCCAGACCATCCCACCTGGATATGAAAACGATGGTAGCTCCGTACGCGACTGGACCGGGTGGTTTTGGTGGCATTGGCATCAATCATTACTACAACCTGCCGGTCTTTTCCACCGGCGGAGCGAGCGATTCGAAGCTGCTGGACGAGCAGGCAATTTTCGAAGGCACTCTGACCCTGTACGGGTCTACGCTAGCCG
>Ga0315277_10010522_pt1 | contig 11709 bp, 12 predicted proteins | sample YL17G05_15_MG_FD_203695 | JGI IMG/M metagenome (GOLD analysis project Ga0315277, IMG submission 203695) | Sediment microbial communities from Yellowstone Lake, YNP, Wyoming, USA - YL17G05_15 | ecosystem: Environmental > Aquatic > Freshwater > Lake > Sediment | place: USA: Wyoming | collected...
AAGAAAAAGAGCCAAATAGAAAGCAATATTCATGCTACACAATGGTGTTTGAGAAAGGATGAAATATCTCGATTGACAGCGATTACTGATAGTCTTGAACTAAATTGGGATTGGTTTTAAAGAAATGAGGATAAGATAAAGCCCTTCGTTTCTGGCTTGTCTCGCGCGCGCTGATAAGTGATGGTTTTTTGTTTGATTAAAACTCATTAAAAAGGAGAGATTGATGGTAATCTTGAGCGGTCTTAATGTTGTGTTTTCAGTTCTCTGTGCTTGTGTGCGGGCGCTTTTTTGGGAAGGTTTTGTTCATTTAGCGGAAAACCTATGTAGATCGTCATAGACTATAGTCTGTTGACAAGACTATGTCTGAAAGTAGATTTAGTCCAAAGGCTGGACCGCGGGCTTTGACGAAATACGACATTGCTCTCTTCATTGAAGAGAAAGGAAAAACAAGGTGGTCTGACCTTATCAAGGAGTTTGTGGAAAATCCAACGGAGCGGCATATGTCTAGGCAAAAACTTTCCCTTTGGCTTAAAGACCTTTGTGATGAAGGACTTGTTCAGAAAACTATTGACAAGAAGGCTCTGGCGTTGAGGATGCTTTGGAGAATATATCCGATTTATGTGGTGCCAGAAAGCAGACTAAAGCGAATTGAGGAAATCAGAGAGAGAAAAGAGATATACGATTTCGTTGACTCTGCAAGTCCAGAAAAAACAAAGAAGCTACGCAAAGAAATAGACCGCATGAGAGAAACTGATGAATAGAATTATTCTCTATCATTCCTTTAAAGATAGTTTGACCGATGTATTTTTTGGCGATATCTATGTCAATCGGGAATACGCGCGCGAAAGAACCTGACCTGCTAATTTCCTCTGTGGTTTTCTAATCAGAGCTTAAATATCTTCAAGCAACATTTTCGCCTATAGGTCGGGGATAGAAAGATGAGGAGACGTTTATTTGGGTTAGTCGTTTTGCTCTTGCTGATCGGGGGTTTGGCATTAGCTTCTAAAATCTGTCTTGTTAGAACAGAATCAGCAACTATTATTGTTCCAGACGATTTTCTGACAATCCAAGAGGCTATAAATAACGCTATTGCGGGAGATACAGTTTTTGTTAGAGCTGGAACCTACTACGAGCATGTTGTCGTCAACAAAACTGTTTCGCTTGTGGGCGAGGACAAAGACAGGACGGTCGTTGATGGCAATGGAACTGGGCGAGTTATTGACATAGTCAGCGACAACGCAAACGTCACGGGCTTCACAGTGCAGAGAGGCGGAAGCATCATGTTCCCGGATTTTGACGCAGGAATCTCCATGAATAGTACGAGAGGCTGCAAGATATCTAGCAACAACATCGTGGACAACGGTTGCTTTGGAGTCCATTTGCTTGACAGTGATCAAAACGCAATTTCAGGAAATAGCTTCACGCGTAACACAATGTACGCCATCGACCTCACAACATCAAGTAACAACATTGTATCATTTAACACTGCTATATTCAACGCTAATATTGGCATAGGTATGCATGTCTCATCACAAAACAACATTATATTGGGAAACACGATGATAAACAACACATGTGGGATCGACGCCGCGCGCGTCAGCGATAATACGATTTCAGGCAACTACATAGCAAACAATAGTGACATAGGAATCTGGATACAAGATTATGCAATCAACAACACCATTTGTGGAAACATTCTGACAAACGGCCAATCTGGCATACAAATTCTAAACTCGGGACTCACTGAAATATGCAACAACACGATAGCTCATAACTACGGGAGCGATTGGGACGCCGGAATCCGTCTTGACTCTGCAGACAATTCCAAAATTCACTCCAACCTCATTATTGACAACTGGCGAGGAATCCTACTTTACACGACCTCACCCTACGTCTCAATCTACAACAACAACATAACCGATAACGAATATGCCATCAGAGTAGCAAGCGGAGGGTCAAACTATCTGAACGTTTCTGACAACATCGTGATGAACAATCGAGGCTACGGCGTCGGACTGACTGGATTCGGAGGCGCGTCAGACTACGCTACCATAACAAGAAACCTCATAGTAAACAACAGCGATGGCATCGCATTGGGTCAATATTCGAACTACCACAATATACTTCAGAACAACATAAGCCAGAATGGCTACGGATTCTATGTAGAATACTCGACGCAAAACACAATATGGGGAAACAACATCGTAGACAATGACCATCAAGTCTACCTATCTACAGGTCCCGTCAACAACTGGGATGGCGGCTACCCTGCAGGCGGCAACTACTGGAGTGACTATGACGGTAATGACACTTTCTACGGTCCAAACCAAGATTCATCGGGAAGTGATGGAAAAGGCGACACTCCTTACGTCATCGACGAAGACAACCAGGACAGCTATCCTCTAATGGATCCATACAGAGGGTCAGACGTAACTCCGCCTCAATTCGCAAATCGGACACAGAATCCGCCAGAAGAAGAAATCCAACCTGATGCCTCTGTGACAGTCACGATTGATGTTATTGATGAGAGTGGAGTAGAATCCGTGACTTTGCTGTACAAGAATAATAGTACAGGCTTGTGGTCAGGCTGGATTGAGATTGCCATGAACCATACGAAAGATAACACATACGAAGCAATAATTCCACCATTTCAATATTTAACGGCTGTCGAATACTGCATAAATGGCACAGATTTCTTTGACAATTGGTGTGTTACGCCAGACGAGGGATACAGCTACACATACCATGTAATTTCCGAATTCAGCCCTCCGATGGTCTTGGTAATGTTGACACTAGCGGCTTTTGCTGCAACAACACTGAAAAGAAGCGCGCGTTCTTGACTCTGCAAAAAAGCTTTAAACTCTGTGACAATCAGATTGAGAGAGGGGTCTGCCTCAACACTCTGAAAAACGCGAAAAAAATGAGGTATGATCACCCGTGCCGGGGTATCCTAGCCAGGTATGGAGCAAGCCTGGAGACAACGCAAATTGCCTAACAGCTTGTGGCCTCTCGGGGCCGCGCGGGTTCAAATCCCACCCCCGGCGCCAACAACATCATTCTAGACAAATCCCCATAGCGAAAGGATCACTTTGGCTTTTTGAGTTGCAGATAGTCTCTCGGCGCAGATGTGCAGTTGGCTGGGTCAAATTGCATTGGATTGCATTACGAATAGTTCGGTAATTCTTGGCCACACACTTGTGAATAGAGTTTAACCCTCTTCTTTGACCGCGTTTATTGCATCTTTTATCGTTTTCACTGATTTCTCGAATGCTTCTTTTGCCTCAAGATCCAGTTTAAGCTCCAGAACTCTTTCAACACCGTTCTTTCCTAGAACACACGGTACGCCGACTGAGACATCTGAAAAACCATACTCGCCTTGAAGATAAGTTGAAACGCTCATCACTCTGTTTCTGCCTCTCAAAACAGCGTCAGCCATTATCGCAATCACAGCCGCTGGCGCATAAACCGTGCCGCCCTTAAGCTTAATCACGTCTAAGCCTGAGCTTCGCGTCAAATCCACTATTCTCTCAATTTGTTCCTTTTTAAGCAGACTTGCTATTGGTATGCCGGAAACGCAGGCATAGTTCACAAGTGGAACCATGCTGTCTCCGTGTTCACCGATGACAAGTGCGCGGGTGTCCTCTCGTGAGACGCCCAACTCCGTCGCAATGTAGGATCTGAACCGCAATGTATCCAGAATGTTTCCCATTCCAAAAACGCGGTTTCTCTCAAACCCCGACTCCTTGTAAGCAACGTAAGTCATGACATCAACTGGATTCGAAACGACCATGAGCTTACAATCTGGAGCATACTTCACCACTTCTTTCACGATTGACTTGACTATTTTCGCGTTTTTGGCGGCAAGGTCAATCCGACTCATTCCCGGCTGCCGCGACAACCCCGCCGTTACGATCACAAGCTCTGAACCTTCCATCTCACTGTAATCGCTTGTGCCCCTGATCGTGCCGTCAAACTCGATTGCAGGCGCCGCCTGCATCATGTCCAAGGCTTCACCTTTAGCCAAGTTCTCCACAATGTCAACCAGAACAACGTCGCTTATTCGAAATCTTATAATGTTAAACGCAGCTGAACTTCCAACTTTACCTGCACCTATTATCGAAATCATAATAGCAAAATAACAGCTGGTTTCACATAAACGTAACTACCTAGACCGAAGTTCGGGGATAAATTACGGTGATCGTTCTAGTTAGCGCCTATCCAAAAAAAGGCACAGAGAAAGAAGGTTGGTGTGAAGGGTCGTTCTATGTGCCTGTGCCAGCAGGCGACAGATCCATTTTGCCTACCGCTTCAGCGGCATCTTTCGGCCAGATGAAAATGCGATTGTAAGGTTTGATTTTGCATTAGTTTTGCGGGAAGTAGATTTCTCTGGTGGTCACGTCGACGCAGTAGCGGGATATCCATTCTTCTTTCTTGCTCTGCGGCGACTTTTTCTTTCTTATTCTATGCGTAAGCGAAGCTTTTTATTCTATTTTCGTTCAATCCTCTTTTGAAGAGGCGTTTTCATGAAAGCTAAGCCTGACAGACTCCTCGATTGCCAAGGGCTTTACTGTCCTGAGCCAGTATTCAAGACACGGATGGAATTGGACGAGATGAAGGTAGGCGAAATTCTGGAAGTAGTAGCCGACGACCCTGCGGCAGAAGAAGACATAAAGAGCTTGGTGAAAAATCTGGAACAGGAAATCGTGGATCAAACCAAAGAAGGGAACGCCATCAGATTTTGGATTAAGAAGGTAAAATAGAATGAGCGAAAAAAAGAAAATATTGTATATTCAGACGAGCGGCATCGACACACCTGAACGTACTTATGCACCGTTCATTCTGGCGACAACCGCTGCAATGATGAACGTTGACGCGACAATCTATTTTATAATAAAGGGAATAACCGTCGTCAAAAAAGGAGCAGCCGGAAAAATCAAGCTGGGAAGCTTCCCATCACTCAAAGAAGTCATGGATCAAGCGCTGAAGGCAGGAGTAAAGCTGGTGGTATGCGAGCAAAGTTGTCAGCTGATGGGAATTCCGCGGGGAGATTTTACATCTGAGACTAAGATTGTGGGTGCTGCCACTTTGAATGATTTGGCCTTGAATGCTGATGCGGTCTTGTGCTTCTGAGAAGGGCGAGTATGGCGCAGCCTAGACGAATTTACATGGATCATACGGCAGGCAGACCCGTTGACTCTCGTGTGGTAGAGGCCATGCTGCCTTATGTGGAGACGTTGTACGGCAATCCTGCATCGCTGCACTCATATGGACAGATGCCTAGGGAAGCGCTTGAGCAGGCGAGAGCAAAAATTGCTGAATTGATCAATGCTGAGAAGAAGGAATCGGTAATTTTCACTTCGGGCGCAACTGAAAGCAACAACATGGCAATCAAGGGTGTTGCCTTACGCAACCAGAACCGCGGAAACCATGTGATAGCTTCGAGCATAGAGCACATGTCTGTGATGAATCCAGTTAAATATCTGAAAACAAAGGGCTTTGATGCCACTTTTCTTCCTGTCGACAGGCATGGCTTCGTGGATTTACAGAGCTTTGAGAAGGCAGTGACTGACAAAACTGTTCTTGTTTCGATAATGTACGCGAATGGCGAAATTGGAACCATCGAACCGATAAAAGCGGTCAGCAAAATAGCGCATGGCAAAAATGCTTACCTGCACGTGGATGCTACTGCTGCCTGTGGCCAAGTTCCGATAAACGTGAGAGATGAAGGCATAGATTTGCTTACGCTGTCTTCCAACGACATGTACGGACCGAAAGGCGTTGGCGCTCTCTACATAAAGCAAGGCGTGAACATTGAACCTTTAATTCACGGCGGTGGACAGGAGCGTGGTTTGCGGTCTGGAACAGAGAATTTGCCGGGAATTGTCGGGTTCGGCAAAGCGGCGGAGCTTGTGAAGACCGAAATGCCAGCCGAAAGTGAGCGATTGATCAGGCTACGGGATAGGTTGATTAAGGGCCTGCTTGATGTTGTGCCCGTGTCTTTCCTGAATGGACATCCAACTCAACGCTTGCCTGACAACGTTGCAGTCAGGTTCAGCTACATCGAAGGCGAGTCGATATTGCTCAGCTTGGATTTGCAGGGCGTGTCTGCTTCTTCAGGTTCGGCGTGCACGGCGAAGACTTTGGAGCCTTCACACGTTCTTTTGGCGATCGGGCTTAAACATGAGGAGGCGCATGGTTCTTTGCTGTGCACTTTGGGTAAGCAGAATTCGGTTGAGGACATCGATTACGTAATAAACGTCATGCCTGATATTGTTAAGAGGTTGAGGAAGATGTCGCCTTTGACGCCTAAGGAGTTGAGAGAGTGAGCATGTACACTGAGAAAGTTATGGAGCATTTCAAGAACCCGCACAACATGGGCGAGATTCCTGATGCTGACGGCGTTGGCTCGGTTGGCAATCCGGTTTGCGGAGACATGATGACCATTTACATCAAGGTGAAGGACGGCAGGATCGCGGACATTAAGTTCAAGACGTTTGGTTGCGGCGCGGCAGTGGCTACAAGCAGCATGGTGACTGATTTGGCTCTTGGGAAGACCTTAGAGGAGGCCATGAGTATTACGCGGGCGAGTGTGGCTGAATCGTTGGGCGGGTTACCACCGGTCAAGATGCATTGCTCGAATCTGGCGGCGGATGCGTTGCATGCGGCGATTGAGGATTATCATAAACGTCAAAAGGAGGCTAAGCAATGAATGAAGAATTCGTCAAGTGTGACTACTGCAAGATGGAAATGCCCACGGAAGCGTGCAAATTAGCGGCTTATCACACAGCCATCGACGGCAAAGAGTACCTTTTCTGTTGTCAGAGCTGTGCCCAAAAATACGTTAAGAAGCAAGAGAAGCGCTGAATACTATTTTCCCTATTTTTCTTTTACTATCAATTGTAAAGGCATCAGAAGCAGGTTTTGAGCGATTAAGTTCGCGATGAGCGGCGGAAGAATTTCTGAGCCGTAAAGTGTTATGCCTATCACGAGTGCGAGTGCAGCGTTTTTGACGCATGCGGCGATTCCTGTTGTGATGGCTTGTTTGTGGCTGAATTTTCTTCCGAGAATGTAGGCGGCGGCGAAAGCTATTGCTAGGGCTATCAGCATGTAGACGTTTAGCTGAGCGAAAGCCGCGGGGTTTTCCATTGCGTATCGGGCTCCTGGTGCGATTGAGCCCCAGATTAGCAGGACGAGTATGCCGAGCTGGATTTTGGAGCCGTATGCTGTTGCTCTTTTCCAATTGACTGTTCTTATTCTTTTCAGTAGAAAAGCAAGTGCTATTGGTATGAGGATTAGTTGGGCTAGGTTTAGTGTCATCCAGTTCAGGTCTACTGTGGCGGCGGTTCCTGTTGCGAGCAGCATGGTTGCAGGGATGGTTACTACTGATATTACGTTTGCGATGGTGCTCAGTATGAGTGCGTAGGCTGTGTCGCCTTTGAAGACTCCCGCCCAGAACGTTGTGGCTATCGCGGAAGGCGCGCTGAAAGCAAGGAGGATGCCCGTAAAGACTATGGGTGAGAAGAACAATTTGCTCGGGAACGCCAGCAGCGGCGTGAATATGAAGACCATAAAGAGGCCTAGCGCCATTAGCGGAAGGTTTTTGGCGGTTTCGGAGATTTGCTTAGGCTCAATGCCGAGAGCAGATATGAACATTAGCAGCATCAGCAGGTAAGGCAAGTAGGGTTTAAGGGCCAAGCCCGTCTCTGGAAGAAGACAACCGAAGGCTATGCTTGCCAAGATGATTATTGACGTTAAATTTCTAGTGATAAAAGCACTCATTTTTCAGTAGCCTTTTCGTTTGTACGGTGTAAACTTGTCAAGCTTGATATAAAAGGTTCGCAAGGGAGGTTTTGCGAGCTCAGCGTTTTACATTTTGTTTTCAGCGTTGACAGCGTTGTTCTGCATGTAGCTCTGGCAACGAGTTTCTTGTCTTACAAGTTTGAAAATTTTATTGAAAAATTAGTTGGGAGTTAATCCGTAAAAAACCAGCTAATGTTTTCCTATGGGGTTTCTATTTTTGACATTGTGGGTATTATCGTTTCTGTTTCGCGGATGCCTTGGGTTTTTGCGATCTTGTGCGTGACAAACTCTGTAATCATGTGTGTGCTTGGTACGACGAGGTCTCGTTCCATCTCCAGAACTGCAAGCAAATCCTTCTTGCCGGTGATTTCGTGAACTTCCGTCACTCCATTGAACTTCAAGACTTTTTCCATTACTTCGTCTTCTTTTCCAAGTTCGACTTCTATGAGGACAAACGCGCGTGCCGTCCTCTTCATTTCCTCTATACACATAATCTCAACCTTCTTTTTGCTCGTTGCGAGTAAAAGGAAGTTCAGAGCTTCATTTGGTTTCCATTGCGGGTTACTTCGGCTACGTGGTTACGTATATGGAGTAATATTGTAGCCACGCTGAAACCCCAATGCTGACGCCAAAGAAGACAACACAATAAACGTCCTAGACCTAATTCTCGTCGCCAAACACTTGAGAACATGAGTGCACAGCACAGGCGCGTCAAGATAGACTTAAATAACAAAATCTGTCTTTATTCGTCTCGGCGTCTTAGGCCATGATAGCCCAGGTAGTATAGTCCGGTCTAGTATAAGCGGCTGTCGCCCGCTGGACATTGCAGAGAGATACGCTCTGCAACCAAATCCGGGTCCGAATCCCGGCCTGGGCGCCACTTCTTATAATATTGTTTTCGTGAGAGGATAAGATTAAATTACTTGTTCATGTTTCACACGTAATCGTGAACTTCAAAACTGTAACAGGCGCAATAGTAGCTGTCATTCTTTTCTTCTTCGGTATCCTATTCGCTTTCGCCACGGATTACTGGCCAACCATACTGATCGTTTCAGCAATGTTCATTATTCTGGGAATAGCAATACTCTATTTCGTTACTTGGAAGCCTACAACAGTTGTTCAGAAGCTTGAAGTTTCTGGACAGATGAAGACGGTAGCATTGAAATGTCCAAATTGCAGTGCTTCCATAGACTCAAACCGGATCAAGATTGCTTCTGGCGTGCCTTACGCGACGTGCAATTACTGTGGACACACTTTCGAGGTTTCTGAGGAGCCGAAATGGTGAAAAACCATCTTTTCCTCATAGCATTCCTTGTTCTTGCCATCTCTTTATCGTGTGGGAATGCCTTTGCAGCTGATATTCAGTATCATCTCAATTTTGAGTATGCAAAGATATGGATCAACCAAGACGGAACCATTGACTTGCTTTACAACATGAGCGTTACATGCGATTCGGGCACAATCCGTCTAGTACGGGTTGGTCAGCCAAAAAACGATTTTACGATCGGAAGCGCTGAAGATTCAGCAGGTCACACACTAGTTGCCAAAGACACAGGAGATAGCCGTGTGGAAGTTGACCTGTATGCGAATATATCCACTGGCGAAACCGTCCGCTTCACACTACTTACAAACGTTGGCCAAATGATCTACAACGATTCAGAGAAGAACCCCGGCAACCTAGGCATGGAATTTATTCCAACGTGGTACGACGTGAATATCGATGAGCTTGGAGTGCTCGTAGTAATGCCCGCGGGCGTCACGCAGCAAAACGTTAAAACGAGTGTGGACTGGGATAATGCGTTTCCCGAGGGCGATCGCTTAGTCATCTTCTGGGTGAGACACAATCTCTCGCCTAATCAGCAATTCACTTGCGGCGTGTCATTTCCTCAACAGTATCTGCCTAGTTATAAGCCGCCTGCTCCGTCTGGCGGTTTCTGGCAGTATGCGCCCGCTCTATTCATCTTCGGGGGAATATTCGTATTTGTAATAGCAGGCATCGTCGCCTATGCTTTAAGCAAGAAACCGTACCTGAAGCCTGCTCTTGCCATGGAGACTCTTGGAATAAGACGCGGCTTGACCGCTGTAGAAGCCTCGTACCTGCTGGAAATGAAGCCGACAAGAATCGTCACCGAAATTCTCTACAGCCTCCTCCAAAAAAGAGCCGTATGGGTTGAAGCCACAAACCCGTCGATCAAGCTGCGAATTATGCCCTCTTTCGGAAACCTGACAGGCCCAAAAGAATCGCCTCTGCGCTACTATGAGATTGAATTTCTCGACGCAATCCGTAAAGACGGGACGCTCGATGAGGAAAAACTAGCGAGAACAGTCATGGGCGTCCGCGACACGCTGGAAGACCAGATGCGCGGCTATTGCAGACGCGACACTATTGACTACTACCGCAACATAGCAACCAAAGCATGGCAACAAGTCGAACAGTCCGGCACAGCTGAAATTGCCTCCAAAGCTTATGACGAGCAGCTGCTTTGGCTGATGCTCGACCCGAACTATCAAGACCGAACCCGAACTGCCTTCCAGAACCGCACGTTCGAACCCAGCCCCTTCTGGCTCTGGTACTGGTACGGCTACCACCACTATCACGCGCACCCAACGTACACGCCGAACCCCGAAGCTCCTGCCCAAGCCTCCAAGCCTCCGTCAATTCCGGGCTCTGACTTCGCGAACAACATGGTCAAAGCCGTGGAAGGCACATCAAACAACATAGTCGCCAACCTCGAAAAATTCGCCAACTCGATTCTCCCGCCATCACCATCGCAAAGAGCGTCACACCAGCCCGAACATCACGATTCAAGAAGCTTCTGTGCCTGTCATGCCTGCGCATGTGCTTGTGCATGCGTGTCGTGTGCCTGTGCCTGCGCTAGCGGGGGAGTAGGCTAAGGAGGAAATCAAGTCATGAGCATATTACGGAATATTTTCACTGCTCCGAAGATCCCTCAGGGTCGCTACACTTACCGTGGAAAGGACAATTACGCGGGTTTGGCGCTACAGCTCCGCATCGAACCAGACCGCCAAGGATTGTTAATAATAAACGCTAACACTGTTCTCTACTTGAACGAGACAGCGACTGCATACGCTTACCACTTCATGCAAGGTCTGGCCGAAGAAGAAATAGTTAAGAAAATACGGCGCATATACCGCGTGGATCAGAAAAAAGCGAAAAGCGACTATGAAAAGCTTGTTTACACCATCAACACTTTGTCTCAGACCGAGAAAGTCTGCCCGATCTCATTCCTCGAAGTAAAAAACGTTGAACCGTTCTCACATCAATATTCTGCTCCGCTCCGAATGGATTTAGCATTAACCTTCAGATGCCAAAATAACTGTGTTCATTGCTATGCTGGCGGCCCGCACGAAACCAGCGAATTATCTGCTGAGCAATGGAAAACCGTAATGGACAATCTGCAAAAGATCGGCGTGTTCATACTTACCTTCACTGGTGGCGAACCGACCCTCCGCGAAGACCTGCCTGAACTGCTCCAGTACGCGCAGAACCGAGGAATGGTTACGGGTTTGGTCTCGAATGGCAGGCGGCTCGCTGACAAGGAATACGTTAAGACTCTCGAAAAGACGGGATTAGACTTCGTTCAGGTAACGCTTGAATCGCATAAGGCTGCGGTTCACGACTTGATAACTGGCACGAAGGGTAGCTGGAAAGAAACCGTCGCCGGAATCAAGAACGCCGTCGCGACACAAATCTACGTCACAACCAACACTACCCTCAACAGGCACAACGCAGCCGAGTTCCTAGAAACCGTAGATTTCATAAAGAAGCTCGGCGTCGCTGGCTTCGGATGCAACAGCCTCATCTACTCCGGAAAAGCCAACCAGATAAGCGAAGACTTCGCCGTCCCGCTGGAAACGCTTAAGGAACTGTTGCCTAAAGTGCTTGAA
>Ga0315277_10010523_pt1 | contig 11709 bp, 12 predicted proteins | sample YL17G05_15_MG_FD_203695 | JGI IMG/M metagenome (GOLD analysis project Ga0315277, IMG submission 203695) | Sediment microbial communities from Yellowstone Lake, YNP, Wyoming, USA - YL17G05_15 | ecosystem: Environmental > Aquatic > Freshwater > Lake > Sediment | place: USA: Wyoming | collected...
AAATGCCAAAGCCCCGGCTCTCGCCGGGGCGCTCTTGAACTGGCGCCCCCTCAACCTCACAAAACGTCACCATCTTTACTTGCCTCCGCCCAACCACAGGGGTCACGATCTACCCAGCTTTCCCTCGATACGCTCCGCCTCGTTATGAAAACAAATTCAACGAGCGTCGTGGCGAGTGCCATCCGTTGGTTGCCGCGCGCGCTGGTGGTAGGCGTGTTGGCGCTTGCCGGCTGTGCCGGTGCACCGCCCATGGCGCCGCAGCCGCCGACTGGCGCAACACGGGTGAACTTCGGCCGTGTGGCGTTGGTTTCGCTTTCCAGCACGCGGGAGTTCGACGTGCAGATTCCGTACACCAAGCACGAGGCCGCCGGGGAAGCCGCGACCAAGTTAGGCTTGGGCTGGGTGGGAGGGGCGCCGCAGATTGCTAGTTCGGGTGGAAGCGGCGCCTTCGTGCTGGCGGCGTGCCTCATGTGGACTCCCGTGGGGCTGACGCTCGGTTCGGCTTACGGCAGCCTCGCAGGAGAACGCGAAAACCAATTGCGCACGAATGCCGCCGCGTTGGGAGCGGCCACCGCCACGCTCCGATTTGAGGAAAAGCTCAAGGACGCTCTCCTGCAGGTTGCAGAACAACAGGCGGGCTGCACCCTCGCGGTCGTGCGCCTTCCGCTCTCGATCCCGACCGCCGCCGCGCCGTCCTCGCAACATTTCCACGGCGTGAAGTTTTCGTTTGATCAAAGCCACGGCGCTGCACAGTCACCCTATCTGCCGCTCGCGAAACAAGGCTTCAGGACGGTGTTGGAAATCAAGAGCTATCAACCCGGCCTGGTTGGGTCTGAAACCATGAACCCTCGGTTGGCGGTCAGCGTGGATGTGCGGGTCCGGCTGCTGGACGCCTTGAGCGGTGGGGAAGTCTATTATGATTATCTGCAATACCGTGGGCCGAAACGCCGGTTCGCCGAATGGGCCGTGAACGATGCGCAGCCGCTGCGCGTCGAACTGGAGTCCTGCTGCCGGAAGCTGGCCGACGAAATTGTCGCACAAACCTTCGTGCGCCCGGACACTGCGCCCGTGGACGCCGTCGCGCTGGCCCAATCGGGAATCCGTCGCAAGTGATCAAGGACATGAACATCGAAAACATCAACCTGGTATTGGCGTGGCTCTGGATTCTGCTCGGCTTCGCCTCCGGCATGGTGCTCGGGCTGTTTTTCCACCGCGAAGACTGGCTGGGCGGCTACGCTAGCTTCCGGCGGCGGATGTATCGGCTGGGGCACATCTCGTTCTTCGGGTTGGGCGCGGTGAATCTGTTGTTCTGGCTCATGATGAAGACGCTGCGTTGCGACGACTCGCTTGCGGGCATCGCCTCGTGGGCGTTCGTCGTGGGCGCCGTTTCAATGCCGCTGTGCTGCGTGGCGATGGCGCAGTTTCCGAAGGCTCGAATGCTTTTCTCCGTGCCGGTGCTCAGCCTGTTGCTGGGCGGAGTTTTGACGGCCACTACGTTGCTTCGCCATCCCGTCAGACCCGCACCTCCTGCAGTTTCGGCGACCGCCACGCAGTCCACGCGGCCTTTGGATTTTGCAAACCGGACCTCCGACGCGACATCATTTGACTCTCAACCATTCAACCCTTTCTGACCCATGAAAATCGGATTCATCGCCCTGAGCGGTGTGCGCGCGCACAACGAAGAACTCACTGAACTCGGTCTCACCTTGCCCGGCTTTGTGGACCGCAACCGCATCATCGCCTCGCTGCCCAGCCTCGGTCTGCTCACGCTCGCCGGCCTGACGCCGCCGAGGTTCGACATTGAGTATCACGAGATCGCCGATCTGCGGAAGCTACCCGAGTTGCCCACGGATTTTGATCTGGTCGCGCTCAGCACCTTCACGGCGCAATTCTACGAAGCCTGCGATGTGGCGGATTACTATCGCAGCCGCGGTGTGCCGGTCGTGATGGGCGGCATCACGGCATCGGCCCTGGCGGAGCAGGCGAAGGAATTTTGCACCAGCGTGGTGATTGGCGAGGGAGAACCGCTCTGGCCGGAGGTGCTGCGCGATTTGGAAAACGGCAGCCTGAAGCCGTTCTACACGCAGTCGCCTCCGGGCCAGTTCGACCTGTGCGACGCCCCGATGCCGCGCTTTGATCTGCTCGATCCGGACAAATACAACCGGCTGACCGTGCAGACGAGCCGCGGCTGTCCACATCGCTGCGAGTTCTGCGCCAGCTCGATCCTGCTCACGCCGCGCTACAAGGTGAAGCCGGTCGAGAAAGTCATCGCGGAGATTCGCGCGATCAAAGACATCTGGCCGCGCCCGTTCATCGAGTTTGCCGACGACAACAGCTTCGTTCATCGCGAACACTACAAGCGGTTGCTGCGCGAACTAGCCCGGGAACGAGTGCGCTGGTTCACCGAAGCGGACCTAGGCGTTGCCAAGGACGAGGAACTGCTTGGCCTGATGCGTGATTCCGGCTGCCAGCAGGTCTTGATCGGCCTCGAAAGCCCACGCGGCGCCAGCTTGGACGGCGTGGAGTTGAAGACCAATTGGAAGGCGCACCGGCTGGATGAATACCGCGCCGCCATCGCGAAGATTCAATCTTACCGCGTCACGGTGAACGGTTGTTTCGTCCTCGGGCTCGATGGGGATACGCCGGAAGTGTTCGACGACGTGCTGGCGTTCGTGCGCGACTCGGGACTTTACGAAGTGCAGATCACGTTCCTGACCGCGTTCCCCGGCACGCCGCTTTACGCCCGGCTCAAGCAGGAGGGCCGCATCATTCGCGACCGCGCATGGGAGCTTTGCACGCTGTTCGACATCAACTTCATTCCGCGGAACATGACTAGCGGCGATTTGCAGGCCGGGTTTCTGAGGCTGGCCAAGCAGCTTTACTCGGCGGAAGAAACCGAAACCCGCCGCCGCCGCTTCAAGCGAATGCTCGGGACCTCGCCCAACTTCGGCCCGCGTGTCGCACGCCCGGAAGAATTGCTGGCTGCGTGACGGCGCACCGCTTGAACTGCAATCAGGCTCTGATACAGATGAAGGGAAAATCACTGTTCGCCATGGCGCTGGCCGGGTTTCTCGCGGGCTGCGCAACTTCTCAACCGCTCAAAGGCAATGCGAACTTGCCCGACTTCCTGGCGGACGGCAAGACCTCGCGCGCGGAAGTCGCGCTCAAACTCGGCCAGCCTTCCGGCAGATTCGAGCGCGAGAACATCCTCACTTACCGCCTCGGCTTTGAGCCAAAGAACAAGGGCCATTTCGTCGTCGAACGCGAAGCGCGGCCCGAAGGCTGGCCGACGTGGCTGCATGCCAGGTACAGTCTGGTACTGGTGTTCGATGACAACGGCGTCCTGCGCAAGCACTCGCTCGTGGAGGTGAATTGAATGACTGCGGGAGGATTACGCGGGTGGTTCAACGCCGCCAGTCGCTGGGCGCGAACTCATTGGCGGCTGGCGCTCGCGGTGATGCTGCTGGCTTGCGCGCCGGGTTGTCTGATCCTTCCGACGCCGGGTTTGATTCCGGCAAAGCCCGCGCCAACCTCAAGAAACAGACTCCCAAGCAGTTCACGCCGGGCCAGACGACGCGAGCGGGAGTGATGCTGGCGCTGGGAGAACCGGATGCCGTGTCTCCTGACGAAGGCAAGCTGGGTTATCGTTCGGAAAAGGTCTGCGGGTTCTGGTTCATCGGCGGCCAGGGCGGGGGCGTTGCCGGCACTTTCAACAAGGACCGGTATCTTGTGGCTGAGTTTGACGCGGAAGGCCGGCTTGTGAAGGCGGAGCGGTTGGCGACTTGGGCGGGGTCCACACCGGCAAAGGCTGTTTTGACCCGACCGGCGGGAGCCAACTCGACCGCCGTTTCCTCCGCCGCACGGCAGGCGGCACCGCTTCTGGAGAAGCCCGCTCGTTGGCTGCCCGGCGTGAATGGTTGCGAGCCGCGCGGCGCCGCATCCATGCCCGGGGAAGCGGGCCGCATGCTCTGCATGGACACGGACCTGGTTTTTGTTTCCAACGGCCAATTTGCCAACGCCGCGCCAGGTTTGACGCTCCCGTATTCCGCCATCACTTCAGTCCGCGTGGACAAATATGTCTTCGGGCGGCGATTGGTCGTGCATGGGCGCGGCGGCGACGTGCATTCCTTCGATGTGCTCGGGCCCAAGGGCAGGGCGCCTGACAAACAGGCCGCCCTCGCTGTTGCCGGGTTCCTTCAAGCGCGGTTGAATCACTGACAGCCGCGGGCGGAATTCAAATGCGCCAATACACCATCAGCCCGTGCAGGTTCAAGCCGGGGTTGTGACTGCCGAGTCCCGCGTTGGACATGTGCTGGTAGCGGTAGCCGACGCCGAAATGTCCGCCGAATTCCCAGTTCAACCCGACGTGCGTGGTGAACTGAAGTGGCGTCCCGAAATCCATCGTCCCAAACTCATTGTGGCTGAGGAGAGTGGGGCTGACGCCGAACTCCAGGTACAACGGAACTCGCTCGCGGCCCAAGACGAAATCCGGGCCTGCGCTGCCGATGAACGCGTCATCCGAGTGGCCGTGCAGGGCGCCAACTGCGGCGTCCAGCCGCGTCTGGACGCGCCAACCGCTCCCCCAATTCCAACGCCAAGGCAGGTTGAAGGTGCCGAAAATCTCTGCCTGCTCGAAGGTCTGGCTTTTGGGGTTCGCGCACATGGCGCCACGCAAGCCAGCGGTGGCCAATGAAAAAGTCTCCGCCTCGCTTCCGGTTGCCAGGACCAGAAACGCAAGGCCCGCCCACAGATTGAGAACGGAACGTGTCATTCGGGTTCCAATATTGACGGTGCTCCACAACCGTTGGCGACCCCAACCGTCGCCACCCGCTGGAACGCAAACCGCCGCGCCGGGCAGTGCCAGCACTGGGGCGCATTTTACCACATTTTTTTCGCGATGCATGTCCTGCCCGCGAACTGGACTGCGGTCAGCCTTTCTTCGCCACGCTTCCATCGCCTCGGGCAATCGAGCCGTGGCATTTTTCGATTACCCCTTTTCCGGGACGCGGAGTTACGATGCCGCCCACATGAAGTTCAGCGGCACAACAACTCAGCGCCGGTTGCAAACAGACTTGCCTCCGTCGGCACGGGGGCGACAATCGCAACGATTCGGCGCGCGACGTCCCCATGGCCTGCCGGAGGACCGGAGGTTCGCATGAAATACTCAGAGGTTCAGAAACTGCACGAAGCCGGCTTGATCACCGACGAGCAGCGGCAACGCATCGTCGCGCATTTCAATCTCAAGGAAGACGGCAACCGCTTCCTGGCCATCATCTCATTCGTCGGTGCAGTGCTGGTGGCGGCGGGTATCGTGCTGCTCATCGCTTCGAATTGGGACGCCATCCCGCGGGGTGTGAAGTTGGTGGTGGGCCTCGGCCTCATGCTCGGCGCGCACGGCGTCGGCTGGTGGCTGCGCGAAGTGCGCCAGGATTGTCGCAAGACGGGCGAGGCGCTGCATCTGGCCGGCTCGCTGCTCTTCCTCGGCAACATCGCGCTTGTCGGCCAGATCTATCACCTCGCGTCGCGCCCGCCGAATGCGATTCTGCTTTGGTGGGTCGGCATTGCGGCGCTGCCGTGGCTGCTGCGGTCGGGAGTCCAACACCTGCTCGCCTTGCTCGCCTTCGGAATCTGGTTTGGCCTGGAAGTGAACGAGGCCGACAGCTTGATCCATTTGCGCGACGAGAGCCAGGTGCTTGCCTATGCGCTGCTCGGGTTGGTTTACATGGGTTTTGGCTACGTGCTGCGGCGCGGCGCGTTTGCGTCGTTTGCCAAAGTCACGGAACGGCTCGGGGTGCTTGCCTTGCTTGCGTTCAGTTTCCCGCTCACCTGGAGGGGTTTCCTTGGCGGGCAGCATCATTCTGAGGCCGCGCTTGCTGCCTGGATTATGCCCGTGCTGGCGATCCTTGCCGTCGTCCTGCTGGCCCTTGGCGTGAGGAATTTTGAATTGGACCGGCAATGGCGCTGGACGTGGGGCTTGGCGCTCGTGGCCGCCGCGGGCCTGCTGGTGGCGGCGTTCTACGCGCCGTCAGGGCGGACGTGGGGCTGGCATCGCGAGTTCACGCCGGTCAACGCGGTCGCGGCACTGGCTCTGTTCGTGTTCTGCCTCCTGCAAGTGCAGGTTGGCCTGCAAGAGCGCTCGGGCTTCCTCGTCAACCTCGGCGTCGCGTTCATCGCGCTGGACATCATCGCCGCCTACCTCGGGTTGTTCGGCACGATGGCGTTTACCGGCATGATGTTCGTGGTCTCCGGCGTTTTCCTGATTGTGTTTGGCGTTTATCTCGAAAAAAAGCGGCGCAAGCTCATGAAGCAGATCAAAACCGCCAAGGCCGCCATGGAGGTGCAATCGTGAAACGAAACCTGTTCATCCTCGTCCTCGCGCTGCAAAGCGCCTGGGTGCTTTACACCGTGGCCGTTCAGGAACGCGCGTGGTCCGCGGGCAAAGTCATCATGCTGGAGACGGAGCGCGTGGACCCGCGGGATTTGTTGCGCGGCGATTACCTGATCCTGAACTACAAGATCAGCAACGTGCCGACGAACCTGTTCTCGCCGCCCGTGGGCAGAGACTTGCCGTTGGGCACGAAGGTTTTCGTCGCGCTCGAACCTCGGGGCGATTTCTATGCCGTGAGCCGCGCGAGCACGAACGAATTTCAACCGGCGACGGGCGAGTTGGTGCTGAAGGCCCGAAGCACCTGGGCGATGTGGAACCGGACCAACTCCATTCGCGTGGAGTATGGCCTGGAGAAGTACTTCGTCCGCGAGGGCACAGGCAATCCCGAAGGCAAGCTTACGGTGCAAGCGGTCGTGCCCGCCTCCGGCCACGCCAGCATCAAGCAGGTTTTTCTCGACGGCAAACCGTACGTCGAGGCAATGAAGAGCCAAACACGCTGAAGCTGAAAACTCACTGCCATGAAAACACAACCAAGCTCCTCAAGGAATGCACCGCTCAGCTTGAGCCTCGCCGCCCTCGTTGCCGGCGGTTTGCTGCTGGCCGGCTGCGTCGTCACCTCCGTTTATCCTTGGTACACCGCCAAAGATGTCGTGTTCGATCCGGCGCTAATCGGCACATGGGTCGAAGCCACCTCCACTAACGGTTCGAACGAGGGCGTACGCTTCGAGCGCGGCGAGGGCGACGCCTACATCATGACAATGGTCGAGAAGGACAAGTCTGTTACCTACGACTCGCACCTGTTCAAGCTCAAGAACCGGCTGTTCCTGGACTATTGCCCGCGCGAGGGCCATGACGACTTCATTCCGCCGCACAACCTGCTGAAGGTGGAATCCATCACCCCCACATTCCGGCTGGCCGGGATGAGCTACAAGTGGTTGTCGGAACTGGTCGAGAAGAACCCCAAGTCCATTCGTCACATCCTGGTCGGAGGCAAGCCGGGCGAACCCAAAAGTGCCCGTGTCGTCCTGACCGCCGACACGGCGGAGTTGCAGAAGTTCCTGCTCAAGAATCTCACGAACACCAATGCCTTCGACGAGCCCGCTGAATTGAAGCGCCAGTGAGTCGCCACGGCAGCTCGATACCGTGAAGCCCCGGAGCTTGGCAGTTCGCTATTTCGCTGGCGGGGCGACGGATGCGGCACCCGACTCAATCCGGTAGAGCTGGGTCTTGGTTCGCAGGACCAGGGCTTTCCCCGCCACCGCGGCTGAAGCCATGAAACCATCGTTGAGGGTGTTTCTGGCCACGACCTCGAAGGAGCGGCCCGCCTTGAGCACCGTGGCGTTGCCCTGTGTGCTGAAGCAATAAACGTAACCGTCGCCGTAAAGCGGCGAGGCGTAGTATTCGCCACCCACTCGTTCCTGCCAGACTTCGTTCCCGGTCGGGGCCTCGACGCAACGCATCACGCCGCCCTCGCCGAGGAGATAAATCAGACCGTCCGCGATCACGGGCGAAACCAGCCGCGGCGCGCCACGCACCGTCCGCCAAACAACGTGCGTGTCGCTCACGTTCCCGCGGCCATCCGGTCGCACGGCGAGATACTCGGATTTCCCCGAGCCGGTGGCGACGAAAACCAGGCCATTGTCGAAGAGCGGACGGGTCGCCGGCGAATGCGCTGCGGTATTCACCCTCCACAGCTCGCGCCCGGTCGCCGGTTCGTAAGCGTAGCTCGCCTTCGAGCCAGAGCTGATGAGTTGCATCACGCCGTTGGCCTCAATCACCAGCGGCGTGCTGAAGGCCTTCCGCATATCCCCGTCCCGTTCGGGGCGGCCATCCTTGCCCAGATCATTCCACTCCGCGGTGCGGTCCGTTTTCCAAACCGTCTTGCCCGTCCGCTTGTCCAGGGCGACGAGGTATTGCAGGTCAATGCCATCCATCGTGAGAACCAGCAGGTCCTTGTGAATGAGCGGCGAGGAGCCTGGCCCGCGAAAATGCCGGCACTGCAAATCGTCGCGCTTCCAAATCACCTTGAACGTCTTCGTGTCGAGGCATGCCGTGCCGTAGCTGCCGAAGTGGACGTAGGCACAGCCCGGTTCGAGCGCCACCGACGGCGACGCGTAGCAATTGACCTCGTTGCCCAGCGGCTCGGGAGTGTCGCAATGGAACAGGCGCTCATTGAACAGAATCTTGCCGGAACGCTCGTCTGCGGCGATGGCGAAAAAATCCTGCCCGTTCGTGGTCGCCGTGGTCAGCCAAATCTGGCCACTGAGAATGACCGGCGTGGACCAGCCGCGATGCGGGATGGGCGTTTTCCACTTCACGTTTTCGCGCTCGCTCCAGCGGACGGGCAGGCCGAGCGGCTTCGGGTCGCCGGGCGCGGTGGCGTAGCCGTTGTGCCACGGGCCGCGGTAATCCGGCCAGTCCGCCAGCGAGCGGGAGGAGGTCATCAGAGCAAATCCGACCGCAAGATGGAGCGCAGCACGCATTTTATGTGGGCGGACTATTACGGCATTCTCCGCCCGCGGGCAACTGGTCATGCTTGATTTCTGAGCAACCGCGTTCAGAGGTGCGGTCAAGGCATCGTGGTTTTTGCGCCCGGCCGAAAGTTTTTCGATTCACACTCTCGCGTTGGACGCGTTAGCCTCCTGCCCGAATGAAACCGGCGCTGGCCCTGGTGATTTCGCTGAGCCTCAACGTGGCGCTCGCGTTGACGGCGGCGCGTGTTTTGCACAAGCCCGCTGCCGAGGCGCTCCCGCCAGCCGCTGCCGTCGTCGCTCACGCTGCAACCGCTGAACTCCGCGTTGTAACCAATCTTCCGCCCCCAACCACCTTTGTTACAAACCGCTTCCACTGGCGGCAGATCGAGTCCACGAACTACGACGACTTCGTGGCGAACCTCCGCGCCATTGGCTGTCCGGAGCGCACGATTCGCGACATCATGCTGGCGGAGATCGCGGAGAATTACGCCAGCCACGACCGCCGCACCCCGCGGGTTCCGTTCTGGTCGAATGGTCCGCGCCGCATGGCGGCCCAGCGCCAGCACGAGGCGGAGCAGTTCCGCCTGAAAACCGAACTGGCCGCGATCGTGCGACGCCTCTTCGGCATTGAGTGGTCGCCGGAAATAAAGCGCGACCCATTCGACGATGAACTCATGGTGTGCCGGGTTATGCTCGGCGATGTTTCGGAAGAACAATTCCAGCGCGCCTGCAGCTTGATCCTGGCGGCACCGCAGGCGCGGAAAGACTTGGAATGGCGCTGCCCCGGCCTGTTCTTGGCGGAGGACTACGCGGAGTTGATGCGCCGCCGCGATGACTTGGAACGCGAGCTCCGCGCGGTGTTGTCGCGGGCGCAATTCGAGGAATTCAGCGCGCGCGCCGGGATAATGAACTGGATTTTCCACGGCGCTGGCCTGGAGCAACTGAAGCCGACGCCGGCCGAGCTGCGCCAAATCTCGCTCGCCTCCACGCAAGTCCGTCCGCTCGGCTGGAAGTTCCTCGAACTGGATGATTCCCTGAGCGACGAGGAGAAGGCGAAGGATGAGGCCGCCATGGGTCAGCGCGTGCGCAAAATCCTGGGTGAGGCGCGTTACGCGGAATGCGAGCTTCTGCAAGATCACCGCTACCAGAGCATTTACTCATTCGTGCAGGAGACGCAGCTTCCGCTCGATACTGCGCACAAGCTCTACGAGATTCAGAAGTTGACCGCCTCGGAAGTGCAGGGGCTGCGCCAGGACAAAACGCTCGACGCCTCAGTCCGCACGCAGCGGCTCGAAGCCGTGACCGCGAGCGTGTCGCGCGAAATCAGCGCCCTGCTCGGGCCGATACGCTTCGGCGAATTCCTCCGCCAACCAGGGCAATGGGTGACGAACGCAAACCGGCTATGAACGCGCGCCGTTGGCTCATCCTCTCGGTCGCCTTGAATGCGTTGCTGGCGGCGTTGGTCGTTTGGGCCATGCTGGGACCGCACGGCGGCAAGGCGGCGCCTTCCGCCGCGCGGCAACTCACCAACCGGACCTTGCGCGTCCGCAAAGTCGTGAAGGAATCCGAGCCCGCGACGCTGGAAGTGCCAGCGCCGTTCCATTGGAGCGAGGTCGAGTCCACGGACTATCGCGTTTACATGGCGAACCTGCGGGCCATTGAGTGTCCGGCGCGCACCATTCGCGAAATCATTGTCGCGGACGTGGACGGCATTTACTGCGAACGGCTACGGCAGCTTCTTGCGCCGCTGCACCGAGAGTTCTGGCGGTACGTGTCCGATTTGGACGTGGCAAAGGCGGAGGGCGAAAGCTACGAAAAGGCGTGGGAGGCGTTGAAGGACGAGCGGGCCGCCGTGTTCAAGGAATTGTTGGGCCGGGAAAACCCGCACGAAATCGCCGGAGCGGAAACCCAGGCCACGAACGCGCGCGCGCAGTTGGCGCAGTTGTTGGATTTCCTCTCCGCGGAAAAATCGGGGCGCGTGGTAAACATTCGCGAAAGCTGCAAGGCTGCGGTGCGGAAGCTTTGGGAATCCGACCATCAGCTCACAAAGGAGGAATTCGCGGAACGGCAGCGGCAGCAGCGCGCCTTGGAGGCGGACCGCGACCGGCAACTGACGGAACTACTGACGCCCGAGGAACTGGCCGAGTATCGCCTGCGCGATTCGCCCGGCATGAACTCGCTCCTCCGGCAATCGCGCGTCGAGTTCTCAGAGGACGAAATCCGCGCCATCGCCCGCACGGCAGCGGCGCGATTTGAGGCGGAAGCACAGGCCCGGCAGAGCCCAGCGAAGGCGAACAAGCAACGCGAAGAAATCGCCCGGCAGGCGGACGCGGAATTGAAAGCGGCCCTCGGCGAAGCGCGCTTCGCCGATTACCTGCGGGCGAACGACAACCGTTTCGAGCACGTCAGCGCGGTGATCGAGCGATACGAGCTTCCGGCGGAGAAGGCGCTGGAGATTTACGACATGCAGCGCCAGGCGGAAACCCAGGCGCAACAACTTCGGGCCGACGGCTCCCGCACGGTGGAGGAGCGGACCACCTTGTTGCAGGCAATTCGCGACGAAACGGAACGAAGTGTGAGCGCGGCGTTTGGTTCCGCAGCCTTCGCCACTTACCGCGCGCGTGGTGGCGACGGCTGGTTGCAAGGCTTGGCGACGCCGCCGAAATGATCCGCGTTGCGAGGCTTCTCAGCCGTAACGACTCACGTCTTCACGGGCGACGGCTAAGAGTCTGTCGGACTTTTTTCGAGGAGAGTTTTCTGTGAATTGAACGCCGACGTGGCAGGCGTCGTCCATGTTGCCATCATGGCTCACCGATTCCAGAACACCGACCGCAACACCCCGCTGCT
>Ga0315277_10010526_pt1 | contig 11706 bp, 8 predicted proteins | sample YL17G05_15_MG_FD_203695 | JGI IMG/M metagenome (GOLD analysis project Ga0315277, IMG submission 203695) | Sediment microbial communities from Yellowstone Lake, YNP, Wyoming, USA - YL17G05_15 | ecosystem: Environmental > Aquatic > Freshwater > Lake > Sediment | place: USA: Wyoming | collected...
GTCATTGTACCGCATGTCATTGGGGACCGAACTTCACGGATGGCCGTTTTCACAATATTGGAGTAAAACCACAAGATCCGAACAAAGTTGATCAAGGCAGATATGAGATAACCAAAGATCCGAAAGAAAGGGGTGCATTCAAAACACCGACTGTGAGAGATGCATCTCTGCGCGCGCCGTACTTGCATGATGGCTCTGAGAAAAGTCTGGAATCGCTTGTTGAATTTTATAACCGTGGTGGGGATACCAAGGATCCAGACCTTGATCCGTTGATCGTTCCATTAGGTCTTTCACAAGGAGAGAAAGATGCTCTTGTTGCTTTCATGAAACGGGCAATGATGAGTACCAATCCTGAAGTTGCTAATGTCAAGCCCATTCCACCCACAGAACTGCCAAAGTAAGGGAGAGACTAACATGAAAAAGTTATCTATCTTAATCGGACTTGTGCTTCTTGCATTCTTTCTATTACCGACAACAAGCAAAGCAATTCCTGCATTTGCAAAAAAATATGGCTTCAATTGTAATATGTGTCATACTGGATATACGAAACTAAACGATTTCGGTCAACGCTTCCGCGATAATGGTTATCAAATCCCAGGTCAAGAAGGAGGAGAGAAAACAATTTTCGACATTGCTCTGCCCCTTGCACTGAGAACCACAACCGGTCTCACTGTCTATAAAACAAAGGATGGAACCACTGCCGGTTTTAACATTTTTGGATTAGATCTGCTAGCCGCCGGCGTACTCCATAAAAATATATCTTTTCTCCTGATCTATACTCCACGAATCGACGATCCTGCATCTGACTTTTCAGGTCTTTCAGACTCAAGTAAACCTGCTCAATTTGGCTCACTCGAGTCCGCAAACCTCGTTTTCAGCAATCTCATTCAGGATATCTTGAATATTCGTATAGGCAGATTTGAACCTGCTTATCATCCTTTCAGCTCAAAACGCAACTATTATTTATTCCAGCCCTACGAAGTCTATTCCTTCTCGACACCAAATAACCGGTTTGGTTTTGATGACAACCAAATCGGCATCGAAGCAACAGGTCATTTGAAATCCGGATTTAAATATGGATTAGGCGTTATCAACGGGAATGGTGGAAGCCCTGATTTGAATACGCCCAAAGATGTTTACGTAAATCTCTCGAATACTTTTGGCAAAGGTGATGGGCAAAGCGCAGGTCAGCGTATCGGTGCGTTCGGATATTATGGATGGCAGCCGTCTACAATACCAGGCAAAGTAATTTCCCCAACCGGTGAAACTGACGGTGAAGGCAATAAACCTTTCTACCGTGTAGGTGTAAATGGAAGCTTTAATTATGAGACCTTCAACCTTGGTGTTCTGTTCATGAAAGGCGTTGACGATAAGGCATTCAATAACCTTGAAGCTGAAAAAGAATATGAATACACGGGTGGTTTTGCACAATTAGATTGGGCCGGTTTAATGAACAATAGACTAGTCGCATCGTTCATATATAACTGGATTCAACCTCCATCATATGATTCACAGAGCCAGATCAATGCATATTCGGCGCTTGTCCGGTACTACCTTGGAAACTGGTCGGCAGTCAATATTGCCATCCACGCAGAATATACATATAGGCGAATAGGGAAGGATAATCCGATTGACGACAACCTGTTTGCGTTAATTTTGGATTTTGATTTCTAAGAATAGGATACATATTTTTTTAAAGAATGAAAAGGGTGAATGATGATATCTCACCCTTTTTTTAGGAAGTACGGAATTTCGTTTTTGTAGCGGTTTACCTGCCGACCTGCCCGCCGATTTATCCACCGAAGTGAAACATAGGCGGGGGGCAGTTAATTTTAAGGAAGCTCGCCTTCTAATTATATACTTTGAGGTGAAGGTCCAAATTATTTTCGATTTTTCGTTTGCATTTAATGTAACTAATAGGTAGGATGTATACCCACAATTAGCATTAATTACAAGTATGTTGCCTCCTTCGATCGCTGCGACCGTGAAGAAGATTATGCAATCGTGTGGAAAGAATTTGAAAAGAGGATGAGGAACAAATAGTCGAAACTAAGTATGAACCGGAACGAAGCAGAACAAAAACTAAAGAAAACATTTGGTTTCGATAACTTCTATGATGACCAATGGTCAACGATTGAGCACATTCTAAAAGGTGAACGCATTCTGCTCATAGAAAAAACCGGGTATGGCAAATCACTCTGTTATCAGTTCCCCGCAACGCATTTCGATGGCTTAACTGTCGTATTCTCTCCTCTAATTGCATTGATGAGGGACCAGTTGAAAAATCTTAATAAGTTGGGAATTCCTGCAAAGTGCATCAATAGTGAACAGGAGGATGCAGAGAACGATGCAATCATAAATGAAGCAAAGCAAGGGAAACTCAAGCTTCTCTACATAGCGCCCGAGCGACAGGAAAATGAAAAATGGATTGAAGCAACGCGATCAATGAATTTGAAAATGGTTGTTATCGATGAAGCACATTGTATCTCGGTGTGGGGACACGATTTTCGCCCGGCATTTCGCAGAATAATCAATCTTGTGAAATTGCTACCTGCCGGATTCCCTGTACTTGCTACAACCGCAACGGCCACGAAACGGGTTGAACAAGATATCGTGGAACAGATGGGTGGAAATACAATTTCAATTCGAGGGAATCTTGTCAGACCGAACTTTAAGATGTGCGTTGTGAAAGTACAATCTGAGGAAGAGAAAATGGTTTGGCTTGGCAAGAACTTGGAAAAACTGCCTGGCACTGGAGTAATTTATACTGGAACAAGGGTCAATACGGAGATATACTCTCGCTGGTTAGAATATCTGAAACTTTCTTCTATCAATTATAATGCAGGGTTAGATGCCGCATCGCGGAAACAAATAGAAGATGGACTCCTTGCTAATAAATGGAAGTGTGTGGTAGCCACCAACGCGCTTGGCATGGGGATTGATAAACCGGACATCAGGTTCATCATACATACACAGATTCCGGCGTCACTTGTTCATTATTATCAAGAGATAGGCCGCGCGGGAAGAGATGGGCAAACGACCTATCTTATCCTTTTCTATAATGAAGATGATAAATCACTCCCTCAGGCATTCATCGATGGAGGCCGGCCTTCGCCGGAAAAGTACCAGAGAATTATTGATGCCATAAAAAAAGAACCAATGGGAGAGTTCCAAATAACAAGGGCAACAAATCTCACCCGTAATCAGGTACGAACGATTAAAGCCGATCTCATAGAGCAAGGAATTATCAATGAAGTGAAATCCGGTAAGTCTAAGAAATATATGTATAAATATGGAGCGCCAGCTCTTAACACAACTGCTTTTCAAGGGCTTCGGAAAGCAAAGATTATCGATCTCGACAAAATGATAGATTATGTACATTCAAATGACTGCCGGATGAAAATATTATGCGATTATCTCGGCGATAATGGAACTGCAAAATGTGAACAATGCGATAATGATCTGGGCGAGTATGTGCATGTAACAACGGGTAAGGAATGGGAAGAAAAGATTGAAGCGTTCAGGAGCGAATATTTTCCTGTTCTTGAAGTAGCGAGCGAAAAAAACAATCTGATTAATGGCGTTGCCGGCTCTTATTATGGAGTGTCAACGGTGGGAGCGGCTATCCATCGAAGCAAGTACGACTACGGCGGTGATTTTCCAGATTTTTTGCTTAAATTAACGTTAAAAGCGTTTCGCAAGCATTTTGGGAAAGAAAAATTCGATATAATTATCTATGTGCCCCCGACAGAATCTGGTAAGCTTGTAGAGAATTTCGCTGTAAAAATTGCCATGACACTTGGAATGCCAATTTCGCATAATCTTAAGAAAATTCATGTAACAAAGCCTCAAAAGGTATTTCAGAACAGTTTGCTGAAGGGTGATAATGTTACCGGTGCTTTCGAGTTCAAACCCGAAAGTGGTGTGAGAGGGAAATCAGTTCTCTTAATTGACGATATTTGTGATAGCGGAGCGACCATTAAGGAAATTGGTAAGCTGCTGTCACAACTTGGCGCCATAAAGGTCGCTCCTCTGGTTATTGCGAAGACCGTCGGCGGGGATTTAGCGGGATAGAAAAAGGATTGATGAAGAATGACTGAGAAAAAAGATATACCATATCTCATTGCGTTGACCCATAGCTCGAAACTTCGTATCGAACAGATCAATCTGTTATTGGTAAAGATCCTCCATGAAAAACAGAGCACGCTTGAAGAATTCTTTCAAGGGTCGGAAGATATTTGGACGCAGGAATATGCTCTTTGCGATAAGGAGGTAACTGGAGTCAAAGCTGCGAAGGATGAGCTACCTAATAGTTCATTTATTGCTGAAGATCTTTTTGCTCAGGGATACGAAGTGCTACCTCTATACTCACAGGAGTATTCCAAAACTCTCAAAGAGAATCTGAAAGCCAAATCATCGCCACCGATATTGTATGTAAAAGGGAATAAACAGATACTTCAGGAAGATTCGGTTGCGATTGTCGGCTCCCGCGATGCATCAGATGTATCACTAATATTTACTGATAATATTGCGAAGATGGCATCCGAGAAGTACAAAGTTATTGTCAGCGGCTTTGCAAAAGGTGTAGATAAGCAAGCTCTCGATTCAGCGCTGAAATATAAAGGGCAGAGTATTATCGTTCTCCCTCAGGGTATCATGACATTCGATAGTGGTATGAAGAAGTACTATTCGCAGATTGTGGAAGGTGATGTTTTAGTCCTTAGCACGTTTTTCCCAAAGGCTCCGTGGAGTGTTCAACTTGCAATGGGTCGCAATCCATATATTTATGGTCTTGCTAAGCACGTTTATGTTGCAGAGTCCGGTTCTGAAGGAGGCACCTGGTCGGGCGTTGTTGATGGTTTGCGTAAAGGTCGAACTATTTATGTGAGAAAGCCGAAGTTTGGGGAACAGAATGCCAACTTGGAACTTATCGAAAAAGGTGCAACTCCCGTCGATTATAATGGTAATGTGATCGGAAGTGAAGTTATGAGAGTAAGCGAATCGGCTAGTGATTACATTACTGAAATTCCAAAGAATGAAAAAGTCAAAGGATCACCGGTGAAAAAAAAGAAAAAGGTAAAAGGTGGAAAAAATAAAAAGTGGAAAGATCCTACACAGCTTAATCTCCTATGAATTTAATGATATTTCAAGATTTAATAAGTTTTAACAAATACTGAAACACAATATATAGTAAAAAAATACTTGACGTAATTAACATTACACCCATTAAAAAAGGAAAACGGTTCCATTCGTACTCTGCACCCGGATGAAAAAGAGAATCTAAGATTTCATGAGAACGACGTTTCCTGTCTCAACGCTGTTCTTTCATGGAATACTCTGCAGAATGTATCATTTCAGAGCCTGCCGTACAGGAATAGAGAGCAGCCCTGTGACACCCCGGTAGTAAAAACTTGCAGGTTCAACTTGGGATCATATAAAAAAAGAAACCGATCCAATTCAGAATCGGCTTCTAGTGTAGCGGCTTGCCCGCCGTAGTGAGACGCAGGCGGGAGCGAAGCGTAGGCGGGGGGTCGGTCAATTTTATAGGTCCTCTTTAAAATATTCTCCATCAGTCAACCGGAGGACACGGTCTGCAAATTGTACTATCCTTGTATCATGGCTCGCAACGACAACGCATTTATTTTTTTCTTTCGCAAATAAATGCAGGAGCTCAATAATCTGAAACCCCTGTATTGATTCTAAACTTGCCGTCGGCTCATCGGCTAATAACAACATTCCGTCGTTCGCAATCGCACGTGCAATTGCAACGCGCTGCTTTTCGCCTTGGCTTAATAATCCCGGGTATCGTGTTGACAGATGACCGATATTCAACTGGTTTAAAATCTCCAATGCTCGCATGCGGGCTTCCCGCGGTGCAGTCCCAGTGAATTGGAGAACAAGCAAAATATTCTCCAACACCGTGAGAGCGTCAATAAGCATGAATGTTTGAAAAATGAATCCGATATATTTTGCGCGTATTTTCTGCCTTTCTATGTCCGAATATTGTCCCAGCATTTTCTCAAATATAATCACGTTCCCCGCGGTCGGTTCGATCAATCCGGCAATGATATTGAGCATTGTAGTTTTTCCGCTTCCGCTTGGTCCGAGCACGAGAATCAGTTCACCGGAATAGAAGCTGAGAGAAATATTTCGGACAGCCTGTGTTGTGTGACCATCGGTGAGATACAATTTTGAAACGTCACAAAGCTGAACAACGGGAACGTTTTTCATTGATATACCTCAAGCGGATAGATATGGCGTAATCGGCGCATTGAGAACAATGCACTTAAAAAACCGAGAATGGTCGCAAGAATAAACGTCAATCCTATCTGTGTCAATGACGTCTTTGTGCTGATCTCGGGAGATATTGCCTCGACTATTTCCACCATTATAAAAAACAATACCAGTGCAATGATAAAAGAAACGATGATAATCAGCATCGCCTGCCAGGTAATGATTCCGGGAAGAAATCCGTGCGGTGCGCCGAGAATTTTCATCGCGGCAAAATCTTTCCTTCGCTCAATAATATTTATGGTAAGAAGAAGAGTCAGGATGATAGTTAAAACCACCCCACCGATTGCCGCGATCGTATAGAGCAGAGGTAAAAATCCGGATTCCATCTCTTTAATGTTATTCTGAAGAAATGTCGCATGGTCATACACATCCGTACCGGGCACTTCTTCCCGGATCGTGGAAATTGTTTCTGCTATGCTTTTCCCCTGCTTCACCTTGATCAGAAAGCACGATACCAAGCCCGGATATCCGATAATGGTATGGGCACGATGGAGACTCACGAATGCATACTGGATGACAAATGCATTCGTCCCTTCGCTTAATCCTACAATGCGGAGTGTATCATCCTGAATGACAACACGCTCCCCTAATTTACAATTATATTTTAACGCGAATGATTTATCGAGTACAATTTCATCGTCGGCTGTAATCGATCGTCCTTTTGTTATGCACGGCGGACCGCCAATCCCTCTTTTCATATCGAATCCTGTGAGAAATGCCGTTGCACTCATATCCTCTTTCTTAATCGTCGAAAGTATGAAAAGGACCGGAGATACGCTCTCGATCTGCGGAACAGTTTCGAGCACTGTTCCGTGTGCCGTTGATAAGATCGATGTACCACGCAGTATGTTGGTCACATTTCGCTGGAGTACCCACAGATCCGTATTGCTTTTCCGTATATATTCTACCGATCCGTCGGCAACGCCGCGATAAATTGAAAAGAGAAACAGCATTAATACAACGCACAATGTTGTCCCACCGATTGTGATGAACAAGCGAAACGGTTGATGCATTAAAAATCGAAATGCGTATTTCATGGCTTGGCTCGCTCAATTAAACATTGGAACTTCGGTCTGGAGTTTATTCGCGATGCGCGCGAATATTTCGTCGAGATCCGGTCCCGTGATCGTTAAGCCGTGATTTTTAAGTCCGACTGTTGTGCGTTCGGGATCGTCGGTCTGCCGGAGCAATGCAACAACCTCATGCGCAAGCTCTATGGTCCCGCAAGGATAATTCTGCCGCGTGCAGTGAATCCCCTCCATCCAGGCATGGACGTGGACAATGGCGCCAACACCCGGCAAGGATTTATAAATAAGGTAATGTTCGATAGCATCGACAGATACTCTCGCCTTCGGATCAAATTCAGGAGGAACACTCACCAACGCGGTCCCTCGTCGTAGATCAAAGTCTTTTATTAAAAGAATATCCTTACCTACTCTGGAAAGATTCGCTTTATTCACTCCTCGTCCCGTCATCCAGAAGGTCGTATCACCGAGTTCTTCAATGTTTTCTCTGGCGCTGAGGTTGCCGTAACTGGCTCCCGTGATGCCAAATATCTTATACAGATGACGCAATTCTTCCGGCGGGAGAAATTCCTGGAGCGGGAATGGAGCCGGGAGAACTTTTAATTCATTGAGAACACGCCCGTACTGTTTAATCTTTTCCACCACCGGCGTAGAGCCGCAGTATCTTTCCGGAAGATCAACAGACATACTATTATCGGTCGCGAAGTGCGCCCCGGCGATGGGAAGAATTCGCTGATAGACAGCTTCCGGATCGAATGATAAATGGTAGAATCCGGCTTCTGGTGTGGTGAAATAAATTTCGGTACCATGACCATTCGTCGGAACGGCACAGATGAGCATATTCGATAGACTGCGGACCAGTGTGGTATAGCAGACAGAGCGGGCAGTTCCGTTCAGATTGTATCCGGTGACGAGTGAAATTACGAAGACGCTCTGTGACCGCCGCCGGTAAATATTTGGGTGGTCAACATCGATAAGGTTCAATACGAATTGAATTTCATTCACATCATCCGAAAGTTGATCACCATGCTCTAAGAATTTTTGAATGATTGATTCCGCTATGTTATCCCTTACGGGATCGATTCCATTTTTAATGACTGAGAATTTCATGGCCCTATCCTTTATTATGATTCGTAATAATGTCCCGTTGTACCATTGTTTCAAACGTTTCACGCGCGCGTATCAGCTGGTGGCCGTTCTGCCTGACTGCAACAATAGCCGGACGGGGAAAACCAAAAGAAGATTCAAGTTGTGTGAAATATGCGCCGCTATCCATAATCGCAATAACTTCCCCTGTACTTATCTTGGGCATCGGTTTGTTTCTGTAAACGATGTCACCAGCAAAACAGGCCGGACCGATGATATCCACATTTTCATCCCGGTGACGGAGAACATCGTTGCAGAGAAACACTTCATGATATTCGTAATAGGTCGGGAGCGTCACGGTTCCAAGTCCGCCATCTGTTATGAGCCATTTCCCGATGCCGTTTCGCTCTTTAATGCGGTGAACAGTCAGGAGAAGGAATTGATTCGGACTTGTAATGCATCTTCCCGGTTCGAAAATCAGTTCTGGAAGTTCATTCAAAGAAAAATATTTCTGAACAGCATGAGAAATTTCTTTCGTGAAGTCCTCGTATGATGTTCCGGTATCTTCGGAATTGAATTTCGGCAGTTTCCTGAATCCCTGATAGAATAGCATTTCAGAATTTGTAAACTCTCTCGTAGTTGGCGAGGCAAATCCTCCTCCGACGTCAAGTATCCTGATTTTGAATCCTGTGGCATTTGCTTCGGAAATCAGTATCGGGAGGATCCTCAGCGCGTGCGCATAATCTTTCGGAGATCGAATTCCGGTTCCGATATGAAAATGGAATCCCTGAAAATTCAATCGCGGATTTCCCCGCAATCGATCCAATGCGGCTTTGACCTCTCCACCCTTGAGGTCAAGTCCGAACGCGCTGCCTCTGCGGCTTCCTGTTGCGCTGCCATAATTCATTCCGCTGGGGACATAATCGGGATTTACACGGAGAACTATATTCATGCCCTTTTCCCGTGAGACCGCGATCCTGTCTATGTCTGCCAATTCCTGGAGTGAATCTATAACGATGAACCGCACCATTGAATCAAAGCACGACTGGAGAAACGAAAGTGGTTTGCATGGTTCGTTGACTATTATTTCCTTTCCACTATACCCGGCAAAAAGTGCGAGTTCCAATTCAAATTTCGTCATTACTTCTGCGTACAAGCCGGCACTGCGAATAATTTCCACCACGTGCGGAACTGAATTACACTTGAAAGGATAATGCACCGAAGTTTTCCCTGGATAACTCGAGGAAGAGACCTCACGGAAACGTTGTGCCGAGGCAATCAGGCGTGGTTCGTTTAAAATATGTAATGGTGTTCCGTACTCATGGGATATATGTACAGTGTCCTGACCATTGATAAGGAGTCGCCCGTTCCAGCCGATCGTCAGTCCTTAATTCTGCGGATGTAATATGTTTATTTTTAATTTCATGATACTCTATGTTCTTCACTATCAATATACCTCAGTTATTGAACGCGATTGTCATAATCCTGTCATAAATCATTCAAATATTTAACACATACCATCGATTTGTTTTGCATAAATAGCAAAATACTTGTCCGGTATCATTCCGAACCGTTCGGCGGATTTCACGGCAGGGAGATTATCCGGACTCATCCAGGTAGTTTCAAGAGTGTCATACCCTTCCGCCATTTTAACCATCTCATTGTATAGAAGCTTGTATGCCGTCGTCCTCTGAAAACGTTTTTTAAAGCCAACTGCATACACTATTAACCGTCGAATATCTTTTTTATGCTTTAAAAACCGTATGAATTTCAAAGGACCTACTCGTCCGCGTAAGTCTTTTATTAACGGATTTATATCCGGAACGCACATGAGGACGCCTGCTGATTCGCCGTTGCATTCTACGATCTTTAAGAGTTCCGGGGTCGTTACGAAACGTAGAAACTTCGTCGAGAACTCATATTCTTCTTTGCTGACATTAAGAAAATGCCAGTTTGAATCGAACGCATCGTTAAAAACTTCGCGAACTCTTTCCATATCCTCCTTAAATGCATTCATTCTGAAAGCGCGAACGTTAAACTCTTTTCCATTCTGCGATGGCAACTGAGCACTCTGTTTTTGTCTGAAATATTCTTTGATCCTTTCATTCTTGGCTGTAAATATTGTTTTGGATGTTTTGAATCCGGCATCTTCAAGAAGTGCCGGATAATATTCCGGATTGTAGGTTTGAAAAAATGAGGGTGGTGTTCCATACTTTGAAATCTGTAAGCCCAGTTCGGAATAATGATTTGGGTTGAACGGGCCTTCAATACTTGCGATGTAACGGGCGCGGCAGTACTTTTCTATCTCGGCAAAGAGGAACCGGACAGCTGCTCTATCATTTCTGCTTTCAAAGAAACCGAAGAATGCTGTTTTTGTACCATACTTTTTCTCATAATTTTTGTCGATGATCACTGCCGCTCTGGCAATCGGTAAGTCATCCCAATAACAAATGAAAAGCTCTATACTCGCGTTAGCATAATATGGATTTTTTCTTTCATTAAGAACCCGCCGCGCTTCGGAACGAAGAGGGGGGACCCAATTCGGATCATTCCGGTAAATTGAAAAAGGTAATTCAATGAAATCTCTCAGGCGACTACGGGTGCGTGCCTGTTCAATTCTGTATAACATATTGCTGTGTCCTTCTGAATTTTCGCGACGATATATTTATTGTAGATGAATGAGAGATCACGGTCATGAAGACGTGTTGCCAGGACCTCATCCGGAATAATCTCTTCAGCAAGCGAACCGGGGCATCCGCGCGGGACCAGAAGATTCCTGAATGTCATGACGGCTCCATCGGTTGCAACACGTAATGTTTCCTTCATCAGCGCTTCGGCGGTCTCCTTCGGCATCCACTCAAAGATGTTGGTGAAATTAAATTTTGAAATGAATCCGTCCCGCAAATGTGAGAAGTAATTCTCACACCGGTCGGTGATTATGCTGATCCGGTTAAGGCGTTCGCGGATTATCTCGTAATTATTCTGTCGTAGATATGGCGGTAAATGGTATTCATCGAAATATTTCCCGAGTAAAATGTAAGAGAGAAAATAACTATCCTTCATAGGAAGCTCCGTAAGGGCGTGTCTGCCTTTCAGGGCAAAGTGTTTGCCAAATGAAAAATTATCCTCAAGCTGAGCAAAAAACGCTTTGTCAAAGAAGAGACTCATTACTCGTCTACTCAACATGATACGTGTGAGCAGCTTCCATCTGATGTTATTCCATTTTTTATTGTAAAGTGACGTTCTTATTGCCGCACTATCAGTCTCGAAGAATTGATTAATCAATAGTTCCCCTGCGACT